>Ga0213833_1003131_pt1 | contig 10290 bp, 10 predicted proteins | sample SWATP21_FD_160575 | JGI IMG/M metagenome (GOLD analysis project Ga0213833, IMG submission 160575) | Coastal seawater microbial communities from Marineland, Florida, United States - SWA TP2 #1 | ecosystem: Environmental > Aquatic > Marine > Coastal | place: USA: Florida | collected 2016-08-14
CTCGTACAGCCGCACAGGCCGCAGCATACAGCACGTATGTCATGCGTGTCACAGCGCCCCCACCCTCATTTCCGCGCACCACCAGCCCATTCGATGCATCCCTGGACGACGCCGTCGGCGCAGCCACCGACAGCGATGGTGAACCTGGCATCGACCACCGTGACCGCACGACAACTGGAGGGAGCGAGGCCACCACGGTCGGGACGCAACAGAGCTGGAATGGTGGTAGTGGTGGTGGTAGGGGTGGTGGTGGTGGTGGTGGTGGAGGTGTTGGGGCGGATCGGGTGACATCTGCTGCATCATGGGGCGAGGCGTTCAGTGCTAGTGGTGGTGGTGATGCGCTAGTATCTGTGGGGGGTGACACCATGGGCACAAGCGTCGCGTGGCTGGATGCAGCTGACGATGGGTGGGATGAAGCGACCGTGGATTGGGAACGCGTGCAAGCCACTCGAGAGCGGGACCCGCCTCCCGCAAATGCACACGTGGGCACGCTGGGGTTGCATTGTGACACGCCCGTCGCCGTGTCGTACAATCGGCATGTGCGAGAGACAGCACAGCGCCTGCAGCAGTCGTTGCTGGTGGGAGGCCCGTCCGAGTATGTGAACGTGGACCTCGTCGGTGGCCTAGCTGCCGCGGTGGCCAACGTTGGACCGTCGGGTGATGGTGTGCATGGCTCCAGCAGCTCGGGCGGGTGGGTGGGTGGTGATGAAGCAAGCAGCCACCCCCACCACAACGCCTCTTCCTCCTCCTCCTCTTCCTCCTCCCGACCCCCACCCGGACAATCCGCCGGCGGCTTGCTGCAACATGGCGTGCTCCGCACCAACTGCGTCGACTGCCTGGATCGGACGAACGTCGCGCAGTTCTTTGTGGGTGTGCGGCTGCTGGGGCTGCAGCTTCACGCGCTGGGGCTGGTGTCTTCTCCGCGGCTTGATCCCAGCAACACGACTGTGATGGCGCTCATGGAGTTGTTTGAGGAGATGGGCGACCGCATTGCGCTACAGTACGGAGGGTCGGAAGCACACAAGAAGGTGCACACGCAGCACGTCGAGAAGGCGGAGCAAGAAAAGCGCCGGCGGAGTGGGCAGTCCAAGGAGGTGCTCACCTCCATCAAGCGATACGTGTCCAACTCCTTCACAGACGCGCTGAAGCAGGTGTGTGTGGTGAGGTGTGTTTGATTTTGTTTTCGTCTGTTTTGTTTTGTTTTGTTTTGTTTCCGCGTATGCATGCGTGTCCATGTCGTTGCGGAGTGTTGTTGTTGTGCCTGGCTGGCTGGCTGGCTGGCGGGCTGGCTGGCTTCGACGGTCTGACGCCTGTGACAACCTCCTCCCGCATGGATCGATGCATGCACAGGACGCCATGAACTTGTTCCTTGGCGTGTACCAGCCCAGCGCCCATGGTCCGCGGTTTGGGCCCTTGTGGTCTCTTGACACCGACGTCTACCTCCACAACCCGTCCTCCACACGCCTTGCGCTGTCGCTCGCCGTGTACGACACACCTGTGCCTGGTGCCACTGCCGCAGCTAGCACCGCGTCCTCCTCCGTGTGCGCCACGTCGGCGGCTTCGACACCCAAGAAGGAGAAGAACAAAGAACCAGGACCAGAAGGAGAAGGAGAAGGAGAAGGAGACGAAAGCCCGCGAATCACATCCGGCTTTTCTGGTGGTGGCGGCGGCGGTGCAAAGGGGAAGGGTTGTGGCAGCACCAGCAGCAACAGCCGCAAGAACAACAGCGAGCGACTGCACCCTCTACACTGGTGGCGCCGTGCGATGCCGTCAGCAGGCGCAGCTGGGCCAGTAGCCTGTTCACATGGACCGGTGCTGGCCCCGGGTGCGTTGCTGGCTGCGCCATCTGCCGTCGTCATTCCCGAGGCGCTGTTCACCCAAGCCGCAGTGGTGGCGCCACCCTCATCGATTCCCGAGGCGAACGGAAGTGGCGGGAGTTGTGGTGGTGGTGGTGGCGGTGCGTTGTCGTCAGGTTCTGTCGCACACGCAGGAGCGCTGGAGCGTGGACGTTCTGACTGTGAGGAGCGCCAAGCACCCACCGAATCGCGCAAGCATGCTGACGATGATGTCAAGGATGCTGGCAGTTGTGATAGTGATAGTGATGGTGATGGTGATGGTGATGACAGTAGTGGTGATTCGGACGACTCGGAAGACGCGCACGTGTTTGCACCGGGCGCGCGTGCATCGGCATTCGCCACGCACCCAACGTCGTTTCGCCGTCGCCGTCGACGACGTGGCGGCATTCACACGTCCGTCGACGTCGATGTCAACGCCATTGGCCATGGTAGTGGCGCTGGCGCTGGCGCTGCGCATGCGGGTGCAAGTGCGGGTGTGGGTCCAACCATCTCGCCTTCACGGGTGGCCCACGACTCCAAGTCGCGCCATGGTGCCTCCCTTGCAGGTGGTTCCAGGGCGCAGCACGCCTCTCGCCCCGCAATCAACACCGCCGCACGTGCCCACCCGAGATGGGGCAGACGCGCAAGCTCGAGGAAGCGCAGCGAGACTGCACCGCTCGTGGTGTCGGGCACAAATATGTCTGTGCAAGCATCTGCGTGCGTTTGTTTGGGTGTTCCTGTGCTCGTGTGTGTGTGTGTGTCTGTGTGTGTGTGTCTGTGTCTTGTGTATGTAGGTCTGTGTGACCTGTGTGTCGGCGCGATATTGCTATTGACTTGTGTGTTTGATGTTCGCCTTGTACCGCCTTCGCGTTGGCATGTGTATGTCGGTGTCGGTGTCGCAGTGCAAGCGGCAGAAGCCAGGGTGGATTTGTTGTCACGCATGCGGCCGACCCTTCCGTGTTGACTGAGTTCGATGTGTTCCTGTCTCAAACCTGCACATCAGAGCGCCCGTTGGCTGTGCAACAACGAACGTACGTGACCACGTTGCTGTTCATGTTACCATGGGGCTTTGGTTCCATGCCTATGGTTGTTGACGTTTGTTATGTGCACACACACACCCGTGATACTCGTTCTTCTATGCCCTGCCTGTTGGTGTTTTGTATGTGTGTGTGTGTGTGCGTGTGTGTGTGTGTGTGTTCGTGCTTGTCGGCGGTCGCTTGTATTCCACCACCAGGTTTGTGGCACCCAGCAGTGGCTTCAGGAGCACATCTCGCCGCAACAGCGTCTCGCAACGTTTGCCTCGGCTTCAACCCAGTATCCACAGCCTCGATGGTGATCAACACAGCGTTGGGGGGTTGCCGTCACGTCTGGATTCACGTTCCAGCTTCTCTGCCCGACCTGATGGTCCGCGTTTGCCCGTGGTATCGGAGCGTTCACACAGTGGCTCCCACCGTTCCTTCAACACGCAACACTCTTCACCGTGAGTCACACGTGGGTGCTTGTGTGGGTGCTTGCGGCTTGTCGCAGCCGTCTTCCAGTGCGCGCGCGCGTGTGTGTGTGTGTGTGTTCGGCCGTTGTTTTGTTGTGCTGCTGTTTCTGTTTTCCCTCTCACAATCGATTTGCGGTGCGCTGCACTTTTGCACGTGTTTGATTTGGTTGGCCTTGTCGGGGCCTGCACGTCATCGCCAAAACAGGTTTCTCATCAGCACTGGTGATGTGCGGGATTCAGAGTCAAAAACGCAAGATGGCGGCACCGAGCGCCGTCGTGGCTCCTCGGCTGCTTCTGCGTGGCTGCAAGCAGCGGGACGTGATCGAACTGCCGCAAACGTTGCAGCTGCTAGTGCCAGCAGCGATGTAGATGCAGGTGCTGGTGCTGGTGCAGGTGCTGGTGCTAGCGCACCTGGTGGTAAGCAGCAGGGCCAGCCACCGTACCAAGTCAACACCTCGGCACGGAGGAACTCAGATGTGTCTGACAGTGAGCGTTCGGAGGGCGACTTGTCGACGGATACTCGCACGCCGTCACCCACCGTTCCTCCCATGGATGCCCCACGTACCAGTGGAAGAGTTGCCACCCACATGGGACCCTTTGCAGACGTCGTTGACACTCAAACGATGAGCGACGCGTCTCAACTGTTTGCTGCTCATGTCACGCCACGCAACAGGTGGGTAGTGGGTGGGTGGATGGCGCTGGGCATGTACGCTGAATGGTGATGGTGGAATGACCTCCTTTGGGCTGGGAATACGTTTGCATTGTGGATGTGCGTACAGGGGCACGTATGATGCACCATCACTCCATCAATCGAAGCTCTCTCGCAAAGAGTCTGCTGGTGCGCACATCTGCCTTGGCCTTTGCGACTGCAACCTCATCCACGTCCTCTCACACACATGTCCCGTGTGATCTCGACCCAATGCACTGCTTGTGTTTCGCCGTGTGATGTGAGTGGTTCCAGTCGCTCGAGCGTTCAACGCGGCTCGCACCTACTTCCAAGGCCGAGCAGTACGCAAACAACCAGACCCTTCCAAGCCCATGGTGGTGTATGACGAAGCTCGCCGGTGCGTATGACTGCACATTGGAGAGCAACTTCAGCAATCAATGCTGCTGGCTCGCTGTTGTGCCCCGCTGTGTCTCACCCATGCATCAATGGGAATCCTGCGCCACCTTTCCATACACACAGAAGCAAGGAAGGCCGCCCGCCATCGCAGTCAAGCTCACACCATGATCAACCCCAGTTTCCAGGCAAAGGTGCACGCCAAGGGGAGCGCTATGATGCCCCATTGCAGCTGGGACGTCGCGCAGAGCTGTGGGCAGAGTATGAACGGTGCGTGCTCTCCCGCCACCTGCAGGAGCGTACTGCTGCGCTGTGCACGCCGCTTACGCGGCGAGAGTGTGGTGGCGCTCTGGCCCACAGGTACTGCGATCGACGCACGTATGACGAACAACACCTGGCCACAGTGTTTCAAGAGGTGCGTTCAACTCAGCCAAGTCGTGTTGCTTTGTTGCTGTGCCGTCACCCGCTACGTTGTGTGGGTGTGTTGTCAATGGTGCGCTGTGCTGTGGTGTATTGTGGTGCTTTGCCTGTGGGGGGGTTGATTGCACAGGAGGCTGCTTATCGTATGCACATGGCGGATCACGACATACCGCCTGGGGAGCCACGATTGATAGCCAGGTGGCAACAGGCGTGCGGAGCGACATACAACATAAAGTGTGACGGCGTTGACACTCGTACGTTGCCACTCCACTGGTTGTGGTTGCTGCTGTGTTCCAAGCGATTGTATTGCCAACATTGTTGGGGTGTTGCCGCTTCTCGACAGTGGTCTCGCGCTATGCCTCGGCTCTCGATGTTGTGCCGCCATTCGCGGACGAAGTTTCTGCGATGCTGGATGTACGTGGCTGGCTGGGCTGGCTGGGCTCTGCGCTGGCTGTCCTGTCCTGACTTGCACATTGCACTCACGCATCCCATGCTCTGCTCCACGTTTGTGACAGTATGGACGATATGTGCACACGGATCACCTCCATCAAATATAACACATCAATTGTGAGGGCTGTGTCTGCAGCACTGCGCAGGTCTCGCACAGCCTCACGAAGCAGAGCCGAGGTTGTTACCCACTGGCGCGTACAGACACTCTGGCAAGGCGTTATTTTTATTGCGACCGACAAATAAGATTGTTTGTTTGCTGTCACGTCAGTTTAGCACATGTGTGTTGCGGTTCGGCAGTTTTCGTCGGTACGCGCTTCCCCATCAAGCTCTTCAAGCTGCGCGCGGCTTGTCTGCACGCATCGGTGGCAAGCATCACATCCTCCAGTGTGGCCATGATGTTTCAATAGTGTCCGTGGGGTGACAGACGTTGCCGTGCTTGACGGGTGTGGGCGTACAGCATGGCCCACACTTGCGCCCAGGCCCGCAGATTGCCTGGTGCAGCGGCGCGCGCTGACCGCACCGTTCAGATGACGATGCTGGGCCGGCGCATTTCCTTTGGGGCTTGCCTGGCACTCATGGTGTTGCTGGCAGTGGTGGAAGGCGTGCGAGGGTACCTCGCGGCGTCGTTGCTGTTTGCCGCGAACGGCCTGTTGGTGTGCCTGTGGTGGGTTCTTCTCGAGGGAGGCTTTGCCCGTGCGCTCTTGCCGGCCAACCCGCTCACGCAAGACGCACTCCGCGCCACAGCCGGTTTGGTACTTGCCTTCGTGGGCCTGTTGGCGGTGCTGATGGCGTCGCGTGACGTCGACCGGTCGTCCGCGAGTGCTGTGGCGGCCTTTCACATCGAGGCGGGCCTGCTTCCCACCGTGCTGTCCCTCGTGTTCCAAGACTGGCTTGGGCAGGTTCGCCACGTGCCGCTTGTGCAAGTTGTAGCCCAATGCTTCTATGCCATCGTCTGGCTGGTGGCAGTGAGCCTGGCGTCCACAGTTGGCTTGGACGAGGTGGAGGTGCCCACAGCCGTCGCGGGCGTCGTGGGTGTGGCGCTGGTGCTGGCCAACTCGGCGACGCGGCACTGCCGAGCCGGAAGCCTGGGCGACGCGTCTGTGAATGTGCCCACACGCCCCACGTCGCTCCCTTCGCGGGTGCCCAACTCACACCACGCCCGCAGCAAAACGGCCACGGTGGCGCTGGCACCGCACGTGACCGGCGTCCCCAAGGACAAACAGCGGTCGTGGAGCGTGCAGTCTGTGGACCGACCGATGGTTGGGCGTGGCACGCCGGCTCGCACAGACTCCATGCCGTCGCTTGTGTGCAAGTCCGAGCCGGAGCAGCAGCCCGGGAGCCAGTTTGGCTCGCGTTCCCGGCTGAAGCGTGTGAGCATCGACAGCAGCCGCAGCAACCACAGCCTGCTCACGCCCTCCCCAGACATTCTCAGGTCCACCTCCAGCCTCCTGGGCGGGTCCCAGTCCAAGGTGCGTTGTGTGCCCCCCCCCCCCCCCCCCCCCCCCCCCCCCCCGCACGCGTGGGGTGGTCGCCGACGCGCCGGATCGGGTGTCGTGGGATGGATGGACACCACGCCCTGTGTGTGTGGATGGATGCACAGCACGAATACTCACGACTTGTGTGCTGTTGTTTGTTTGAATTTATTTTTTTGGCAGCTCGTCATGACAAGTGAGGAGCCGTTGCTGAAGCAATGTGTTGATATTCTAGTGCAACTCACAACGCAGGTGCCAAAGAAGACGGTGCGTGTGCTGTACTCTGCTGCTGTCGTGTTTGCTGGACGTGGGTTTTGCATTCTCCCTCCCTCCCTCCCTCGCTGCCTGCCTGCCTGCCTCCCTGCCTCCCTCCCTCCCTCCCTCACATGCTTCCTTCGGTGTCGTGTACGCAGGCGCGCCAACTTCGTTACGCCTTGCGTTTGCTCCAAGCCAACCGCGAGGCGCAGACGTCCACTGTGCGCGAAACGTTGAGCACCGCCAACGCACACGGCCGTATCGACGCCGCCACACTGAACTGGGTCGAGTCCACGCTGCAGCTTGACCGTTCAACGGCCTTCCCTCAGACACCCGGCCCTTCACACTTCCCGTCGCTGAACCGCCTATCGTCCAGGTCCTCCGCGGACATGGCTTCGGTGTTCGCGGATGACGTGGTGCAGCAACAGCTGTCCCAGGTCCTGTCCTGGCGCTTTGATATGTTCAAGTTTGTGAACCGGTGCCCGAAGCACTACCTCAGCACCATCTCTGTGGAGATCTTCCAACAACTGCGCCTGTACGCCGAGTTTGACGTCAACACAGAGGTGATGGTGGCGCTCATGGACAAGTTGGAGGCGACGTACTGTTACTCGCCGTCCAACCGCAACGATTACCACAACGCCATGCATGCCGCCGATGTGATGCAGGGCGTGGCCGTGTTTTGTCAGGTGCGCCCCGTGTGCTGTGTGTTTGTTATTGTGCGATACTATTGCTGCTGCTGCTGCTGCTGCTGCTGCTGCTGCTCCATTTGTTGTTGCATGCTGTGCTTGTTTTGGATGTTGTTGTGTGTTTGCTTGCTTGTTTTGCCTTCCCTCGTTGGCAGCTTTGTTTAGTTTTACTTTGTCTTGCGAGCGTTCGTTGTCGGTGTGTGGGGAGTCTGACGACGACGTGTGCCTCGTTTGTACCACTGCCACAACGTTTGTACCACTGCCACGACGCAGGAGCGGCGCATCGGGAACTGTTTAGAGCCGCTGGAAGTCGTGGCACTGCTGTTTGCGGCGGCCACGCACGACTATCGCCACCCTGGCGTGTCGAACAACTTCCTTGTGAAGACCATGTCGACGCTGGCACTGCGTTACAACGACGACTCGGTCCTCGAAAACTTCCATGCCGCCTCTGCATTCGAGGTGGTGTCCACCCAAAAGTACAACATCTTTGCCCGGCTTTCGCCCGAGGTGACGTCTAAGATGCGCAAGACGATCATTCGGTACGTTCGTTGTGTGCGCCTGTGTTGTTGCTGCAGTCGGCTGTGACCCCACAAGACATCATTTTTTTTTGTTTTGTTTCTTTTGTTTTGCTGTTTCTTTGCCTGACGCGTTTTCCTGTTCCCTCTTTGGTACTGCTGTGTGCGCGCGACACCACAGGTGCATCTTGGCAACGGACCTTGCCAAAGGCAACGACAACATCGCCGAGTTCACGCGCAAGGTGCTGCTCCCGGCCCAGGCCGCGGGGGCACTGTCTCAGCTCTCCGACCAGCCGATGACGGGGTTCCATGTGTCGCCGCACGCACAGACCGGGCCGCTCGACGCCGGTGATGGCGGCGGCGCTGCTGCCACGTCGTTCGGCGGCTCAGCGGGCAGCCATGACGACCTGGTTGGTTGCCAGGTCCCCAGCGCCCTCTCGCTGGTGGACACCCTGCCGGCGCTGGACCCCGATGCCGCGGTGGTGTTGATGCAGATGGTGTTGAAGTGCGCCGATGTGTCCCACCCTGCGCGTCCCATGGCGATCCACCTGCGCTGGTCCAACATGGTGCGTGTTGGTTGTGTTGAAAGGACGTGACGTGACGTGCCTGCGCTGCGCTGCGCTGGGATCGGGGTTCTCACCGTTTGTTGTTTTTTGTTTTTTGTTTGTTTTTTGTCTTGTTTCTTCCCCTCCACCCCACCAACCCCCTGCCAGATCACTCGCGAGTTTTATGCGCAAGGCGATTTGGAGCGGTCCCTTGGGTTGGACGTGTCCCCGCTGTGTGACCGCAACAACCACAACCTCAACAAGTCCCAGGCCGGCTTCATCGACTTCATCGTCCGCCCAGCCTTCACACCCTTTTGCGAGTACCTGGGCAACAACTCCTACGTGCACATCGTGGAAGACAACTACAACAAGTGGAAGCACAACCTGGTGGAAAGCCGCGCCGGCGACTTTGCACAAGCCACCAACCCCAGCATGCATGGCTCCGTGCGCCTGGTGCACCGTGCGCCCACCATCCGCCGCTCCTCCTTGCCCACGCTACAGCTCACGCCAGACGACACGCTCCTCACGCGCTTCTCCGGCGTGTCTCGACGAGAAGCCGGCGGCACCATCGGCGCCGCACCCATGGCTCTCTCGAACGCCGCCGTCGCCTCCTCCTCCACCTCCACCTCCACCGCCGCCGCAGCAGCAGCAGCAGCAGCAGCGGGCCACACTGCTCCTGTGCATGGTGTGGGGATGGTGCCGCCGACCCGCGGCGCCGGTGGTCGGCCACGCCACCCACCGCTGGCCGCCATCCCTTCCGCGTCGTACGCCTCGCCCACATCGCTGCACGCTGCCAAGGCAGCCGGTGCCGCCGGCGGCGGCGCGACAACGGCAGCGTCGGCGGGCGTGGGTGCAGGTGCAGGTGCAGGTGCAGGTGCAGGTGCAGGTGTCGTGGGTGGTGCACCATCGGGATCGCCATCGGCGGCGGCGGCGTCGGCGACGCGGGCCATGGCCCCGATCAACAGCAGCGGCTCGCTGCCGTCCACCGCCAGCTCGTTGGTGCAGATCGGCAGCGCCACGGACCTCGTGCTTGGCACTGACCGCTCCAGCCGCCGCGGCAGCACCGGCACGAGCACCAACGGCAGCGCCAGGAGCAACAACGCCAAGAACAGCACCAGCAACAACCACCCTGCAGCGCACACCCCTCCCGTCTCGTTTCGGCTTGCACGGACAGCAGAGCAGTCGGCACACCACGGCCGAGCCGCGGCTCCTGCAGCGGTGGTCGTCGACGACGCCTCCTCACCGACACGAGCCTCCTCACGCCGCATCACGGACGTGACAGACACGGTGCGGAGCACGCCTCGCTCCATGGACTCCAGCAGGTCGGCGTTTCGACCGCAGACACGCGCGCAGACACGCGCGCATCGCACCTCACGCGGTGCCACACCCAGCACAAACACAAGCACGGCAGGTGCAGGAGTAGGTGCAGGTGCAGGAGCAGGTGCAGGTGCAGGAGCAGGAGCAGGAGCAGGAGCGAGTCGTGCGGGAACAGGTACAGGGGCAGGTCCAGGGGCAGGGGGGGCTCGTAGTGCGGGCGGAGGTGCGGCGGTTCCCGGTCGGCGC
>Ga0213833_1003133_pt1 | contig 10287 bp, 7 predicted proteins | sample SWATP21_FD_160575 | JGI IMG/M metagenome (GOLD analysis project Ga0213833, IMG submission 160575) | Coastal seawater microbial communities from Marineland, Florida, United States - SWA TP2 #1 | ecosystem: Environmental > Aquatic > Marine > Coastal | place: USA: Florida | collected 2016-08-14
CCTGGCCGGCGCCGATCTCGATCTCGAGCCGGGCCGCATCACCGCCCTTCTCGGCCCCTCGGGCAGCGGCAAGTCCACCCTGCTGCGCGCCATTGCCGGACTGGAACGTCTCGATGGCGGCGAGATCCGCCTGGGCGACACGCTGTGGGCCGGGCCCGGCCGCCACCTCGCCCCGGAACGCCGCCGCGTCGGCATGGTGTTCCAGGACTATGCCCTCTTCCCGCACCTCGATGCCCTGGCCAATGTCGCCTTCGGCCTCAAGGGCCCCGACGCCAAAGCCATCGCCATGGCCCAGCTGGAGGCCGCCGAGCTGGGACACAAGGCGAAAGCCTTCCCGCACGAGCTCTCCGGCGGCGAACAGCAGCGCGTCGCCCTGGCCCGCGCCCTCGCCCCCGCGCCCGCCATCGTCCTCCTGGACGAGCCCTTCTCCGGCCTCGACCGCCGCCTGCGCCAGGAATTGCGCGAGCGCACCGTCGACACGCTGCGCCGCGCCGGCGCCACCGCCCTCATGGTCACCCATGATGCCGACGAGGCCATGGCCGTCGCCGACGCCCTCGCCCTGATGGACCAGGGCCGCGTCATCCAGACCGGCACGCCGGAACATGTCTGGACCCATCCGCACAGCGTCACCGCCGCCCGCCTTCTGGGCGATATCGAGGTGATCGAGGCCTTCATAAAGGCCGGCGCCGCCGACACCCCGCTGGGCCCCGTCGCCACGCCGGACTTCAAAAACGGCTGCACCGTCTACGTCCTGGTGAGACCCCAGGCCATCCGCCTCACCCCGTCAGCCGACGCCCCCTTCACCGTGACCCGCCGCCGCTCCGCCGGCACACACCTCGCCTTCACGATCGAGAACGCCGAAGGCCAGAGCTTCACGACGCACACACCGGTACCGTCCACACTGGCTGTGGGGGACCGGGTGGGCGTAGCGCTGGACGAGGCGTTTGTGACTGTGGTGGGGGCGTAGCAGAAGAGGACTGAGCCAGTTGCGGCCTCTGCCAGCATTCGGTCCACTCCAATCAAATGTTTGCTTCACGCTCTATTTATGGTTGCTTAGCGGCATGTCGTGCAACATGAGTGTTTCATACCGTCACACGACTTCCATATACGTTGCGTGAGGAGTTCGACATTGCCCTTACACAATTGTCCACCACCGAAGGCCGCGCTGGCACGATGGCTATCGGATTATCCGAGCGAAGTCGGTAACTACGGGCACCTGTTGCTCGAGCAAGATTGCGACTGCGACGACGATTTGATTGCTGATTTCGTCGCTTATTTCGAATCAGCCCATGCTGACGCCCGCGCGTTCTTCCACGAACAGATGGGCATCGAGCTTCACCCTGATGCCGACGCGCCCAAACCGCATATCACTTATCCGGCCTGCCTGCCGTCGATCACGCGGCGTGGGTTGTTCGGTGAAGTCATGGCCGGCATGCTTACGGAGCATTTCGAATATATCGGCAGCCACAAGTGGACGATCCCCGTCTTTCTCTTCCGTTATCACGAAGATGCGGAAGCCTATCTGTTCGCGCTCGTCCGGGATGAAGAGCGCAAGCGCGAGGTCTATGGAAGGCGTGGCTCAGATTTCCTTGCGCTAGCACTCGATGACGAAGGAGACATTGAACGCTTCATCGCTGGTGAAGCTAAGTGGCGAAAGAAGCTCCAGCCGGCTGTCGTCGCCGAGCTCATGTACGGCAAGAAGAAGAAAAACCCTGATACCGAGGAACTAGAGCATGACGGCAAGGGCATCTGGTTCCAGATCAATCGCGACATTCCAGCGCCGCACGGGCTTCGACAGTTGCAGCGCCTGCTGCGGGAAATTGACCCCGACGGCTATTCCGCTGCGATTGCCAAACTCGATCGCGTACTGGTGGTTAGGAACGCCGAGCAATTGCCGCGAACCAACCTCATCTTGATCTCGGGGGGCGATGTGCCGAGTCGGAAGTCCAAACATTCTCTCATCCCCTGGGAAGAATTGCCCGAGGATTACTTGGCTCCGCACGACCTGCAGGTGGTCGAACTCATTTTGAACGACGGAGATGATCTGATCGATGGCGTCTATGACGCCCTCTGGGCCATCTGATGCCAGAGAGCGACCCACAGCGGCTGGAGATCGCCAATGGCGCCCGAATCAGGCTCGCGCTAGAAAACGAGATATCTGCCAATCAGGCGCGTTCCTATGTCCGCAGCCTCCAGATCGGCTGGCAAGTTGACACGATTAGCTGGAACCACAGCGATTCCGAAGGCCAGCTGGCGGATGCGCGAAGCTTATTGCAGGCAGCCGAGATCTTCGCAGAGATCGAAGGCCATGACGCGCCGCGTGCGATAGACTGTTACCGGCGTGCCGGTGAGATTCTCGAATGGCTAGCGCGCTCGGCAGACGACACCCGGGCGATCGCGCCGATCGAACTGCTGGCCGGCGCCGCCTTCCAGCTCGGCGGTTTGCCCGCGATGGCGTCGGGGCTTCTCGGACAGTTAGATCTCGAGGAAGACGGCCCGAAGCTTTTTGCAGCGTTCTTCCAGGCCGATTTCGACGCAGTGCTCGCCAATGCGATGGCCTTCTGGGATGAGAATGGCGACCTAACCGACGCCGGTTCTTCCCGCCGGATCCTCGAAGAGGACAAAGATGACCGGCTTAGCTGGTATTTTACCGTCGAACTCATTCGCACGCTCGGCCTGTTTGCCGATTCGATCCGGCGCGGGGACGATGGCCGCCTCGCCAAGGCCGCTGCGAAGCTCAAGGCGCTCGACGCCATGGCAGTGCGCACCTTCAGCGACGATGTCTCGCTGCTCATCAGTTTGTTACGGCAGGTCGGCGAACGGTTTGCCGACGCCAGCATCTATCGTTCGGTTCGCACTCTTGGCGAACTCAACCTCGAGCGCATGCCGCGCATGCTCGCTTTTGCGCGCGACCAGTTTGCTCGCGGTAGGGGCATACTGTGGTCGTCACAGCGCGCGGGTCTCACCCGCCTACTCGAAAACTCGTCTTTCGCGCTCTGCACGCCGACCGGTTCGGGCAAGACGCTCGTCGCAAATCTAGGCCTCATGAAAGAACTGCTGTTGCGCGATCATGGCGAGGTCGTGCCTCTGGCCCTTTATCTCGTCCCATCTCGCGCGCTTGCCGGTGAGGTCGAGGCGAAACTGACCTCTGAGCTCGGGCGAGATCTCATTATCACCGGTCTCTATGGCGGTGCCGACTGGGGCATAACCGACTATTGGCTAAACGCTGATCGCCCGACAGTTCTTATTGCTACGGTTGAAAAGGCCGATGCGCTCATGCGGTATCTCGCGCCGCTGCTTCTCAGCCGCCTAAAGCTGCTAATCGTCGACGAGGCGCATCAAGTCCTGCCTGAGGATACGGAGCGCGGCCGCAGCGACTTCGCAGATCATAGCAGCCGCTCGCTTAGACTCGAAAGCTTCGTCGCACGCTTACTGACCCAGGCGCCCGATATCGTGCGCATCGCGCTGACCGCAGTCGCCGGCGGTGCCTCTGGACCTGTAGCGCGGTGGATGGAGGGCTCCGCCGACGCAAAAGCGATCGGCACGCGCTACCGCAGTACACGGCAAGTGATCGGCGTGCTCGAGACCGCTTCGAAGCGGCGCAGCAGGATGTTGCTCGAAATTATGAACGGGCGACCGCTCTACGTGCAGGGCCGTGATGACCCGGTCTATCTCAACCTCTCCATACCACCGATGGCGCAGCTGCCCGCGCCGATGCGGTCCAGCCTTAACCGCTTCAACCAGGTGACCGTGCTATGGACGGCGCTGCACCTCGCAGCGACCGACCGCCGGATCCTCATCTCGCTGGCCCAGCAGCCCGAACAGACGATGGGATGGTATGCGGAATCCTTTGACCTTCCGGCTTGGCAGGATGTGCCGGCTTTTGTACCGCCTGTGGGCCGGGGCGGTGAGCTGTTCGCCGAAGCCCGGGCAGCCTGTGTCGATTATTGCGGGCTGGATTCCTATGAGGTAAGGCTACTTGATCGTGGCATAGCAACCAGCCATGGCCAGATGCCGCAGCGGCTGCGGCGACTGATGGTGGCGCTGATTGACGAAAAGATTTGTCCGATCACAGTTGCGACCGCGACGCTCACTGAAGGCGTCAACCTCCCGTTCGATATCATCTTCGTTACCTCGCTTAAGCGCAGCGCCTACGACAACGTGAAGCAGCAGCCGGTCATTACCCGCTATACCCCGGCCGAATTCCGCAATCTTTCTGGTCGTGCTGGCAGGCCGGGCTCTACGCGTGGAATGGAAGGGCTGACGTTGGTCGCCTTGCCTACGACGATCGCCACCACCGCCCCCACGCAGATGCAGACCCAGCGCGACCAGATGAATGCCCTGCGCGAAGATTATGACAAATTGCTCGAGAAGCTCCGGCGCGACGAGCTGGCGGACGAAGCGTCCCTCAGTCCGCTCGTGATGCTGCTCAGCGAACTACGCGACAAGGCGCAGCGCTATTTTGGGCTTATGACCGACGAGGCCTTTCTGAATTGGCTCGAAAAGATCGAGCCCGGGGAGGTCAGCGACGATGCCGGGACCGGCGCCACCGACGACCGCTCCCGGCTGGCCGACACGGTCGACGAACTGGATGCCTTCGTCATGACAGCGCTCGAGGAACTCAGCCTGCTTGACCCAGCCCTTGATGGCCCACAGGCCGAAAAAAAGCTTGCCTCACTCTGGCAAAAAACTTTCACGATCGCCGCAGCCGAACGGGAAGCGTGGCTTGAAGACGCGATTGTACGCCGTGGGCGGGCGATTATTGAGGACATATATCCCGATGCGGACGAACGGCGACGACTCTATCAATATGGCTTCTCGCCTCTTGTCGGCAGACGGTTCGAGGCAATCGCGCCTGTAATCGCTAACCTCTTGATGGCCGCTATCGACTATGGCTCTGAGACCCCGGCGCAACGCGTGGCCCGGTTCGAGGCCTTCGGCGAGCTCTTACGAGGGGATCGCGGCTTCGGCTTCCGCGTACGTGATACAGTCGGTGATCAAGACATACTGGCTGGTTGGACCGACGTGCTGAAGTGGTGGATGCGGGCGCCCGGCGGTGAAGTGCCCAAAGCCGGCATGCTTCGCGCCCACCAACGTTTCGTGGCCGACAATCTGGAGTTTCGTCTGGGGGTCGCGATCGGCGCAGTCGTCGCACAAAGATGGACTGCAGGCGCTGGCGATCCGTTCGCCGTACCCTCACTTGCCGAATGGAAGGCTACCACAGGACTGCCTTGGCTTGGCTTCTGGGCGCGCGAGTTGCTGCGATGGGGGACGCTTGACCCGTTTGTCGCGTTCGCGTTGGCGCAAGGGCGCACAAAGACGCGGGAGGATGCCGAAGCATTGAGACCTACATTTGATGAATGGCTCCACGAAGAAATCGATGCGCCGACCGCCGAAGATCTGATCGATCCCCAGCAATTTTTGGCTTGGGAACGGAGCCTGCGCACCCGTGATCGGGCGCGCGTCGAGGATGTTCCGGAGGAGGCCGAGCTGACCGGGACAAACGGCGCCAATAAACTCTACAATGTCTTGCCAATGGCCAATGGAGATGAAGTCATGTGGCTTGATGCGTCTGGTTACGAGCTTGCCAGATCGCCGGACGAGTTTGGATTCTATGACTGGTCTGACCTTGCCAATGACTATGTGCTCGATGCCGAGGGGCAAGCTACCGTCCGTCGCGTATTCAAACGCTCCCGGCGTCGGTGATCCATGCGAAACCACTCCGAAACGTCACGTTTGGATTGAATCGGCTTCCGATGAGTAGCTTTTCGCACCTCGCGTTCGATGAGCGGTCATCGGTTTACTCCCCACAAAAAAATCTGCCGCACCCAGCGGGCGCGGCAGATCAAACTCACCATCGAAGCCTCCGGACACCCCCAGGCGCCCGGCGCCAGAAACTACGCCACCTTGCCCAGCTTCGCAGCGCGCTTCTCTTCGATGCGCTGGCGGGCAATTTCGTCGGCGATGATGTTGGCGGGGCGGCCTTCATTGTTGGACTGGTCGAGGATCTCGCCCAGGGTCGCTTCCAGACCGTCCAGCTTGCCCTTCACCCATGCCGGATTGAAGTCGCCGGCGATCTCGCCCATCACATTGATGATGCCGCCGGCATTGATGACATAGTCCGGCGCGTAGACGATGCCGCGCTTGAGGACTTCCGCGCCCATCTCGCGCGTGGCGAGCTGGTTGTTGGCGGCGCCGGCGATCACTTTCGCCTTGATGCGGTCGATCGTGTCCGGATTGATGATCGAGCCGAGGGCGCACGGGGCGAAGACGTCGACATCCTGGTCGTAGATCTCGTCGAGACCGACAATGGTGGCGCCGTATTCCGCCTTCAGCTTTTCCAGCCCGTCCTGGTTGATATCGGTGACGAAGAGCTCGGCACCGGCCTTGGCCAGATGGCCGGCCAGATAGGTGCCGACATGGCCGGCCGCGCCCTGGATGGCGATCTTGACGCCGTTGAGGTCGCGCTTGCCCAGGCCGCGCTCGGCGGCCACCATGATGCCGCGATAGACGCCGTCGGCGGTCACCGGCGAGGGATCGCCCGAGGCCGCCTTGCCTTCCGGCAGGCCGACCACATGCTCGGTCGAGCGGCGCACGGCCATCATGTCGTCCGGGCTGACGCCGACATCCTCGGCGGTGATGTACTGGCCGTTGAGGCTTTCCACCGCGCGGCCGAAGGCCTCGAACAGCGCCTTGCGGTCGAAGGCGCCTTCCGGCTTCATGATCACGGATTTGCCGCCGCCGATGGGCAGGTCGGCCATGATATTCTTGTAGCTCATGCCCTGGGACAGGCGGAGCACGTCGGTCAGGGCCGCGTCCGAATTGGGATAGGACCACATGCGGCAGCCGCCGCAGGCCGGGCCGGAGGCCGTGGAGTGCACACCGATGACCGCCTTGAGGCCGGTCGTCTCGTCGGTGGCGAACAGGACTTTTTCGTGATTGTCGAACGATACGTGCTCGAGAACACTCATTACGGGCATACCCTTTTTAAACGGTGGCAGCCCGTCCGCGGGCTGCGAAGTCGGGCCGTGGAATACCTGTTCGCGAGCCGCCTTACAAGCGCGCGAAAACACCCCGAATGCCGCTCAGCGTAATAATTCTTTCATGCGGCAGCGCAACATGGGGAGAATTTTTTCTTCGAACCACGGATTTTTCTTCAGCCAGACATTATTTCGCCAGGAGGGATGGGGGAGCGGCAGAAATTCCGGCCCGTACTCGTCGCCACGGCGGACGGTTTCGGTCAGTGTTTGCTGCATCCGCGAACCCAGATGGAAGCGCTGGGCATACTGTCCCACCAGGAGGGTCAGGCGCACATCCGGCAGGGCCGCGCGCACCCGCGCCTGCCACAAGGGCGCGCATTCCCTGCGCGGCGGCAGGTCGCCGCCTTTGGCGTCGAGACCGGGAAAGCAGAAGCCCATCGGCACGATGGCGATGCGGGATGTGTCGTAGAAGGTCGCCTCGTCCACCCCCAGCCAGTCGCGCAACCGGTCGCCGGACGGGTCGGTGAAGGGTTTGCCCGAGGCATGCACCCGCGTGCCCGGCGCCTGGCCGACAATCAGGATACGGGCGGTGGGGGCGGCCCGGATCACCGGGCGCGGATCGTGCGGCATGGCCGCCGCGCACACGCGGCAGGCGCGGATCTCGTCCAGCAGCGGATCGAGATCAGGCGCGGCCAATCCGCCAGACTCCCTTGAAGTTTTCCGGATCCTCGACCGGCTTGCCCTTGCGCAATATCGTCACCTCGCCGCGCCGGGCCAGCCGGATCGCCGCCTGGCGCACATGGCCGAACTGGCGGTTGAAGCGTTCCGGATCGATCGCCTTGGCGACGTCGGCCGGCGAGATCGAGCGCCCCTCGGGCGCGGCCGCCACGAGTTTCACGATGATCGCCTCGATCGGATCGCTGCCTTCGGTCTCGCTCATCTTGCTGTCCTTCGCTCGGTGCGCGGGGTTATCGCGCCGCCGGAGTTATCTTGCAGGCGGGATGGAATAGGTCGCACTGGCCTGTGCGATCAAGTCGTCGCTGCCGTCCGCCGTGATGTCGCAATCGGTGACGACCAGCCGCTTGCCCAGTTTCAGGATGCGGCAGCGGGCGATCAGCTCGCCGGGGCCGGCCTTGGTCAGGAAGTTGATATTGAGATTGGTGGTCACCGCCAGCGCCTGCGGTCCGATATGGCCGAGGATCACCACATAGGCGGCAAAGTCGGCCAGGGAGAAGAGCGTCGGTCCGGAAACGGTGCCGCCGGGGCGCAGATGGGTCGCATCCGTGCGCGCCCGCACGATGGCGCGGCCGGGTTCGATGGCGTCGATGGTGAAGATCCGGCCCGCGCGGTTCATCTCCGGAAAAACCTCCTCCAGGAAGCCGGTCACCGCGTCGGCCGTCATCGCGACCTGGTATGTCACTGGGCGTTACTCCCGTGTTGCGCTTATGGGGCCCTTATGGGGCCCTTATGTACCCGCTACGAGACAAGTATGAAGCGGTATTGTCTCATGGGCGTCCAGACCGCGAAACGCCGGACGCCGAACGCGCCGGATCGATATAGGGAGCGCTCGGACAGAATGAAACGGGACCACCGCCCCTACTGGATGCACCGCGCCTGGGAAGCGTTCGAGAACGCCTGGACGGGCCATTTCCTCGCCCCCCACTTTGCCGCGCTGGGCATCGAGCCGAAAGTCGTATGTCCCTGGCATGTCGAGGTTTTCGGCCCCAACATCACCGCCGGCGACCGCCTCCACATCGTCGCCAACAAGGCCGACCCGGTCCGGCTCACCGTCTGGTCGCCACAGACCCAGGCCGGGCGGATCGCGGTCGGCAACAATGTCTTCATGGCCGGCGGAACCCGCCTTCTCGCCGCCGGGCAGATCGAGATCGGCGATGACTGCCTGATCGCCAACAAGGCCACGATCTCGGATTGCGACTGGCACTCCATCCATGACCGCGTCGACCCGGCGCCCGCCTGGAAACCCGTGAAACTTCAACGCAATGTCTGGATCGGCGACGGCGCCTTCATCGGCAAGGGCGTGACCATCGGCGCCCACTCCGTCGTCGGCGCCCGCTCGGTCGTCACCCGCGATGTCGAGCCCTGGACCATCGTCGCCGGCAATCCCGCCAAAGTGGTCAAGCGCATCGACCCGGACGCGCCGATGAAGACCCGCAGCGATCTCTACGCCGATGCCGAAGGCCTGCACCGCTTCTTCGACACCGCCTATCGCCAGGCCCTGAAAGGCAATTCCACCCCCGGCTGGCTGCGCAGCCGACTCTGGCCGAAACGCGGCGACTAGAGCAACAAATTAACCGAACAGGCCCGCCGGCAGGACGCCCACGGCTGCGCCCGTCATCAGCGTTGCCAGCGTGCCGGAGATCAGTGCCCGCGGGGCCAGCTGCAGGATGTCCTCGCGGCGCGACGGCGCAATCGCCACCAGACCGCCGGTCAGGATGCCGACCGAGGAAAAATTGGCGAAACCGCACAGCGCATAGGTCATGATCAGGCGCGTGCGCTCGGACAGCTCACCGCCGACCCGGGACAGCTGGTCATAGGCATAGACCTCGTTCAGCGCCGTCTTCAGCCCCATCAGCGAACCGGCCTGAGTGGCCTCGCTCCAGGGGATGCCCGCCAGCCAGACGACCGGCGCGAAGACCCAGCCCAGAATCCGGTCGGCCGAGAGCGGCGCACCGAACACATCCGGGAAAAGCCCGAGCAGGACATTCACCAGCGCGACCAGGGCGATGAAGACCAGCAGCATGAAGATAATGTTGAAATACAGGCGGATACCGTCCGATACACCGGTCGTCAGCGCGTCCATGGAGGAGTGGTAGATCGGCGTCGGGATCTTCTCCTTCTGCAGCGCCTCTTCCGACACCGGCTCGGCCGGCATCATCAGGCGCGACAGGAGCACCGCCGCCGGCACCGAGATCAGCGAGGCAGTGAAGATATGCCCGGCCGCCCCGTCGATCACACCGCTCAGCTGGCTGACATAGAGTGCCATCACCGAACCGGCGACGGTTGAAAAGCCGACCGTCATGATGAGGAAGAGGTCCGACCGGGTCATCTCCGGCAGGCGCGGCCGGATCAGCACCGGGCTTTCCGTCATCCCCAGGAAGATATTCGCCGCCGCGCCCAGACTGGCTGAGCCGGACAGGTTCAAAAGGCGCCGGAAAGCCGCCGCGAAACCGCGCACCAGGAATTCCAGTATCCGCCAGCGCCACAGCAGGGCCGACAGCGCCGACAGCACGATCACCATGGGCAGGGCCTGGAAGGCAAAGAGGAAACCGGAACCGCCGGCCGGGTC
>Ga0213833_1003135_pt1 | contig 10277 bp, 3 predicted proteins | sample SWATP21_FD_160575 | JGI IMG/M metagenome (GOLD analysis project Ga0213833, IMG submission 160575) | Coastal seawater microbial communities from Marineland, Florida, United States - SWA TP2 #1 | ecosystem: Environmental > Aquatic > Marine > Coastal | place: USA: Florida | collected 2016-08-14
GGTTCGAAAGGTGCAGAAAAAGGGTATTTTCGCATTTGGCGTTTTCAGAACGATCCAGAAAAAGGATTTACTGCGCAAGAACTCGGTATTGTTAAAGCTTTTGATGGTATTTTGGCAGAGAATAGACCGCTGGAGTTGACCTTTTCTTCGAATATTTCTAGCTGGGCACTGCTGTACAAAGATGAGGTTCGTTATTACAGATTTTCTCTTGGAAGATCGCCTTCTTTGGCATTGTACAAAACTGTGAAGCTGTCCGTCATTCCGGTCAAGCCTGGTCAAAGGAACTCCACATACCTGGATTTGGGAGGACGTTGGTTGGTGACAGCAGCGTATTCAGCTGGAGATGATGAGTCTTCTATAGAAGCGAGGTTTTGGAATCTTTGGACGCTTTCTTCTAAAGCTGATAACAATCGACCTGCTTTCCGTCTACATTGGGATAGAAAGCGCTTTCCCAGAGGTGTGCATATCACTGGAAAATTCATGGGTCCCAATCACACCTGGATCGTTGGAGAATCAGTCACACAAAAAGGGTTGCTGGCATTTTGGAATCTTGCACCAGAAAAGCCAAAAGAACTCCAAACTTTTAAAGGAAACGCCCAGAAGTCCCGATATATGGTGCCTACAGAGTACCAAAAGAAGACGCCCAAGTACGCTCGCAACGGCTTTCGGTATGCACCCTATACACAGGCTGTTAGACCGCTATTTGTGCTGAATACACTTTACAAAGATTACGTAAAGTTAAAGGATATCCAATTCCATCCCAGCGGTCATCAGGTGGTATTGCTCACAGAGACCTTGCACTCAGGGGCTTCTATGATCCAATTGTGGGATATGAAAAGCCGAAAGCGTGTCCAGCTATTGCCAGGAGCTAGTGTCTGGGCTGGAGAGTGGGGAGATATGATGCACTTTTGGTCTGACAAGCAACGATCCCTGGTATTGAGTTCTTCGAAGCAATTCAAAGTTTGGACCTGCCAAAATCCCTAGAAGTCTCGCTTGTCGAAAGTGAGGACATATCGTTCTACAGGTCTTTTTAGGAAGGGGCCTTTTACGTGCGCTTATCCATTTGTCTGGAAATACTCGAAGTAACATTGTAGAAGCGATTTGTCCAATGGTGGACATCGGAGTTCACTGCCTTTGAGGGCTTGGAGTGTTTTGGTACAATCGAAGAGTGGTTGTCTGATCTGCCAAGCCTCTTTTCTCGCTGTAAAGTAACCCAGATATCTTTGTAGTTCTTCATCTGCATCAGGTGCTGTTAAGGTGTCTAACCACTGGCTGTAAGGCAGAAGCTCCACAGGGTAACCCAATTCTTTCATGCTGGCGAAGATGTCTTCCCATGATGTGCGCTCGGGTTGTGTCAGGTGAAAAGCACCGCCAACACTTTCAGGTTGCTTGCCGATGTGTAGGATAGATTTGACCACGTAGTCTACGGGACTTCCGGTAAAACCACCTCCAGGGATGGGAGCAATGGCCTTACGGGTTGTCATGTAGCTTTTGAGTAAAGTGGCCATCATATCTGTTTGCCAGGCACCGCTTTGGGTATCACCGGACACCACGCCTGGTCGATAAATTCGGACAGGAAGGCCTTTTTGGGCAGCCATACGCACACTTTGTTCTGCGTGCCACTTGGTCTCACCATAGCCATTACGGAAACCTTTGGATTCATCGGGTAACTGGCTCTCTTTTACTTTGTGTTGGCCTGTTTGAGCTTGCGTGTCAAAGATGGCGATGGTGGAGATATGGTGAAGCGGGACTTGTCCTGCTTGAAAGGCCAGTCGAATAACTTCCTGTGTCCCAAAGACATTCACTTGTTCCAATTGCTCGTAGGTTTGGATGAAGTCTACTTTGGCACCACCGTGGTAAATGGCATCGATCTTTTCGGCTATTTGTCCAAACTTTTCTCTGGAAAGGCCCAGGAGAGGCTGTCCCAGATCTCCGGTTACCACTTCAAGTCTTTCTTTGAAAGGATCTTGCCAAAGGCCGTACTGCTCCAGGTTGTCTTGTACCCTTTTAAAGCCTGCCTGGTCCGAATCGGCGCGCACCAGGCAAATGACCTGGTGGGGTGTGCTTTGGAGCAGCTCTGCCAGGAGGAAACCACACAGAAATCCTGTTGCGCCAGTGAGAAATATGCACTCCTTGGCCTCCGCCTTGGGATAAGGGGCAAAAATGGAATCATCTACAACGAGTTGTCTTTTGAGCTTGGGTTGCTTTTTGAGAGCGGAAGTTGGGCTTTGGACTTGTTGACAGAGGCCTTTTGCAAGTTCTCGGATATTTGGGTGTTCGAAGAGCAGGGTGGGGGAGAGCTTTTGCCCCAACTCAGCTTCCAGGTCGCCGGATATCTGGATGGCCTGGACAGAATCCAATCCAAAGAAAAGCAAAGTCCGGTCGATATCGATCTCCTCTGAGGTCACTTCCAGACGACTTGCGATGGCATTGATCAAGAAAGTTTGGATATGGGCTTCTTTGTCGGAGATCTTGCCTGTGGTAGCTACAGGTGCCTCAGCCCTGGTTTTCTCTTCGACGTCTTTCTTGAAGCGTTCGAATCCAGGTGAGACTCTTCTGGTATGCGGAAAAGCTGCGGAGCCTTCGAATACCCGAAGAAATGAGTGCTGTCTTAAGGTCTTGTTGGGAGAGAATACTTTGGGGTCCATGGTCTTTTGAAGATCTGGGAAGATCTCTTGCATGAAGCTCCAAACCCCTTCGATACTGGTGATACCTGAAGCGTCTACTGAAGTCTTGTCAAAGAAATCGTAGGAGTATTTTTCCCGTAAGGCATCATCGAGCTTCAGGCCATCGATATGGGCCACATCAGTGATCACGTGTTGACGCTCTTCACGCATGTGAGCTGCGTGTGTGGTGAGCCAGGCTGGCTGAATCCCTTCTGCTTTTTTGAGCAAGGTATGAAAGAAAACCGTGTACTCTTCCACAAAGAGGAAGTGGAGCCAGGTGATGAAGTGATAAGATGCTGTGTCTTCGTAATCGTCGATGCTTTTGGTGTTCCACCAGGCTGATGCGAAGCGTTTTTGGATGTGCTTGTCGAGTTTTTGGGCCAGTTCTGGACGCATGGCTTTTAGGGTATCCGCATAACGCCGGAAGAGCTGGACGTGTTTGGCTTCTTCCTCATCGAAAAGCTCGGTACTGCGTGATACTGGGAGTCGACCCGCATGCTGTTCCTCTGCAAAGAAGTTGAGAATACTTTGTTCTAATGCCACGAATTCCTCGCAGATAGCGATGGCAGAACCCCATTGAAAGAGTTCGAATTGCTCTGGCTGCGTTTTGAGCTGTTCCCAATCCATACTGCCTGGTTCAAAGAAGCTTTCCGTGATGTATTCGCCTGGTTCGTGGATTTGATCCCACTGGATGTCTTCTTCGATATCAAAGCGATAACGGGTGTTTCGATTGTCTAGCTTCTGCAAGTATTCACTTGGAGGATGGTATGGTGCGTGACCTTCTGTTTGAGCCTCATTTGCTTCGGTGACTTGGTCCCAACGACCTTTTTCGAGCATTTCTTTGGTCAGTGCGCGTTGGATCTTACCGCTGGAGGTTTTGGGGACTGTTCGTGGTGCTACAAGTGCAAGGGTTTTCAGTTTGACGCCAAAAGATTCGGAGATAGCTTTTCGAATGGCCAGTTCCACTTCGTTGGGGTTCCCCTTGATTTCGACCATGATGCCCAGCTCTTGTCCGCCTGTGCCTGGAAGCGTGACTGCTGCGCAGCATCCATTGCGTACATCTGAATGAGCACGACTCACGACTTTTTCGATATCTTGTGGGTAGAGATTTCGACCACGGATGATCAAGATATCTTTTATCCTTCCCGTGATAAAAAGTTCACCTTCATGTCGAAAACCCAGATCTCCTGTTCGGAGGTAAGGGCCCTCTCCATTGGATAAATGTGCTCCAAAGACCCTTTGACTTTCTTCTTCATTTTGCCAGTAACCACCGGCGACGTTGCCACCCCTTAGCCAGATTTCACCCACTCTGTTGTCTTCGATGAGATCGCAAGTTTCTGGAACAACGATGCACACCTCTTGTTCTGGGAGCAGTTCACCACAACTTGCGATCTTGCTGCTTCCCATGGTCGCAGGGACGGCTTGGACCACTCTACTTGCATCTAAACGTTCACTGCGAACACTCAGAGCATTGGCATTTTCGTTCATCCAGCCACCTGATACCATGAGTGTTCCTTCTGCGAGTCCATAGCAGGGAAAGATCGCTTCACGTTTCAGACCTGCTGGAGCAAATCGATCTGCAAAAGCGCTGAGAAGTTCCCAATCGATGGGCTCTGCACCACAGAAGGCCACTTTCCAAGAGGAGAGATCCAATTCTGCAATGTCTTCGTCAGTGATTTTGCGTAGGCAGAGTTCAAATGCAAAGTTGGGACCACCACTGATTTCGCCTGAGAACTTAGAGATGGCTTGCAGCCACCGGACTGGACGCTGGATAAAATCCAGCGGAGACATCAAGACTGTTTGACTACCAGAGTAGAGTGATTGCAGGATACCGCCGATCAATCCCATATCGTGGTAAGTCGGGAGCCAGATAACAGTGACACTTTCATCGTTGGTATGGATCCTGTGTTGGATACCTCGTTCATTGTGGAGCAAATTGGCATGGCTGACCATCACGCCTTTGGGTTGCCCTGTTGAGCCGGAAGTGTACTGTAAAAATGCCAGATCGCTTGGTTTGAGCTTTGGAAGAAGAGCTAGATCAATGGCGGTTTCTATTTGGTCTACACAGATCCACTCTAGTCTGGAAAATGTGTCATTATCGCCTACGATCATTTCGAACATGGATTTGATATGGCTGGTAGTAAGCAAGATGTCAGGGGCTGCATTTTCGACGATTTTTACCAGCCGGGCTAAGGTGCGCTTCAATTGCATGGGATTGGGAGGTGAGACGGGGACTGCGACGATCCCTGACAGGAGACAGGCCGCAAAGGATTCTACAAACTCCAATCCTGGAGCAAAAAGCATTAAGGCTCGTTCCCCAGGGTTGTGGTTTTGTCGCAATGCACAGGCAATTTGTTGGGCGCGTTGGTGAAGCTGACCATGTGTCATTTCTGCTTCTTTTTCTTCGCCGTCTTTGAGGAAGATATAGGCTGGACTTTCTGCTTTATGGGTTCCCCAGTACTCGATGACTTCGGCGAAATTTTGGGCATTGCTTTGTGGGTCAAATGACATAATGGTATTCTCCTGGCTTATCAATCATTTTGTGTGAAATATCTTTTAAGTGACTGGGGCTTAGATGGGGAGCCACGCAGCAAATTTTTGGGTGTAGCTGGACATAGCTTCTTGCACTTCTTCCAACTCCAATCCGAACATGGAGAGGTTGTACTTGTGGCGGCCCGTATGCTTTTTGCTGGCTCCCAGCCAGTTTGCTGCCAATTCTTGGGCTTTTTCGTCAAAGGGTAAATCGAATTGCTGGTGGATGGACATCAGTGTCCCTTGGGGGTCTTTGATTTGATCTCGGTAGGCGATGTCTATGACCTGATGGGGCATCTCTTCTCTTGCCTTGACTGCTTCTTCTGCAGCAAGATGAAGCATATTCAAAGCATATCGACCGATCTCTTCTTTGGAACGGATGTCACAAGAACCATCATGTAAGGCATATACAAGACTACAGAATGAACCCACGACCTGCTCTATGGGACGATGGAGATGGATGAATCTTGCGTCTGGAAAAGTCTTGGCAAGTGTACGCATGTGCCAGGTGTGGCAAGGATCTTTGAGGACCAAAGGCGCACCTGGACGTTGAAAGAGGATGGCCTGAAGCTGTTGACGGTAGTATGCATAGTCTTCCGTCATATCACGATTTTGAAGCCATCTGGCATAGGTTGGAATGTAGTAAGAAAATGCCAGTACATACGTCGCAAAGCTATTTCGAAACAGAAAGCTACATTCGTCTGGCCAATCAGCTTTCAAAGGATGGATGTTTGCCAGGTTTGGAGAAAGCGCATAAGTGGCTTTGACAACTTGATCTGTGACGAGCTTAGATTCTTCGATGGAGGCTTCATCCCGTCCTTCTGGGGAAAACGGTTCGCGCATTTCCCATAACCGAATGGCTCGATTTTGAGGATTTGTGCCCAGTAAGTTGTGCAGCATTGTGGTGCCCGTTCTGGGAAAGCCAATGATGAAGATAGGACGTGAGATCTCTTGCTCCTGGATTTCAGGGTGTTTTGAGAGCATTTGTGAAAGGAATCTACGCCTTTTTAGACTGGCCAGTTGGCGGGAAGCAGTGATCCATTGGCCTTGATTGGTGAGTCTTGCTTCTTCTCTTAAGGCTTTCAAAAGGACTGAGAGGGCTTCTTCATAAAATGGTGAGCCAAAGTCTGCATCCTTGACCATTTCTTGTGATGCTTTGTGTAATTCTGCTGCGTCTAACATCCTGTTCTTCCCTTTACTTGTTCTAATTTCGAGTACGTCGTGCTTCGGCCGTTTGTGTTCCTATGCACTTTTGGTCGTTGTCTGCCTTCTACTGGGTGGAAAAGCCAGGAAGGCTTAGCTGTTTTTGAGCTACGTTTTATTTATAAAAAGCTTGCGTCGCAGAAGCGTCGCAGACTTGCGACGTTTGCTTTTTGAAATGATGTAGTCTTCTTTATGTTCCTGGAATCTATTGGTTTTTATTTCTTTGTTTTTTCCGTCGCAAAACACACTCTGCGACGTTGAGCGAAGCCTCCCGAAGGGGATCTGGAGTTCTTGGAACAAGGAAAGCGTATGTTGGGTGGTGCCAGAAGGCCTTTTTGATTGGGGGTTTTGGGGATCGGTTTGTACACGTGTTCTTTTTCGACACAAGGCTGTGTTATATCTTGCATCCAATACTTTACATTTTTAATAGAGTCGCTTGCTACAAGGGACAAAGGAAGTACATTCATGGCAATTACAATTAATGGCGGAGATGCTCAGGAGATGAGCCCATCACAGGTATTCAAGATCGGGATTCTTTTTGCATGCATAGGGCTCGCATGCTTGATAGGTGGTGGTCTTTGGGCCAAATCCAATCTGGATCTTTCACGCAATGGTATCAAAGCCAGCGCCACCATCTTGAAAAGAGGCCCCAAAGGGAGTGGAAGCAGTGGCACACTTTGCTCGCCCACCATTTCATTTTCTGAGAAAGGCAAAACCACGACTTATACATTTCGCAGCGCCAATACTGCCTACTGTTTCAAAGCCGGTGAGGTGAAAGAGATCTACTATCTGCGAAAAGCATCCGGAAAGTTAAGCGTCGATTTTGTTGGGGCTGCAAGCTGGACATTTCCATTGATCTTTTTGTTCCTCGGGACGATTTTCTTCTTGTTGGGAGCTTTAACAACGAAAGTGGGTTGGTCTGCTATGCGAAAAGAAGTATCCGGAGAACATGAAGAGGAAGAGGTCGCTTAGGATACAAGAGCCCCTGCCTGGTTTTGCCTTTGGCTAGAGTACAAATGCTTGGAGACGTTTGTTGACGGGCAAGTTGTGTTGATAGGTGTCGCGCTGTTGAGGATCTGTGATGTTTTCCAATCGCTTGAGAAAGATCTCTTTGGCCTTTTTTAGAACCTCTTGAGTCCGCGAGTCACCACATTGTCGAAATGCATCATAGCAAGTGAGATAGATCTGGAAGTGCTCATTGAGACCATCTGGCTCGACCTTATCCATTATGGCCCAGATCTCTTCTACACAGGCCAGTGCTTCATCGAGTTTACCAGAATCCAGATGGATTCGTGCGATGCCTGCCAGGGGTTCCAATCCAGCTGTGTGACGTCGCATCATGCGTCTCCACTCGATGGAGCGATGGTAAGCTTTTAAGGCCTTTTTGAGCTTTCCTTGTCCTGCGTAGATACGGCCCAAGATATGCCAAACACCACTGCCGATAAACTTGTCTCCAATGCTGGTGGTGATGTGCAGTGCTTTTTCTGCCTGTTCCAGTGCTTTTCCAAGGTCTTCTTGCCAGAGGCTTGCCAGAGCCAGATTGTGCCAGACGATGCCTTGACCCTGGAGGTCTCCTGTTTGGCGGTACAATCGCAAGGCTTTCTCGTGCCATTCTTCGAGCGCTGCTTGTTGACCAAGATGTAGCATCACTGCGCCCATCATATTGGCTGCACGACCTTCGTCTTGTTTGTTGTGTGTCTTTTGGCAGATCTCAATACTTTGTTCCAGGTGTGAAATTGCTTTTGTGTAGCGGCCTTGGAACATCAAGCTAAAGCTCTGTCGAAGCAATACTTTTGCCAGGCTTAGTTGATCTCCTGTGTGTCGACAGAGTTCCAATGCTTGTTCGTAGTGAGGATGTGCTTCATTGTGTTTGCCACTCATGGCGAAAACGACGCCTAGCTCAAAAAGTGCTTCGATTTGCAGATGCTTATCCTGGTATTTTTCAGACAATTGTAAGGCTTGTTTTAAGGTTGGAAGAGCTGAGGGAAATTGTCCTTGCAGTCGAAGTACCCAGCCTTTGTGAAAGAGTGCTTTAGCTGTGATGGCTCCTTCTTCACCTTCGAGGAGAGTGTCCAGCACGAGCAGGGCTTCTTCATATTGGGCCTGGCTGATTAAGAAGAGGGAGATCTCCGTTTGCAAACGTTGGAAAAGAGCCGTGTGTTCGTTTGAGGCACTTGTTTGGAGGCTTTGATAGCTACTTTGTAGAGCTTTAAGACCTTCTTTAAAGAGCGAAGTATTCCGGTAATAGCGTGCCAGGCCTTCGAGAGCAGAAGAGAGTGAGTCCCATTGGGCTTGCTCCGTGCCCCAGCGCCAGGCTGCCTGGACGTTTTTGAGATCTTCGGTCAGTTTCGCGTTGGCCTGGGCTGCTTTTTCGCCCATTAAAGCCTCTTTTTGTTCCTTCAAGAGTTGTAGATAGTACTCAGCGTGGTTTGAGCGTAGTCTCGTGAGTGCTTCCCGTGTGTACTTCTCTGAAACGAATTGCCTTAAGAGTTCGTGAATGTGAAAACGATGCAGGTGGGTTTGGTGGAGTAGAGACTTGTCCAAAAGAGCGATCAACTTATGCTTGTTGGCTTGAGTCACCTGAAGTGCGGCTGTCCAGTCAAAGCCTCCCTGGAAGATAGATAGCTGAATGAGTACCTGTTGTTCTTCTGGTGTGAGACGTTTCCACGAGTGTTCGAAGACTGCTCGGACACTACGGTGCCTGGGAGGTAAGTCGACAAAAGGTGCTTCCAAGAAGTCGAGCCCTTGGTTGATTTCATCGCGGATGGTGGTTAAATCCATCATCCTGTACCAGGAAGCTGCGATTTCAATGGCGAGAGGCAATCCCTGAAGCAACTTGCAAATACTGACGATCTCTTCTCTATCTTCGGGAGTGAGAGTGTGTATGGAGGATAACTTTCGAACCGTTTGGAGAAAGAGCTGGACTGCAGATTCATCTTTGCCTTCACAAGGTAAACCTTCTATCAACAATCGCCACTCTGCCTGAATATTGAGCGCTTCTCTTGAAGAAACGACGCATTTCACGTGGGTACTTTGGCTGAGAAGATCGATGAGGAAGCTGGTCCCGCTGTCTTTAAGCTGTTCAAAATTGTCGAGTATCAGGAGGATTTTGCGACTTGCCAAAAAGGAAAGGAGTTTTTTCTTTGGAGACGTTTGTAGGGCTTTGATGCCAAGGACGTTATTCAAAACTGTAAGCAGACCGTTTTCGTCGGTGATTCCGGAGAGGGAGGCGAAAAAGATCCCATCTTCAAAGAGCGTGCCGAAATCCAGCTGTCCTGTTTCAATGGCCAATCTCGTCTTGCCAATTCCACCAGGACCCAGAATGCTTACCAATCTACAATGCTTGTTACTGAGCTGATTTCCGACTGCTTCAAGTTCTTGTTTCCTTCCTACAAAGGAAGAGGGCGCATTGGGGAATCCCTTTCGTGCGACTTGAAAGCGCACCAGCTCTCTTGGAATGGATTGGGTTTTGGGTGCATTGGGTGCCAGTCTGTCTCTGCAGATCAATTCGTATAATTGTTGGGTTTCTGTATCAGGTGTAATCTGAAGCTCTTGGAAGAGGGTGTGCTCGTATCGTTTGAATTGAGCAATGGCCTTTTCTTTTTCGCCGTTTAAGGCGAGGAGGCGCATGAGTTCTCGGTTTCCTTTCTCTTGTTCTGGTCGGATGTTGAGTCGTTTTTGTGCGTAGTAGACGGCACGTTCGTACTCTTTGGTTGTTTCGTAGTGTTCTGTAAGCTTTTGAAGAGCGATGAGAACTTCTTGCTCCAGGTGTTCTCGCTTCCAATGCAGCCAGTCTTCGAAAGGCAGGCTACCATCCAGGAAGAATCCTTTCATGAAAGGACCCTGATAGAGCTTGACCGCTTTCTGGAGTGCACC
>Ga0213833_1003137_pt1 | contig 10268 bp, 15 predicted proteins | sample SWATP21_FD_160575 | JGI IMG/M metagenome (GOLD analysis project Ga0213833, IMG submission 160575) | Coastal seawater microbial communities from Marineland, Florida, United States - SWA TP2 #1 | ecosystem: Environmental > Aquatic > Marine > Coastal | place: USA: Florida | collected 2016-08-14
CACACGACACAAACACACACACACACACACACACACACACACACACACACACACACACACACACACACACACACACACACACACACACACACACACACACACGGGCATACCTCTGGGTCGGCTGCCATTTTGTCAAGTTGTGCTTGCATGGCAGCAGTCTTGGCTTTTTCCTTCGCAGCGTCCTCTTCTGCGAGGCGCATCGCATCATGGATGACCCGACTTTGTGCCTCATACTCCGGACCCTGTGTGTGGCACACGACAGACCACAGCTCGGCATCAGACCTCGACGAATTGCATGTTTTCTCAAGCGAGGCGCCAGAGGCCAACCAACAACAACCACCCCACCTCGCCGCCAGTTTCAAGCTTCAGCTTTTCCAGCATGTACTCCAAATCAGCGACGGACTTTGGTGGCTTGTCTGTCTTCTTGGGCTTGCGCCTGCTCATTACAACAGGGGGAACGTACAACAAAGAAAAAAAAGAAAAAAAGCCAGGCAGGCAGGCAGGCAACACCGCGGCGTGAACCCCACGAAGCAGGATGCAACGTGCATCTGCGCAACAACCCCGCCAATCACCCACCAAGACGGCTTTGGGGCCAGCGCAGACACTTCAGACAGGTCGATATCCGCGGCAGCGTCAATTTGTCCAAATGGATCATCCTCATGGCTTGTGGAGGCTGTAAACTGCGACGATCCTTGACGACGAGGCGGCGGCGGCGCAGGCTTGCTTGGACTACGTCGCAATGGCGGTGGCGGCACTCCACCACGACCACGACCACGACCACGGTCACCACGACCACGGTCACCACGACCACGACCACGACCACGACCACGACCACGACCACGGGGACCATGCCCAGGCGGCGGAGGGCCACCACGACCAGCGGGACCGTGTCCAACCCCGCGACCACGACCAGCGGCACCACCAGCGGGACCAGCGCGACCGGAGCGACCACGAGGGCCATGGCCTCCTCCTGCCTTGGCACCCGGTGCTGGACCTTGGTGGCGGCCCCTCATGTTGTTGTTGTTCTTGCCACCACGGCCACGACCACGGCCACGACCACGACCACGACCATGACCACGGGCATGACCACGACCACGGTCATGACCACCACGGTTTCGAGGTCCACCCTGGTCGGGAACGGCAGTCGTGACGCCGCCGTCTGGTGTGTCGTCGCCCTTCCCGCCATCCTCATCATCCTCCTCATCGCCCTTGCCGCCGCCTGCCAGGGCTCGTTGTTTGCGCTTTTCTTCTCGGGCCAAACGTTCGCGCTCTCGCTGGGCGCGCTCTGCCGCAGCCACCTTCTCCTGGGCAGCTCGCCTGTACAACTCCTCCTTTCGCTTCAAGTCCGCAGCACGCTTGATGGCAGCTTTTCGTGCGGCGCGGACACGCTTGCGCCACCTCTGTCGCCGTTTCTCCTCAACCATGTGCATGATCCTGAAGGGGTTCGCATCGGTCAATCACACGCCACGAGGGAGGAAGATAGGATAAAGACAGATAAAACAAAGAAGACGGAGGGGCCCAATGTGGGCGGGTTCCACATTACGTGAGAAATTAAATGAACAACAGCACAGAGCGGGGGCATACGTACTTGGCGACAACACGACCGACGATGACTTGTGGGAGTTCGAACTCCCAGCGACGTTGCAGACGGTGACCAGGTTGGCGTGCATTCTCAGGAGGAGCCGACAGGCGCGGTTCAAACCCATGACCCATGATCACAGCAACCTGCTCTGCGACAGCAAGGAGTGTGCGCAGACTACGTCGCACACGCTGTTCCTCCCACGCTTCAACGGCCTGAAGTTGCTGCTTGTCAACTACAAGCAGCTCAGTCTTCAAGTGCTCTTTCGCTGCTTGTGGCGACTTGTGCTTGCGAACAAAGGCCTCCAGCTGTGCCCCAGACGAACGCAGCGCCGACTTGAGACCAGAAAGCAGACAAACAGGAAATCACAGCACATCACACACCTGGCCATGACTAACGGGCAGGTCAGCCCCCATTATCTTCTTCCGGGCCCAGTCAGCACGGCTTCTATTCCCGGGATACCGTTTCATGAAAGCGGCGTACACCTCATCACCCGAAGCAAGCTGGTAGCGTTTCGCCATGGCTTCAATGGCGGGAGTAACATCTGGCATGCGAAACTCAGGAATGGCAGGCTGCGCTGAGGCACGTTGCTGTCGCTTTTCCTCCAAAGCCTCGCTCAGTGTGCGTCGCGCCCAACGAGTGGCCGCTTCTTCGTCGTTCCCGTATGGGTTGTACGGATCCGAGAGGACCCGTTCAGCCTCCGCAACAACATCCACTTCAAGCTGGGCGTCTTCTTGCGCACGGATGTCAGACTCTTCTTTCGTGCGTTGCATCTGGCACAGACAAATGGCACAGTAATGTTAGACACGACACAACAACAGGGTGAGCCGCCCACACCCACCATTGCAGCGGAACGTGAACGATTGGCGACTTCGGCGTCCAACACCATGGGTATGATATGGTCACAGGTCTCGAACAGTTGACTCAGGCCAGCGTGGCCGTTCCGATGAACGTGACGGGGCCACTCATACTGCAGCCCTCCAACCAAACCCAATTTGAAGGACAGCCAGAGCGTACGGAGCTGGTGCAGCTCTGCTTGCTGTTTGACGCCAGCGCGCTTCACAGCGTCCTCATCAAACTGCGACACGAAGTCGTAGGAATTTGTCATGCCACACTTTTTGGTCAAGACACCTGCGAGATGCGACAGGTTCACCCGCCGCAGCATCACTTCCACAAGCACGCCATTCTCCGACGGATTCCACGCGTCGTAGTACTGACACGCAAGCAAGGTTCCACTGCAATCGGACACGACAACAACCCGGTTTCATTAGCGCGAAGGTACATGAGAACAAACACTGCTTTCGCACCGTTGAACCACAGCCATGGCGTCGGTTTTCCCTTTAAAAGGGTTGCAGGTGAGACGCTTCAGCTTCATAGCAAACACGCGGCGCATTCGATCAGCCTTCCAGGCAGCCCACAGGGCAGCAATCGACTTCGAAGCATTGTGCTCCAACACCATTCTGGAACAAAAGCTAGTGAGATTGGAACATGGCCATCCACTCCCGCAAGGTTGCCATGCAAACGAACCGTCGGAATGCTTTACGCGCCAAATACCCTCGAACTTGCGTATTGATGGCCGTGGCAGACTGTTCCGTGGACAACTGCAGCTTTCGCACAGCTGCAGCACGTGCCACGACAAGCATCGCTTGAACCTCGTCGGCAATGAACTGGACGCATGTCATTGTGTTGGTCGGTCATTCATTGGACAACAAGTTTCAAAACACACAAAAGATGGCAACGCACGTTGGACCGGATTTGCTGGCGCAGGGACGTCACGCGACGTATCGCCAAGATTCTTCGCCATTGCGACTGAACCACCACGGCGAAGTGGTGTCGCTTGAGCAGACGACGAGTGAGCGCCAGGCGCAATGCACACTGGATACGGGTGGCAGCTGGGACCCAGAGCCTCATCTGCAAAACATGTGGTGAGTGAAGTGTCGGCGACGCTGATTCACAACCGCGCCTCACCTTGCGTAGATGCAGCAACTCCAATTTGCGAGCGTTGAGCCACTTCAACCGGGCCAACAAGCGCCCAGGCTTCGCCCTCCACCAGTACCTTTGTATGGCAAACGCTGCGCGGTGTTGTCTCCCCAGTTCTCGTTGGGCCGCAAAAATAGCTTCGACATGTTGGCGAACGCATGTGCCACGCCACCAAGCTTGAATGCGCGTGCAATTCCACCTTCGCCATGCAATCAACTTGGCGCGTCGCCGATCGATTAGTCCACGCCACCCCGCCTGCAACCTTGCAGCACTGTTGCCTCGCTTGGTTGCGTACGCCTGTCTCACATCAAAGGTTACGTCGACCGTGCTCGCGCACCACACAAACAAACAAGATGCACCTCGGCTTCATCCTCCATGTCCCATTGGTGGTGAAGATCCAAGCAGCGCAGCAAAACAAAAGCCGTGAACTGGTTGTTTCGTCTGTACCACGAAAGTTGCACCCGCACAGCAGCCAGATGTAGCCTCAACTGCAACCACAACGTGCGGAGTAAGTGACACATGCAAATTCCATCTCCTCCATCACATCACACCTTGAAGGCCTGTGCTTCACGCATCAAGTTTCGCCCTTGGAACCCCCGGAAAACCCGTTGTATCTCCAGAGCAGCAAACCACTACATTGTGCACAATGTGAGAACAGCCGTTTTCAGCAGCAGCGGCACGCGTACCCGGCGCTCTTCATTCATACGCGTTGCAAGAATCATCAACTCCACAATCCGCTTGCACTTCGCGCTGCGCCATCCATTTTGTACAATCAACACTGCATCCCTCAACCGATGGTACCACGTGTGTACTTTGTATCCACGATATATCCTCTGCACACAAAGCACGCGAGTCACTGCCGCTCAGCTGCAAGGAAGCGCATTTCCCTACCTGGACATGGATTGCGGCACGCTTAACGCGCCAAAATTCAAACCTGAACATCTGGCCACGCCACCACGGTACAATCCGCGCAGCAGAAGCGACTGCACGTTGATACCTGCGCAAACGACACGGCCGTGAGCATATAGCCACATAGAAAGCCAACCTGTACTGAAGCACGCACCATCGCCGCGCATGATGGCACCGGAACCATGTTTGAATGGCAGTGGAAGCAGCTTCTCGGGCTTTGAACGTGTGCAGCATCCTCGTGTAGCGTGTGCGCCCAATGTAGCCACGGATGTTGCGTTGGAGCTGCGCACGCAAACGTCACAGTTAGAACCAGCAACAACCAACTGCTGTTTGCAGCAACGAACCACTCGACTGGCTCGATCAAACTCAATGGCGCGGATGATGTGTGTGCGCTTGACCCACCAGGCCCATACAACAGATTTTTTCCCTCTGTGGATACGCCTGAAGTACCGCAACATGGTATTGCGAAGCCGGCGTTTGCCTTGGTTGAAGCGATACAGGCGCTGTGCTTCTTCAGCACGCTGCGCTCTGACGAGACTCTGCCCAGTGTAACACAAAACGAAGGCGTTCGCCGTTGAGAGCACATACACCACAAACATCACCGCAAACAACCGAACCTTCCACTTTTCCATGGCTGCTGCCGTCGTGTTCTCCCACACTCCAGCAAACAAAAGCTTGAGCGCGTTGCAGCATCGCTGTTTGACATAGTCGGCGTAAATGCCACCCTGTGCCAGCAAGAACTCGAGCGGCAGAGTGGTCATCATTTGTTTGACCTTCCTTTCCATCTGACCTCGAGGACACACGTGTTAGGGGCATAATGGTGGGCTGGCAAACGCTGCACGTACATCTGCATCAATGCGAATTATGTCCTTGCCGATTGCCTGTAGCGTTCTTCTCAATCGCGACACACTTGGTAGGTTCTTTTTGTACAAGCCGTCATCTGGTTTGTAGGGGCGCAACGGTACGCGTCCAGGGACCTGGAACGACAACAACAAATAGTGAGGCAACAAACGTGTTCATGTGTCAGGATGAACCACACCTGTGTGAATGAAAAGGTGCGCTTGCCGAATGAGTACTGGCGCGGAAGTGTGGGTACCACAGGCTTTGCTTGTGGAGTAGCAGGGACAAACATGAGGTTGCGCGGGAGGTTCCGCTTCTGACCTCGTCGTGGAGCGCCAACATAGGGACTTGCTTTCAAGTTGGGGTGCAGCGGCATCGTGCGAAGGCTTGGTTCGGAGGAGCCTGCTCGCATGCGTGTGTGAGACGCTCGCTACACAACAACAGCACTGCGCACGACAATGGACGCGCACCATTCATTCGCCCCGCCCACGCGGGGCCCAAGGGGGCCCCACGTTGCAGGCTTCTCTTAAACGCGTCGTGTTGCATCTTGCGATGCCGTTGCAAAATGACTGACTGAGCCACAATTGTGGTGCCTTGTTTGCTGCTCTTGGCGGGCAGTGTCTTGGACAGTGAGCGGGTGTCGCGTCCGGCAGCTAACGTGGCATACAGTGAAGAACTCGGTGCTCGTCGAGGTGATGGGGACAGTGGCAGGTGGTCTGTTCGGCCCTGAAACCGTCCAGCGGGAACAGAAGGGGCTGCAGCAACTGACGCGGCAGGCGTTGGGGACCGCGGCGGCGTGGCCGCGCCATACCTATCTTGCGCGGACAGGTTTGTCGAGCGTGGCGATGTGGGGCGCGAGGATGCCTTGTCGGCGGAGGCTCGCACGTACATGGTGAAGAACTCGTCCACAGCTGTGGAGCGTCTGCTATCAACCAGGCGTTCTCCGTCAACCACCCCACCAGCACTCCCATCGGGTGACGCCGCGCGGCTGTACGACCCAGTGCCAACAAACCCGGTTACACTGCCTGGTCCGCTTCGCGGCGACAACACGTGCGAGTCATCGTCACTCAGGTCAGATCCGGAGTCGTCGAAGCCGACCAAGCCCAAGCCAAACGTTGCCACTCCTTTTCCACGGCCCTGTACCAAGTCGGTGTTGCGCTCGGGGCGGTCACGCTTGTTGCGCTGCCGCAGACCACTGGGCACACCAAGCACGACACTGCCACCCGGGATGCCCCAACCACCTATCCCAGGCGGGGCAGTGACAGAATTGTGCCGGGCGTTTGGCGCACGGCGTGCCACCACCACTTCTGAGTCTGACCAAGCCGCTTCGTCAGCATCTTCGTCCGACGACGACGCATCCATGGGATGGGCCCCAGCACTTGCGGGTCTTGGCGTTGTGCGGGGTGCTGAAGCTTCAACCACGCGTGAGCGATTCAGTCCACTGCCCTTTGACGAAACGTCTTCACGGCTCGCATCAGACGGGCCCTCATCATCAGAGCCAGCAACACGTGCACGATTTTCGGCGCGGCGCTTGAGAACCCTTTGCTGTTCCTCGTGGACATAGTTCGCGTGGCGAGGGTACCACACAAGCGGAAGCTGAAACCCAAGGTGCCTTGGCTGAAAGTACGGTCCAAGGGGCGCGCTGCCAAGCAGGACATTTGTGCCGCGAACCTTTGCATGGACCCAGTGCACACACAGGTTATGCCACCACACAGACACCCAGCACTCACACCACCAACGAACCTGGTTTGCCCCTTGACCGGTCCCTGCACCAGGAATGCCAATTTCTGCGGCATATTGCTTCACCACGTTGCCCTGCTTGCATATGGAAGAAAAGACAACGCGCCCAGTCAATCAATAAAATATCGGAGCGAATGACAACAACAGCAGCCAAAACACGCCCGGAGTGACAAGTGAAGAGCTGAGAACGAGACGAACACATGGGCACAGACAGGCACGTATGCACACACATCCACACCTGCCGCTTTTTTACAGGAGGGGATGCGTGTAGTGGCGCCAAATGTGGAGGCTTCTTTTGTGGCTTTTGCGCAGAACCGTGCTGCAGCAGCTGTCCACCCACTCGAGGCTTTCCCGCCTTAGGCAACCCGAGTGCCGGAGTGGATGCCGGTCTTTGCAAGGGAGGCAAGGCCGACGCCCTCGGCAAGATTCCTGTTTCAGGCGTGCGACACAGGTGAGTTGAGTCCAGTCCAAACAAAAACACCAGAACCGAAAAAAAAAAACGTTAACCCAACACACAGGACAGACAGACACACGGACAGACAGACACACGGAACACGAGGCGCAACGCACCAGACGCCGCAGATACGGGTCTCGCGTTGTCGCGAAGCGTGGCAGGTGACGCAGGAGTATCGGCACGGGGTGGCGTGGCGATTGCACCAGTGGCAGGCCCACCCCGAACCGGGGTAGTGGCAGACTTGCCTGTGGCAGGAAGAAGTGGAGACAAGGGTGGTGCAGCGCTGGTGGCCAAAACGGCCGCGTTGGGTGTGGGTTGGGGCTGTCTTGGCTGGGGCTTCTGTGCTTCATCGTCAAGCGACTGCTGCATGGCAAACTGCCGGGCGATGCGAGATGAGTGCGAAACCATGTGGGACACCATGTGTGATGGACTGGAGTGGGGCGAACGGTGCGGTGACTGGCGCCTCCTCAAGCTGCGCAGTGGAGATCTTCTTGCAGCAGCTTGGCCGGGGGTGGCCTTGCGGTTCACGTTGCGGCGCCCTCGAAACGGCTCAAGCAGGCACGTCATTGTGACATAACAATTCAGCCGCACTTGGGTGCGTTGGAGCTGTGCGGCAACGTTCACGTCTCGTTAGTAAGGTACAGGCGTCGGGTGTCTCATGCATGCCCAGACAGAACACATCAAAACGAGAAAGGAGCGAACCCCCATCATGTGTGCACACCGCACAGCGCACGCACCCAACACCCAGCGCCCACGTGCAGGGCCACCTGCATGCATCTCACAACGACGTACCGAAGCTATGCCACTGTCAGGTGCTTCGACGGTCGCGATCAGAGACAGCAGCGTCGGAATCAGGTCGTCCTGCTGTCTTGCGTAGCGATGCACTTGGGGTAGCTCCTGTGCGAGTTGCCCCAAAATGAACGCAGCGATACTGCGGGTTTCCAGCGGCAGTGACTTTTTCATCACAGCAGCCACCACAGCGGCGCCACCACCACCGCGGGCGAGCTCGCTCTGCACGTCATCTGACTGCAGCAGCGCCGAGATCCATGCCACGATGTCCGCGTTGGACGTCGGCTTCGTAGCCGCAGACGGACAACTGTCGCGCCGATCATTGTCCCTGGCGCCCGAGCTCATGGTATCTGTTGTAGCCATGCTATCACACATCGTGCCGGTGCAGGCGACATGGGTGCGCCATCACGCCCCGCAGTGCGAGTGATGTGTCCGGTCAGGCACAACCAAAATCAAAGAGCAGAAGTGATGGTATCTTACACACAAAGGCCATCGGGGTCGAGCTTGATCTTCCGTGTCAGACTCCCCCTCCAAGCGCTGTGTCGATGGCGATTGTGAACAACGACCGCCAAGAGCGTTTCTACTGGGCATCCAGTGACGGTGATGTTGCAGCGGCCGAGAAGTTGCTAGTGGGCGGCGGTGTGCAGATCAACCATGTCTTTTCAAGGGTGCGTGCGCTGTGTGCGTGCGCTGTGCTGCTGGCTGCTGGTTGCTGGCTGCCCTGCCCGGCCCTAACGAAAAGACACAAGCGACAAGACGGGTGTGATGCATCGTCCCTGACCAGTGTAACATGTGACGTGGCTGTGGTATCCAGACGGGCCTCACTGCCCTGCACGCAGCTGCGCGCAAGGGGCACTTTCGCATGGTGTGTCACCTCCTGCAGAACGGTGCCGACGTGAACTTTGCAAACACGGTGAGGCTGATTGCCCCGACGCTTCCCCTCCTGAGACGTCGTGTGTTATCCACACCATCCACACTCCCCCACACTGCCACACCCAACTGTGCCTCCTTGACGCTCTGCTGTGTTTCCACGCCGGGGTGGCCAGTTTGGCATCACTCCACTGCACGCAGCGGCACGCAGTGGTGACAAGCAGGTGGTGCAAAAACTGCTTGATGAGGGTGCGCAGATTCAAAACAAAGACAGCGTACGTAGGTGTGACTGGCGTCTCGACAGAGGCGGCCTCTTGTGGTCGCGCCGTGTTGTTGTTCGTTCGTTCGTTGTTGTGCGCCACCGGCATCGTCTGACACCACCGCGCATCCACTCATGCTCGCTTTGCAGAAAGACCACACGCCAGCCGACGTGGCTCTTGAAGAGGGCAACACAGATGTTGTGGCGCTGCTGAACCGGCATGCCCTCGCGAACCTTGCTGGTGCTGGGGCAGGAACCGGCGTGGGCGCGGGCGCAGATGCAGGAACGGCAGCCAAGGCGATGCGTGATGGAGATGAGGGAGTGGACTTGGCCACTCGAATTGCAGACGTACGTCGGAGCTGATCCCCGTGGTGGTTGTGGTTCTCGTGGTGGTTGTGGTTCTCGTGGTGGTTGTGGTTCTCGTGTTTGTGCTTGTGTTTGTGCTTGTGTTTGTGCTTGTGCTTGTGCTTGTGCTTGTGCTTGTGCTTGTGCTTGTGCTTGTGCTTGTGCTTGTGCTTGTGCTTGTGCTTGCTTGTGCTTGTCCTCGCCGTGTGGTCGCTGCTCACTGCACTACTCGGTCTTTGCTTTGCTTTCCTTTGCTTTGCAGATGCTGCTACACAAGCTTCGCGTGGACTTGGCAGCAAGAGACACTGCCATGGAGGCGCGACTGACGCAGCTGGAGGCAAAACTTGACAGGTTACTTGAGCTTCAGCAGCGCAAGCCTGATGGCGCTGCAGAGCCGGTACGTGCAATTCTGTGAATGTTGTGTGTGCGCGCGCGCGCGCGTGTGTGTGTGTGTGTGTGCGTGTGTGGTGCACTGCTGGTCACCCGCGTACACATGGCGTTGC
>Ga0213833_1003138_pt1 | contig 10268 bp, 5 predicted proteins | sample SWATP21_FD_160575 | JGI IMG/M metagenome (GOLD analysis project Ga0213833, IMG submission 160575) | Coastal seawater microbial communities from Marineland, Florida, United States - SWA TP2 #1 | ecosystem: Environmental > Aquatic > Marine > Coastal | place: USA: Florida | collected 2016-08-14
CAGAGAACTATCCATTCGAAGATTACAGCCGTTTGAAACTGAGGCTCAGCTCAAGCAAGCCTTTCCAAGAGAAGTTTAAGCCATTCATAAAATCTTTTATGCAAGAACATTACAAGCCCAATCAGTTTTCCATTCGTGTGACAGATGATGGCAAGAAGTCTTCTGTGAATCGACTGGAGCGAACTCGCCTGGCACTTTCGTCGAGTATTCGACTCACACGTAAACTTCGACAACAACTGGTCAAGCAAAAAATCGTTATCCGCTCCGAGGCCAATGGACTTCGTGTTCTTGCTTTTGACGCAAAAACAAAGGCGGGCTGGCGATCAGGACTTCTTGTTTATGCCGGATATGGTGAATCAGAAAGTAAAACAAAAGATAAAGGCAAAGAGAAGGTCGAAGTTCTTGAGTGGCATCGATTGCAGACCCAACAAGGACTCATCCATCGAAAAGAGTTTGTTTCAGTCAAAGAAGTCCAAAGCATGTACAGGGTTCTACTCAAGCGCATGGAAGCCATGAAGAAAGGAGACCAGTTGTCTCCAGATTATAAAGGTAAAACACCCGAGTTTAAGGGAGACAAGCCATCCTCTAAGAAGCCTCAGACCCGACGCCTTGCTCCCAAGAAAGAAAAGCGTCGCCTTGCTCCTAAAAGAAGCAAGCGAGGTAAAGCCTCTCGAAAGGTTATCCCTACCAAAAAGACTTCCAGAAAAAAGCGTCGCTAAGTGTCGTTTCAAAAGGCTCCCTCTTTAATCCCCGTTTCCTAACCTGCGGTAGCTCTGATCTCTTCTTGATCAAGTCCGCCTGGAAAGTCTCTGTCCAAAATAACATCCAAAATCCCAAACAAGCTATAGCTTCATGTTCACAAAAGGTTGATGAGTGAAGTATTGGTAGAACCAACCCAAAATGGGAGTGAGCACTTTGGTGGTTATGACAGACTTAAATAAATATTCATATTTTTGTGATAAAGGGTGAATAAATTTTTTTTATACTTGTTAATGAAAGTTTGGACTTTCTCTTTAAGTCTTTTATCCTTCTCGTTTTTTTGAAAAAATAAGTTCGCTTCTGAATACCTCATGTGTCTCTTCTCCCACATTGGGTAAACTGTCGATATCAACTTCTCTATGAGACAAGTCTTTTCTGTAGAACACCTGCATAACGTTAGTTTATCTTCCATCGTTTTTTGTTTTTATTTTTTGAGATTTCAAGGAGTGGTACATGAAGTCTTTACCGAAGCAAAGGATGCTATTGTTCTTGCTATTTTTTAGTTTTATTTTTGTTGACATATCTTTTTGTTTTGCTCTGGACGTGAAGGGAAGTATTACATCCAGTACACGTTGGACAAAGGGGATGTCTCCCATTCGGATACAGGGAGATGTCACAGTTGCTAAGGGCGCAACGTTGACCATTGAACCTGGTGTGAAGGTGATAGGACTGCCTAAGGATGTCCTCCAATCGGGTTTGGACAAAAGTAAAGTAGAACTCATTGTATTTGGAAAGCTGATCGCACAAGGTACAGATGTTGCGCCCATCGTCTTCACTGGATCGACAATACCTGGAAGTTGGTACGGTATCCGAATTCAGAAAGCCGCCACATTTTCGGCAAAGCATATGCAGATCTATTACGCGAATGTGGGGGTGATCAATTACGGTGATACAGAGTTGAGTCACGTGGAGTTAAAGGACTGTTTTGTGTCTGGAGTGATGACAGTTGAAGGGCAGTGTCATATCAAGTACAGCAAGATACACCGGAGCGGGAATGCTGTCGTATATCGCAAAGGCAAATTCAGTGTGAGCCATACCCAGATTTACCGAAATTCCGGAATAGGCATTTCAATCAGCGGTTCGGGTCCTGGCTCCATCATGCTGGACAAAAACACCATTGCATACAACAAAAGTTACGGCATTTATATCAACAAGAGTTATAAGCTCTTAGTCACCTTACAAAACAGTATCGTAGTACGTAATAATGGCAACAAGTATACAGGTTATGAGCTGTACAATCGAACTGGAATACTCCCCACATGCCGCAACAATTTGATCTGGGACACCGCGGGAGGCTTTATCCACGGGCAAAAGTGTACCAATGGAGTGTCTTCTGCGCCTCAGTTCCTGGATGCCAATAAGGACAATTTCAATTTGATGGCCACCAGTCCAGTCCGTAAAAAGGCGACAGACGGCAAGGATCTGGGCGCACTGCCTTATGCAAAGATCGCGAAGTTGGTGATAGTCCCACTGATAGCTAAAGTTGCGATGACGAAACAAGTGCAATTTGCAGCAAAGGCTTTGGACAGTGCTGGTCGAATTCTCCACGGAAAGGTCTTCGCCTGGAAGCTCCTTGTTGGGAGCGGTTACATCAGTCAGACAGGGGAGTTTACTGCTGTGAGTCGAACACGGAATTACAAGAGCACCATCCAGGTGAGTTCTGAAGGCCTGAGAACCAATGCACAGGTGCAGGTTTTTGCCAAAGATACAACGCGTGTGACGATCCGACCTGCGCCCATTCGTGTGAGACAGGGGCAATCCATCCAATTGAGTTATTGGGCCTCAGACAAGTACGGAAATGAAAGCCTGCCCACAAAGATCACCTGGTCAGCTAAATCAACTGCAGGTAGCATCTCCAGCATGGGCCTTTTTAAAGCGACAACAAAGCTTGGTACATATCTTTCCGCTGTGAGTATCCAGGCGGATAATGCAAAGCATTCGGTTCATGTCTATGTGGTTCCTGGACCACTCAAAAAGCTTACGATCACGCCCAAAGTTGCAAGCCTCCTGCCTGGAAAAAGTTTACAGTTTACTGCCAAAGCCACTGATGCTTTAGGAAATGTCCTGACGGGTCTCAAACTTCGATGGCGCGTGGTAAAGGGAGGAGGAACCATAGATGCAGTGGGTCGGTTTACAGCAGGTCGCCAGACGGGGATCTTCAGTGACACCATCGAAGTCTCTTATGGGAGCATCAAAGCTTTAGCAACTGTGGTCATCAAAACACCATCGCCCACTGTAGCATCGGTTGTTATCTCACCTAAGACAGCGACCCTGCGAGTTGGAAAAAGTGTACTCTTTCGAGCTTCAGCCAAAGACAGCAAGGGAAAGACGGTGAGTGGACAGCGTTTTACCTGGCGTTTGACCAATGGTGGTGGGAATCTCAAGATAAGCTCAGGTTTACAGACTCAGGCGACTTTTACTGCTGGTACCAAACTTGGGAGCTATTTTATAGAAGCAGCCACCGCCAGCCGTAAAGCAGTGGCAAAAATCCTCATCAGCGCTGGAAAGGCTCCTGGTATCCCTGTGCAGTCCGTTCCCAAAAATGGCCTTTGGGTCAAATCCAATATGCCTGCATTGCAGGTACAAAATACGACAGATCCAGATGGTGATAAGCTTTCCTATTTTTTCGAAGTGTCCACGACCTCAAACTTCGCTGTCAAGACCGCATCGGGGAGCAAAGCTGAGCAAGCAAAGTTCACCACTTGGAAAGTGACCAAGGCTCTCACGGAGAACAAAAGATATTACTGGCGAGCCAGAGCTTATGACGGGACCTTGTATGGTGGTTGGTCCAAGAGCTGGTCTTTTACAGTCAATGCCAAAAATGAGCCGCCCACTGCGCCTAAGCTTTCTTCCCCTTCTGATGGTGGCCAGATCGCATCTTTGCAGCCTTATCTAGAAATCACAAATGCAACAGACCCAGAGAAACAAAAGCTGACCTATATCTTTGAGCTTTCCACGACGATCCAGTTTACAAAAGTAACCCGTTCGCCCAAAATTGCGGAAGATCCAAAGGGAACCACGCGCTGGAAAATGTCTTCCAAACTACAGAATGGTGTGCGTTATTATTGGCGTGCCTGGGCCATCGATTCGCAAGGGTTGAGCGGACCTAAAATGAAGGCAGCATCTTTTCGGATCATGGCCTCAAACAAACCGCCCTCCATACCACAGCCCAAACGCCCAAAAGATGGCGAAGTGGTTAAGACCAGGACGCCTTCTTTTGTGATTGGGAATGCCCGAGATCCCGAAGGCCGCGCTGTGACTTTGGACATCGAAGTCGATACCAAAAAAACCTTTGATAGCCCCCAAAAGCTGAGCCGTAGAGCACTTCCCCAAACCGCCGGAAGTACCACTGCCTGGACGTTTTCCCAAAAACTCGCAGAAAATGCCAGTTACTTTTGGAGGGTAAGGGCTTCAGACGGAAAGACCCAGTCATCCTGGGCTTTTGGAGGGCGCTTCACAATCAATAGCCAGAATGATCTTCCCACAGCTCCGAGACCCAAAGCACCTGCTGACAAGACCACGAGGTCAGATAGCCAGGTCCAGTTGGTTGTCTATAATGCCACAGATGCCGATGGGGATAGACTGACCTACCATTTCCAGGTTAGCACCGATAAACGCTTTGCAAGTGCTTTGAAAGAAAAGAAGGGCATTTCAGAAGGTGCTGGAAGCACGACATGGCGACCTTCTCCATTGGATAGAGGCAAGCAATACCATTGGAGAGCAAGAGCTTATGATGGTGTGAGCTTTGGCCCGTGGTCTGTCGTCTTTCACTTTACTATCGAGTCGCTGGCCCATGAAAAACCCGAGGAGAACACACAAGCGCCTGATGAAAAGAGAGAACTCCTCGAGGAAAAAGAAGTATCAGATGCTGGCATCAAAGAATCGACAGAAAGAGAAGACGCGAGTCCTGGAGATGTGTCTGTAGAGGTTAGAGAGGAAGCAAGTCCAGACACTTTGGATGCCCATGAAACTGTATCTACCGTGGATACAGAAGGCAAGACCTCTTCTTCTCAAACAGACAGAGACGAGGGAGAATCTGAGATCACCCCCCACGGATGCGGCTGTACTTCAACACCTCAAAGACCCTCTTTTTTCTTTTTGGTTCTCCTGTTTTTCATCATCTTGCAGGTCAGAAAACACTTTTCTTTGAGAGGTCAACAAGACTAAAGTGTCTCCTTATCTGCTCGTTTGTGAACATTGAAGTCTATCCGGTTTTGAGTCGGCAAATGGGGCCTTTGGGTGGGTGTCGCTCACTTTAAATTCTCTTTCTGTAGACCCAGTATCCAGCCTTCCAGATGTCTTATCGCTTCTTCCTGAGGTTCACCTGGAGATTGTTTGCCCAAAATGACATTCAGCATTCCAAACAAACCCACCGTGGCATCAAATGGGTCTTCTCCATCTTTAGAAGCGCCGAATCCATCGAGTAGCGCTTCTTTGAGTTCTTCGTGAACCCTCACATTGTTCGCATTTGCCCACTGGAGGAGGCGTTCGCCATTAACTATGCGATCTGTCTGGACACGTTTCCCTGACTTTTGCCCGGCTTTGGCTTTTGGAAAGCTCAGCCCCAGATGGTGATAAAATTCTGCAGGGTAAGTCTCTGCCAAAACCACTGCATCAGGTTGAATCAAGTCCTGGAGAGGACCATCAAAGGGCCAGATTGCAACATTGTTTTCTGGAGACTTTAGGGCAGGAGCAATGAGATCTCGCCAGCCGACAATGGCGCCTTTTCCGACTTGATTTCCGCCCAGGGTCCAGAAGATGGCACAAGCAGCTTGCCGATTTGAGGTCGCGCCATCGCAAGTCCTCAATAAATCTTTGTAATCTTCTACCCCGAGGCCATCGAGTAAGTGTTGACGAGAGACTTCTCCCTTTTTACCTGAACTTCTGGGATAGAAAGGGCGGTGTGTAGAGATTTGCTCAGGGTGTGAAGCCACATCATAAAAATCAGACCATGTGCCTTGACCGAATTCTTGGAGAGCATCGAGAAAATGGGTGATGCCAGCTTGATGTGCGTACCGACTTGGCAAACCAAATGGAAAGTCGAATCCAATCAAGACTGAACCACCTGGACCTGCCATTGATTTCAAGGTCGAGAAGAAGGTGCTCAATTCACCGACGCGTCTCAATTCAAGGGTTTGGTAGCGGTTGTCTTGAGCGAGACCTGCGATGGCTATCCATTGTTTGTTTGCACGTAAACCCCAATCTGCATGCGCGATGATGGTCGGGAGATTGGCAAATGGGGTTGTTTGAGGTGAAGATGTTGGAAGCGAAGACTCTGATAGATGAGAAAAGATATTGGAAGTGATTTTTTTGTTTATGTGCTTTATTTCAATATCCAGTTCCAGGCCTGTCTGGTGCAAAAATGCAATGCTATCTTTGTCCAAGAAAAGACCCGACAAATCGTTTGGCGAACCCACATATTCGATTGCGATATGACCTTCTACTTCTGGTTGTTGAAGGACTTTGGCCAGTTGATGTTTGTGTGGTGAGAGCTTTTGTATGAGCGAATGGACTTGTTCGAGAAGCGAGTCTGAGACTGGTTTTTCAAACTCAAATTCCCAGGTCCTTTCACCGTTGTCTAGATTTGAGATCCGAGTTGGCTCAAGCCCAATACTCCGGCCCAGTTCGTCGTGGGATAGCTGTTGCGAGAAGAGTTTTAGCAGGACTTTGGTATACGGCTCTAGAAAGGGTGCTTTGAGCTTCAGCCCGGATGCATCTTGGGTCACTGGAATGACAAAGCAATCGTGACCTTCATTAAATATCGCAAAGCGCACAAGCCAGGCATCTTCTTTGAGTTGTTCCAGACACATCTCGTATTTCTTGTCTTCATTTTTTATGTGATAAATAGATAGATAACGCCTTGTTTGCGGGAATGTTTGATCGATAACTTCTTTGAAAGCAAGGTCTATGATCTCGTCTCTTTTGTCCAAAGTCTCTTCCTGTATTGTTTTGAGCTTTACTGTATTCAGCGAGTCGAAAAGAAAGCTAGAAAGCAAACATAGATATGTTGAAGCAGCCCACTTTGGTTTTCAATGCCAAATTTTTAACGTTGGCGCAACCTGGTTTGCATTGAGAGCGAAACGAGCAGCTGCCCGCTCATGTCTGCTCTCAGATCAGCTATTTCTAGAAGCTCATTGTCTTAAACTTTGTATCATTTCGAAAGCCATATTCCCGTAAACATGATTTTGTCATTCGAGTTGTGAGGTGGAAAAGTCTTGATGAAGGTCAAGAGATCCAGGTGTTTATAAAACTCCAGTTGCAAAAATAGTAGTGAATGGCTATCTAGCCTCTGTCGATTGACATAAAGAGAACCATTTCGCTTTATACCAATCGAAATAAAAAAAGGTGGGTTCACGTTGCTTTTCAAGGTCTATCGTCTAGAGCAACTGTTCGTTTTTCCACACTCGTTGAGCGTATTGCTGGAATCATTCATATTTTCCGCCGAAGGTGGCTCTTGAATCGCTGAACACATGATAAGACCTTGAAACACAACATGAGCCACAAGATTTATCTTTGATAAGAGGAGTTCATATTTTGAAAAATTCATGGATTGGTTTATCTTTTGCCTGTTTCATGATGATTTTCGCAGTTGGCGCTTGTAAGAAGAAGGCTGCGAAGTCGAAAACGAGTCAAGCTCGAAAATTGATGTCCAAAGAAGCAAAAAAAGGACAGCAAACCCTTCAGATCTGGTCTCACAGACATTACCCCGTAGACAAGAAGCTGTTTCAAGAGTTTGCAAAAAAATCCGGTATTCGAGTTGTCGTGGTACAAAACAAGGCAGATGAGTTGCTCAAAAGAATGGAGCTACAAGGGAAAAACTGCACTGCAGATGTCTTGATTACTGTGGATGCAGGTCGTTTGTACCGAGCCAAACAAAAAGGATTGTTGCAAGCCGTACAGTCCAAGACCCTGGAAAAGCGAATTCCCAAGCAGCTTCGTGATCCTAAGGGTTTTTGGTTTGGTTTGACAAAACGTGCTCGTGTGATCGTCTATGCAAAGGATAGAGTGAAACCATCTGAGCTGTCCACTTACGAAGCACTGACCGAAAGCAAATGGAAAAAGAAGATCTTGATTCGTTCTTCTAACAACATTTACAACCAGTCATTGTTGGCTTCCATCATCGCAGCGAGCGGCAAAGAAAAGGCCAAGGCATGGGCAAAGAGTATGGTGGCAAACTTTGCACGTTCACCCAAAGGTAACGATCGAGATCAAATGAAGGCCGTTGCCGCCAAAAGGGGAGATCTTGCCATTGTCAATACCTATTACATCGGAAAGATGCTGTTTTCCAAAAACGCAGCTTCCCAAAAAGTGGCTCGCTCCCTGGGTGTTTTCTTCCCGAATCAGAAGGGTAGAGGCACACACATTAATGTGAGTGGTGCTGGTGTTGCGAAACACGCACGCAATAAAGCCGCTGCCATCAAGTTCATTGAATTCCTGGCGAGTAAAGAGGCCCAAGGCCAATTCGCTAAAGCCAACTACGAATATCCAGTTCATCCTGAGGTAGAGCCTTCCAAATTGTTGAAGTCCTGGGGCAAATTCAAAAGCCATGACCTTCAGCTGGATCTCCTGGGGAAAAACAATGCAGAGGCAGTCAAGACCTTCGATGCGGTAGGTTGGCGTTAATCAATGAATTCGCGGATAAATCCGATGATTTTCAGGTCCACAAATTGTGCAAACTTATCGTAGATAAACACGTGCACACAATCACAAAGTAGAGAGGTAAGGTGAACAGGCGCTTTCGTTGGAACCACGGTTGGTTTTGGTTCTCGGCTTTGTTGACGCTTGCTGTTGCTTTTCCCATCGCTTTTATTCTTTTTAAAGTGGTTGGATCAGGCACAGAATTATGGAATAGCCTCAATACTCCAACGGTTCACCGTTACCTTTGGAATACTGGATGGCTTGCCCTTGGCGTGGGTGTTTTGACCTTGGGGTTTGGTGGTGTGACGGCATGGTTGATCACTGCATATGATTTTCCAGGTCGTCGTTGGTTGGGAAGTGCCCTCATCTTGCCACTCGTTTTTCCTGCTTACATACTTGCTTATACTTACGCTGGAATCTTCGATTTTACTGGCCCTATCGAAACCACTTTGCGGGGTTGGTTTGGAGATGCCTCCAGCGGCAAGTACATCCCCTTCGAATTCACCAATATCTACGGACTTATCTTTTTACTTTCCTGTAACCTGTATCCCTATGTCTATATGACCATGAGGGCTTCCTTTGTTCAGCAATCTCAGAGGATGCTGGAGTTGACACGGAGTTTTGGTGTTGGGCCAATCCCCACCTTTTTCCGTGTCGTTCTCCCTTTGGCCCGTCCGGCTATGGTAGCAGGATTGACTCTGTGTCTACTGGAAGTGATTAACGATTTTGGAGCTGCAGAGTATTTTGGTGTAGACACTTTTGCCACAGCCATTTATCGGACCTGGTTTTCTCGGGGCAATTATCCACTGGCTATGCGCTTGGCTGCATTTCTGATGCTCATCGTTGCGGTGATATTGCTTTTGGAGCAGTGGCAAAGGCGGCGTGTCCGATATGAGGAAGGCAGTAAAAGTTCTGTCCGCGTTGAGCCTTACAAGCTCAAGGGGTGGAAGGCCTGGGCTGCCAGCCTTTTTTGTTTTTTCCCTTTCTTCTTTGGCTTTTTGTTGCCAATGCTCCAACTCTTGGCCTGGACTGCTCGCCACTTCAGCGGTATCGAATGGACTGGTGAATTTGGCGCGATTTTAAAGAATACTTTGCTCCTGGCCCTGTGTGCGTCCATTGTCACAGTGCTATGTGCGCTCATCCTGGCGTACACCTTGCGTTTGTTTTCCGATTCCTGGATCAGATTGCTTTCTAAATTGGCGTTGATAGGTTATGCCGTTCCAGGGACGGTTATTGCGGTGGGAGTCATGGCTGTTGGCCATCCAGTGCAGCGGTGGTTGGTAAAGTACAATATGCTGAGTACCAGTGACTCTCAGTTGTATCTCTGGGGTTGTTTGCTGATGCTCTTTGCCTTTCTTGTACGCTTTTTGATGGTGGCGTATTCACCCATTGATGCCAGCTTTCAACGAACTGGGCGGCATTTTAACGAAGCAGCCCGTCTTTTGGGGGCGTCACCTCTAAAAACCCTGTTCAGAGTTGAGATACCAATGATCTCGAGTGGATTGTTGGCTGCTATGCTGTTGGTCCTCATCGATACTCTGAAAGAACTTCCCTTGACGCTTTTCTTACAGCCTGTGGGCTTTCGTACATTGTCCACCAAGATTTACTACATCGCAAAGAATATGGAGTCTGTAGAAGAGTCCGCTGTATATGCTGTGGTGATCGCTTTATTGGGATTGCTGCCTGTGTACTTGATTTACCGTAGCCTTTTACGAGATAGCCATTCAACAAGCAGGACGAACCCTTGACCACTTTACGATTGGATAAGTGCAGTAAATCGTATGTTGCCGAACAATACGTCATTCAGCAGCTCAACCTCTCTGTTGACTCAGGCGAGTCGTTGGTCTTAGTGGGAGAAAGCGGCAGTGGAA
>Ga0213833_1003139_pt1 | contig 10265 bp, 13 predicted proteins | sample SWATP21_FD_160575 | JGI IMG/M metagenome (GOLD analysis project Ga0213833, IMG submission 160575) | Coastal seawater microbial communities from Marineland, Florida, United States - SWA TP2 #1 | ecosystem: Environmental > Aquatic > Marine > Coastal | place: USA: Florida | collected 2016-08-14
GACCTTCGCCTTGCTGAAAATTGTGCAGCTGATTACCGGCCTGCGGGTAAGCCCGGAAGAGGAAACAGAAGGTCTGGATATCGTAGGTCACAACGAGTCTGGCTACGACCTGTAGTTAAAGTGCCGGCGGTGACTATTGTCACTGTCTGCAATCTTATCGCCCCTGTAACGCCCGGCTGGCCCGGGCGTTTTTGATGGTGCGTCGCGGGGTCGCGATTATACGATTGGTGGTATACTCCCGAAAAATATCCTAAGAAAGACAGTCGTCCCGGGGGCGTTCCATGACTGACAAATATTTGCTTGTTTCCGTGAAAAGCGGCGATGAGTTTACGCTGCTAAACGGCACCAGTTATGTGGTTGGCCGCAATCCCGATTGTGATTTAGTGCTTGGCGAAGGGTATCCGTCGCGTCAGCATGCACGCATTGTCGTCAAAGACGAAAAGGTGATTGTCGAAGATCTCGGCTCCACCAACGGCACCTTTGTTAACAAGCGCCAAATCGACAATCCGGTTCAGGTCAAACCGGGCGACGTCATCAAATTTGATTCGGCCGCCTTCCATTTGGTGATGCCTGATAGCGGTAGCTCGACGCTGGTAATGCGAAACCTCGGCTCAACCAACCAAATGCCGGCAGCTTCCTCCATCGTGATTGATGGTGATGAAGAGGAAAATGCTGGCAACGAGACTTCATTTCATCAGGCATTCCCCTTGCCGGCAGACTGGAATGACGGGGAGCTTACCAGCGGTACCGCCGTTGGTGGTTTTAGCCCGGCCCAAATTGACCAGTTACTGAGCGACTGTATTCCCAAGGACGGCGGGGTAACTGCCGCCCTTGTGATTACCTCGGGCAATCACAAGGCGCGTGTTGTGGGCTTGATTGCCAAAGGCGAAAAGCAGCGCTGGACGATCGGTCGCGACAAAAAATGCCAGTTCCCGTTGACCGATGCGAGTGTCAGCAGCCAGCATGCGATTCTTCAGTTCCTGAACAACTCCTGGGATATTAAAGACACGAACTCAACGAACGGCCTCAAGATAAACGGTCGCAAGGAACTGCAGGGGCGGCTGCGTGATGGCGACAAGATATCGCTGGGGCAGGTGAATATGGTATTCAGGATTTTATAAGCAGGCCGGATGCGGTGGTTGTGACGAACTTTACGCTTTATGGTACCTCGGCCTGCCATCTGTGCGAGTTGGCCGAAGCCCAGCTTGAACAGCTTTGCCTGGAAGGTCGCGATCTGGTTTATCGCAAGGTGGATATTGCCGCCGACGATTCTCTTATGGAGCGTTATGGCGTGCTTATACCGGTACTGCGTAGAGACCACGATGGTGCCGAGCTGAACTGGCCCTTTCAGCCCGACGATGTCATGGCCATGTTTTAACTCCTGCTTATTCTCCCACCCGCACGGCGAGCACATCACAATGGGCGCCGTGCAGCACACCGTTGGCCGTTGAGCCCAGTATCAAGGCCAGCCCCTGGCGACCGTGGCTTCCCACAACAATCAGGTCGGCACTGATATCCTCGGCAATCTGGTGAATTTGACTCTCGGGGCGACCTATCATTAAATGCAGCCGCTCCGATGGTATGGAGTAACGCTCGCCAAACGATGTCAGTTGTTTTTCTGCCTGCTCTTGCAGTTGATCCTGAACACCCGAAAAGTCCATGGGGATATCGCCACCGTAGGCGAGGCTCAATGGCTCAATGACGTGTACCACATGCAGTTCGGCTTCGTTGCGAGTAGCTATAGCGTTGGCGCGCTCAACCACGAGTGCGGATTCGTCAGAAAGATCAATGGCAGTAACAATTTTCTGGTAGCTTTGCATGGCGTATCGGCCTCCGGGTGGTGGTCATACTGCTATTAAGGTACAAATTATGTGTTCCGTCCAGTTGCAGGGGGCTCGACGTTGACTTGGCTGATAGTGTTTGTCGTTGTTGCAATGGTGCTGGCGCCTGTCATGTGGATGATGCCAAGCCCGGCGCAAAAAAGGCAGGTAATAATGCGCGAGCGAGCGCGAAAACTGGGTCTAATGGTCAATATTGTCGATTTGCCGCAGTCGCACCGCGCAAAAACCCGCAAGGAACCCACTGAAAAGGGCGTGAGCTACAGTCTGCGCATTGCGCGTCAGAAAGGGCAGCAGCGCCCACACTGGTTTGTCTGGCGGGAGGATCCCGAGGGAGAGCCGGCTGCAGCAGATGCCGTGCCTGCGGCTGTTGTCGAAAACCTGCAGGCGTTGCGAGCACAGATGCCCGCCGATATGGTGGGGCTGGAATCGAACGAAACCGGTTACAGTGCTTACTGGCGCGAACGCGGCGACAGCGCGGCGGTAGACACAATTGCCGTGCTTCTTGGAGATGTACGCCAGTTGGCAGGAGGACAATTACTTGGATCATGATTTGCCCCTCGGGCGTTATCAGCACTATAAAGGTGGCGAGTACGACATTATTGGCGTTGCCCGCCACAGTGAGACCGATGAACGCGTTGTTGTTTATCGCCCGCTCTACGGTGAAGGTGCGCTGTGGGTTCGCCCGCTGGATATGTTCCTTGAAACCGTTGTGGTAGCTGGTGAAGTTATTCCGCGATTTCGATTGATATCGGATCGATAGCGGCCCGATCAGTGGATCAGGGGCTGCCTCTTTTTGCCAGGAAGCGCGGCTTTCCGCTTGACCCGCCGGAAGCGAGGTCTTATATATGTCGCCTCTTTATCTGTGGCTGTGGCCACGAGAACTTCAAAATACTAGAAGGGTATTATGGCTAAATCGCTGGTAATCGTGGAGTCACCCGCGAAAGCAAAAACGATCAATAAGTATCTAGGCCCGGATTTTATCGTTAAATCCAGCATAGGCCATATTCGCGATCTACCCACTAGTGGCAGTAGCAAAAAGCCCGTTGACGCCAAGGAGCGTGCCCGCGCTGCGGCCAAAACCCGCAAAATGTCGCCGGAAGAAAAGGCTGAGCATAAACGCAAGCGCTCGCGGGAACAGCTGATAAACCGTATGGGCATTGACCCTGATCGCGGCTGGGAGGCCAGTTACGAAATACTGCCCGGCAAGGAAAAGGTTGTTTCCGAGCTGAAGAAACTGGCGGCTGATGCCGATTATGTCTATCTGGCAACGGATTTGGACCGCGAGGGAGAGGCGATTGCCTGGCACCTGCGCGAGGCGATTGCAGGCGACGAAAGCCGCTATCGCCGGGTTGTTTTCAATGAGATTACCAAGAAGGCGATTACTGAAGCCTTTTCAAAGCCCTCCGAGCTGGACCTGAATCGGGTGAACGCGCAGCAGGCACGCCGGTTTCTGGATCGGGTTGTCGGCTATATGGTATCGCCACTGCTGTGGTCCAAAGTTGCCAGAGGGCTGTCGGCGGGGCGCGTGCAATCGGTTGCTGTGAGGCTGATTGTTGAGCGAGAGCGCGAAATTCGAGCCTTTATCCCCGAAGAATTTTGGCAGTTGCACGCTGACCTGAATCATTCCATTGGTCAGCTCAGGCTCGAAGTAAAAAAGCAGAATGGCCAGAATTTTCGCCCCGACAACGAGGCCGCGACGATGGCCGCTGTCAATGTACTGCAGGGAGCTGACTACCGCGTCAGCGACCGTGAAGACAAGCCAACCAGCAGTAAGCCGTCTGCCCCTTATATCACCTCAACCTTGCAGCAGGCTGCAAGTACGCGCCTCGGTTTTGGTGTAAAGAAGACGATGATGATGGCTCAGCGTCTGTACGAGGCGGGTTACATTACCTATATGCGTACTGACTCGACCAACCTGAGTGTTGACGCGGTTGGCCAGTGCCGTGATTTTATCGAGAAAGAATACGGCCAGCGCTATTTGCCAAAAGCACCCAACAGCTACAGCAGCAAGGAAGGTGCCCAGGAAGCTCACGAAGCTATTCGCCCGTCGGATGTCACTACCCGGCCAACGCAGATTAAAGGCATGGAGCGAGATGCCGAGCGTCTCTACACCTTGATCTGGCGGCAATTTGTGGCGTGTCAAATGACGCCCGCAGAATTTACAAGCACCAGTATTACTGTGAAGGCGGAGGAGTTTGAACTCAAGACGCGCGGGCGGGTAGTTCGCTTCGACGGCTATATGCGCGCGCAGCCACCTGCAGGTTCGAAAAAGGAAGAGGATACCGAGCTGCCGGACGTCAAAGTGGGTGACAGTCTGTCTCTTGTAAAACTTGACCCTTCCCAGCACTTCACCAAGCCGGCACCGCGTTTTACCGAAGCGTCGTTAGTGAAAGAATTGGAAAAGCGCGGAATAGGGCGGCCATCAACCTACGCATCGATTATCTCGACGATTCAGGACCGCGGTTACGTAAGGGTCGAAAACAGACGTTTTTACGCCGAAAAAATGGGCGATATTGTTACCGATAGGCTGGTAGAAAATTTCAGTGATCTGCTTGATTACAGCTTTACCGCCAATATGGAAGAGTCGCTGGATGAGGTAGCAGAAGCCAAAAAGGACTGGCGTGCGCTGCTCGACGAGTTCTATCGGGGCTTCTCTGAAAAACTGGAACAGGCAGAGTCTGAGATGGGTGGTATGCGCAGCAACCAGCCGTCGGAGACTGATATTGCCTGTCCTGATTGCGGCCGCAAAATGCAAATACGCACCGCCAGCACAGGCGTGTTTCTAGGGTGCTCGGGATATGCCTTGCCGCCCAAAGAGCGCTGCAAGCGCACCATCAACCTGATTCCCGGCGATGAAGTTGTCCGAGCCGATGCCGACGACGAGGAAGAATCACGTCTGCTGATCAATCGTCACCGTTGCTCGAAGTGCAATACGGCAATGGATAGCTATTTGATCGATGAGAGTCGGAAGCTTCACGTTTGCGGCAATAACCCGGACTGCAGCGGTTTTGAAGTCGAGCAGGGTCAGTTCAAGATCAAGGGATACGACGGCCCCCTGATCGAATGTGACAAGTGCGGCGCCGATATGCAGTTGAAAACCGGTCGCTTCGGCAAATATTTTGGCTGTACCGCAGATGAATGCAAGAACACTCGCAAACTGCTGCGCAGTGGTGAAGCCGCGCCCCCGAAGATGGATCCGGTGCCAATGCCGGAACTGGCTTGTGAAAAAGTTGACGATTACTACGTGTTGCGCGATGGCGCCGCCGGACTGTTTTTAGCGGCCAAGGGCTTTCCGAAGAACCGCGAAACCCGTGCCCCCTTGCTCGCCGAAATTTTACCCCATCGCAACGAGATCGACGAAAAATATACCGACCTGTTTGACGCTCCGGTAGCAGACAACAACGGTTTGCCTTCGGTTATTCGCTTTAGCCGAAAAACCCAGGAGCATTACGTTCAAACCGAAGAGGACGGCAAGCCCACCGGTTGGGCAGCCTATTTTCGAGACGGGCGCTGGCAGGTGCAGGAGAAAAAAGCTGCTGCGAAGAAAAAAGCAGCGCCCAAGAAAAAGGCTGCAGCCAAAAAGAAAGCAGCCAAGAAAACCACCGCTAAGCAGTCTTGAATTATGGCGGCCAGTGTTCGAGCGCATGCGAATCTCAACCTCTTTCTTGCGGAGCGTGCCTTGTTGGGGGTTAACGAGGGTGCATTTGATGCATTCTGGGGCGAACACGGCGACCTGGTGGCCATGGATACCGCAATATTTCGCCTGCAAGTTGCTTATCGCTGCCATCTGGCTGACCTGTGTGAGCAGAAGCAACTTGCACTGCGACCGCGAACAGCCGCCGAAGCGAGTGACTTGATTGCGGGCCAGAATGAATTTGTTCCCGAGATTTTGGAGTTGGCGGAGCGCGAGCAGACCCAAGACTGGTTGAGTGCTTTATTGGGTGAAGATTTTCTGCCGTCATTAGTGCCGACGCAGTCCGGCGGCGGCATCGATGTGATTGCCCGCTCGGAAGACAGTAGCAGCCTCCGCAACAAACAAACGCTTGAAACCATTGCCGCCGAACTTAAAGAGCTGTTTGTCAGGCATCGCGATACCCAGCAAGAGTATTAGGCTAGGCGGCCCGGAAGCGGCGTCGAGCAGGATGATTTTGTGGGATATGGCCGGCGTTACTGCAGTTTTCGCATTAAGGTTAACTTGGCCCTGCAGTGCCTGATTGATACAATTGCGGGCATAGGGAGATTCTTCCCAAGTCAGACAAGGTATTCAGTGTGTTTTCCTACCTAGAACTCGTTGAGCTTCCCAACGGTGACATAGTTCTCCAGCGCGCGGATGATGACGGTGAGCCGCTGGTCGTTATCAGTTTTTCCGAAGAGTCGCGTCAGTTTATGACAGCTCCGCCGCTGGAAGTGGCTCGCGCCATGATTCAAGCCGGCATTCAGGTGGCGGCTGATGATGGCGGAATGGCTATCGAGGAAGAACTCGAAGAGGACGAATTGTCGGCTGAGGAAAGTCAGGGCGACACCAAAACCGTTCACTAGCGCTCTTCGGTAGTGCTAGCCTTTGTTAACTATCAATCCTGATAATCAGACAGTCCGCCTGGCCTTTGCGTGCAGCCATTTCCAGTTGATGATACTCGCTGTCGGCCAATATTCGATTGAGTAAAACCACCACCGTGTGGCTGCGCCCGCTTTGCAGGGCCCGTATCGCCAGGGGAGCGATTTCCCGGGTTTCTCTGGCCAGCACCTGCAATAGATGGTGGCCGGTTTTGCGGGCGGACTCGCTCAGCAGGCTTTTCACCGGGGTGTTGGCAATCCAGCAGGCCCAGCGACTGTCATCGTTGTCATTCAGCTCGCGCAGTATGCCGCTCAACAGGAGCTGTCGTGACATTTGGTTGGCAGCGGGAATATGCAATTCCGATATCCGGCTACGACTGGCGCGCAGGTCTTGTGATAACTCTTCTACCGGCAGCATGTCTGTTTGTACTGGCATAATCAGTGCCTCCTTAAAATGCCGACGCTCAGGCCTTCGATGGCAAAATCCTGCTCACGCAAATCAACCTCGATAGGTTGGTAGTCAGCGTTTTCAGGCAGCAAAAGTATCTGGTACTTGCTCTTGGTGGGTTTGTAACGTTTAACGGTCACTTCGTCGTCGATGCGAGCAACCACAATGTCACCGTTGTTGGCATTCTGGGTTCTGTGCACCGCCAGCAGATCGTTTTCAAAAATGCCAATATCAATCATGCTGTCGCCGCGAACGCGCAAGAAGTAGTCAGCGCGCGGCGAGAAGGTTGAGCCGGGCATGTCGCAGTAATCTTCTATATGTTCAACCGCAAGAATCGGGTTGCCTGCAGCAACATTGCCGACGATGGGAATGCCCGCGGCGCCCGGTAGACGAATACCGCGTGAGGCACCGGCAATCATTTCAATGGCACCTTTACGGGCCAGGGCTTTCAGGTGTTCCTCTGCAGCATTCGGAGACTTGAAGCCCAGTTCGCGGGCAATGTCTGCCCGGGTGGGCGGGTAGCCGGTATCTTCTATGTACTGGCGAATAAGGCTTAGAACGTCCTGCTGTCGCGGTGTGAGGTTGCTCATCGTCATTCCTGTCTGAATATACAGTTACTGTGAGTATATACAGTGAATGTCGACTTGCAAGCTTTTTTTAACGCGTGATGTGAGGCTCGGTGGTCCCGGTAATTTTCGGAAAAGTGCTGCTTTAGAAAGTAGTCATACCTCGCAGGGCCGCCCGGTGACAGGGCGGGGAGGTACTCTGTGTGACTGGCGCCTAGAAATCGTCAGTCAGACCATTGATGTATTCGGGCTCGATGTGGCTGACCGGGTTGTTCCAGTCATCGGTGAGAACATAGTCGGTGGAGTCGTGATAATCATCGCCCGATAACTCGAAGGGGCTACGCCAGTCTTCGGGTTCTTCGATGGATTCAAGGAGTAATTCGTCCCAGCTATCGAGGTCGTATTCGCAAATTTCGCCGTCGACCATCTGGGCTTCAACGGCATCGTCTATTGCCACTACTTCAAAGATTGAACCGGCTTGCAAGTCTTTGTACCAATTGCCGATTTGCGGAGTCACATTATTCATATTGGCTTCCTCAAGAGACGCAATGTGAGCTTACAAAGTACCACTACTGCTACCACTGTACAGAGGATGATTTTCGATAAAATTTCACCGCTACTGGCATACGCAAAGATACGTATGTCGTATAAAATTGCCGGTTTATCATTTGCTTAACACTGAAAGCGCTGGGCTGTAGCAAGGGCGTAGTAGCCTTTTTATTCGCTCATCGCATAACCAATCGTGTTAACGTAATAAAATAATCTAGCGCCCGTTTGAGAGGGCGCGGGGTGAACCATGAAAGACGCAGGTGAAGGGGACAGTTTCATGATCGAGGAGTGGCTTCAGCGAGTTCAGATTGAGGATTACCCGTGGCTGTGGCAGGTGTTTTTTGCTGTGTTGGCCACGGCACTGATCAATTATCTGGTGGCAAAGTTTCTCGCTCGCCTGACCGAGAAACTGGCGCGTACGCACACGGTATGGGATGACGCCTTGTTGGCGGCGGTGCGCAAGCCCATGTACTGGATGATTTGGCTGGTGGGCTTCAGTTATGTACTGCAGCTTATTGTGCAAACCTCCGACGCGCAGATATTTGCGATACTGAATTCCCTGCGCGCTGTCATGGCGGTACTCATTCTTACCTGGTTTCTGGTATCGCTGGTGAGAGAGGTTGAATCGCGCTTATTGTCGGGTGAATACACCAAGGCTGATGAACCCTTTGACCCGACGACCGTAATGGCCATCGGCAAGCTGGTGCGAACCGCGATCATCATTACTGCAACCCTGGTGGCGATGCAGTCTTTGGGTTACAGCATTTCCGGCGTTTTGGCATTTGGCGGTATCGGTGGTATTGCCGTGGGCTTTGCGGCGAAAGATTTGCTGGCGAATTTTTTTGGTGGCCTGATGGTGTATCTCGACCGGCCCTTTGCAGTTGGCGACTGGATTCGCTCACCGGACCAGAATATTGAGGGAACCGTTGAAAATATAGGCTGGCGACAAACGCGAATCCGGACCTTCGATCAGCGGCCACTGTATGTGCCCAATGCGACCTTTACCCAGGTTTCGGTAGAGAACCCGTCGCGCATGTTAAATCGCCGTATTTACGAGACCATCGGCCTGAGGTACGACGACGCCCGGCAGCTTGCTGACATCGTCACTGAGGTGCGCAGCTATCTCGAGAACCATGATGAAATAGACCACAACAAAACACTGATTGTGAATTTCAACAGTTTTGGCGCATCTTCGCTGGATTTCTTTATTTACGCCTTCACCAAAACAACGGCCTGGGTGAAGTACCATGAAATCAAACAGGGCGTATTGCTGGATATTCTCGGCATTATTCATAAGCACGAGGCTGATGTGGCCTACCCGACATCAACCATAAAACTTGAACAGCAGGAAATGCTAAACATGATTGAGCAGGGTGCCAAGGCGTGACGATAGCGGTTATTGGCGGCACAGGTTTATGTGATTGGGATGGTGCCGAAATCATAGCGGAGCAAGCGATCGATACGCCTTACGGGGCCGCCAGCGCGGCCTTGCGGCACGTACGTTTTGCCGGCGCCGAATTTTATTTCCTGCCGCGCCACGGTGACGGTCATCGCTATCCGCCCCACAAGATAAATTATCGGGCCAATATATGGGCCCTGCATCAGGTGGGGGTGGATCGGGTAATAGCGGTCAATGCGGTTGGAGGAATTGCCGATGAGTGCGGAACGGGCGCACTGGTATTAGCCAGCCAGATCATTGACTACAGCTACGGGCGGGAGCATACCTTCTACGATGGTGCCGATGGTCGGCTCGACCATATAGAGTTTGGTTCGCCCTACAGCGAGCCATTGCGAGAGTTGCTGATTGCCGCGGCGGCTGAGCGTGGTGAGCCTCTGGTTGAGCAGGGCACCTATGCCTGTACGCAGGGGCCGAGACTGGAAACAGCAGCAGAAGTGCAAAAGCTGAAACGTGACGGCGCCGATGTGGTGGGCATGACCGGAATGCCGGAGGCTGCGCTGGCCCGGGAGCTCGGCCTGGATTACGCAGCGCTGTGTCTTGTGGTTAACCCTGCAGCCGGCTTAAGCGATGAGCCGATAACGATGGCCGACATTCAGCGGGTTATTGATGCCGGCATGCTCTCGGTGAAGCAATTACTGGCTGCTGCTATCAGCGCTGACTCACGTCGTTAGACGGGCTGTCGTCGTCGCTTTCGGCAGCAATCGGTGTGATTTTGATCAGTACCCCGAACATGGGGTGATCAAGATAGTGAACTTCACCACTGCGCATTCTGCGGTTTTGTCGCATGACCACCGTGCGGTCTACGAAGTAGCTGCTGTCGTCCGCCGATAACACATCAAGGTTGCTGC
>Ga0213833_1003141_pt1 | contig 10262 bp, 6 predicted proteins | sample SWATP21_FD_160575 | JGI IMG/M metagenome (GOLD analysis project Ga0213833, IMG submission 160575) | Coastal seawater microbial communities from Marineland, Florida, United States - SWA TP2 #1 | ecosystem: Environmental > Aquatic > Marine > Coastal | place: USA: Florida | collected 2016-08-14
TATTCTCTTGCCTGGGCCATCCGGAAGCTGGCAATGGGAATCGATACATATAAACAAAGCGCGTCCATTTTTGGCCTCAATTAAGCTTGAGAGAAGATGCGATGCGTTGCTTTGCTTCGGATGCAGCGGCTTTCACACCTTGAAAGACCGAAGCTCCCAATTCTTTGAGCTTTTGGCCTTCAGGGCTTTGGGCCAATTTTCCACCGATAATGAGTTCATCAGCAGCGATATCACCAGCTTGGACTTTGTACATCAGCTCAGGGACAGTGATATTTTGTTCATGATCGCACTGGAATGAATATAGAATTCGCGGTGCGAAATCGTCTGTCCACCGAAGAACAATGGATTCTGGAGAAAAGTCAAAGAGGAATCGTGCCTGGTTTCCTGCAACTTCTGAAAGTTGTGTTAAAGCATCCAGAACATCGTTTGTCCTTTCTGGTTTGTGAAGTGTTTCTGGCGTCAGTGCGAAGCCGTATTGATAGCGGGTAGCGTGGACTTCTGTTCCGTAAGGGACAGGATCTTTGCCCGTTTTACTGGCTGAAGGTGTGGCGCCTATGCTGGCTGCGTTAAAAGTAATATCACCATCGAAAGGTGTGAGAGAGACGGCTCGACTGATTTCCAACCGTGCGCGTCGAATGGTCGCAGAGCCGGCCTCTTTGCTCTCTTTTTTGGCAGCAACTGCCGCCATGAAGCCCAAGACATCATCATCAAGATAATTTTCCCAGGTAGCGAAGGTGTGATCGGCCCAATGATGAGAAGGCTTATCGCCTTCTTCTTTCCAGCGGCGATTGAGTATGGCCTCTCCCTTCGTGGATTGCCAAAACCATCGAATCGCGAAGCGAATGGCTTCTGCTGAAACAGTCGTGTGAACTTCACCATTCCACATCAGTTTTTGCAAGGTGGTAATATTTCCTTCATTTTCTCCTCGGTTGTTTGCTGCGGTACCGTGATGGGTAATGATTTGGCCAAACAAATGTTTGCTCATAAGATTCTCCTTTATTTGATATATCTTCGTTTTAAGCGGTTGTTTCTTGGTTTTGTTTCTTGGGTGGGTAGCTGACCAGAGATAACAAGGCCAAATCCCGTGCAAATCGCCAATTCTTCTCATTGAACAAAAAGAGGACTTGGTGCCAATCTGTTTGAAGAGGCGCCAATGAGCTGCCACTTCTTGCCCAAAAGTCTGTCACTGCAGAGCGTATGGAAGTCGCATTTTTACAGCGAGAAAAGAGTGTTCGATACTTTTCGAACTCCTTGTTTATCAATTTAGAAAAGTCGAGGTTTTCTCTTTGGGCTCTATCGCTGAGTTGCCCAAGGCGTCGTCTCCATGCTTCATGGCAAGCCTGGATAAATACCCTTTCGGGGCTGTCGGGAGTGGCTTCGAGATTTTGGATCATTTGCTGTAATCCTCCTTTTTCGGAAAGTATGGCTTGGCGGCGGGTTTCATCGATAAATTCATTTGCGAAACCTTCCCACCAACGCTTGTTGCGAGTGAGGTTATTTGCGATGATTTCGGGAGTTTGTGGTATTGACCAAAAGTACTCTTCGGCTTTGTTTTGTCGTAATTTGGGTTGGAATGACTGTTGGGCTTTGCAGAGTGCGAAAATTCGGAGTACCTGCTGGGGTTGTTTGAGCCGTATGCGTTGAATGGCCATCCGAGTTTTTTGCTTTTCATTCCAGGGAACAATACCAAAAGGAAGTACCCGACACACAGACAAACCAAGTTCAGCGAATGCATTGATCTTCTGCAAGACTTGTAAGCCTGCCTCTGTGGGACCAGCTACCTGGAAAGATTGCACGCTTTCAGGAACAAAGCATTGCCTTGCGAGAGCATATTGTTCGAGGCTTTTACACTCAGGAATGACGATTGCAAACCTGGGGCTATTCTTTGCGCCTCTGGCTCGGATTTGGAAGAAGATGCAGCCAACGATAGCATACCGAAGAGCAAGGTTTCTTTCAGGTGGTTCCTGAAGACTTGTTGGTCCTGACATCGCTGTATGTCTGACACTACCTCCTGGAAATGCCCATCCTGCGATATTTGTAGGCTTATCAATTTCAAATGGCTTTCCCTTATTGTCTTGGTGGACGTAGTACGAGATCTTGTGAAATTCCACAGGAATCGTTTGATCGTTCACTTGGTAGGAAACGAGACCTTGTGGTTTTTGGCTTGGATCGGCAGTTCGGGTTTTGGTATGTTGCAAAATAGTTCCAAGAACAGCCTTTTGAAGTGCAATTGCGTGTTCGATATTGTCGATGGGTTCTCCGAGAGCAGGAAACCAAATCAAGCCATTCTTGTCGATTCGAAAAGATTCTTGAAAGAGTTGGAAGAAAAAGAGCTGAGCGCCTTTTGTCCATCGCAATGTGACTGAGGTTTCTGTGCACTCCCAAGAACCACCGGCATCTTGTATCCTTTCGATGGCTGGTGGATCTTGTTCTAGGGCTTGTAAAGTCATGTAAAGACCTGCAAGTCCCACTTTATGGAAATCTGTCATGCCTGGTGCGAACAAGCGAACGTGCAAGGCTCCGTCTCGTTTTTCTTCTTTTTGCTTTTTGGACTTTGCTTTTTTGGTTGTTTTGACTTTTCCCTTTTTGGTTTTGTGATTTTGTTGAAAAGGGAGTTCTATTTGGGGGTTTTGTTTTTGCTTTTTTATTTTTTTTGCCATTGGGCACCCCACTGTTGGGAATAAAGAATTCTGTCTTTTGGAGCGATAAAGGCTGGACCAAGTTGTTTCCAGGTCGAGTATTCACCTGATACAGGGCCCAAAACCATTGGAATGGTGGCACCAATGACAGCGGTTTTGTTAACTTGTTTGTTGACAAAGCAGCGATGGGTATCTTCCGAACGGATGATGGGAATGGTGTATCCTGCTTCACGAAAAGGGGCTGACTCGCCGATAATCCCTCCATCAAGCCACTTCGATGCTACGGTGGGACAGGGTTCTTGAAGCGCCAATTCTTCGAATGAACGACTGAGATCAGCTTGAGATACTGATCTATCTACAAGGTGAGTGAGCCATTGTTTTGCCGTTGTAAGTTCTTCCTTTGAGTAAGGAATGGCTCTTTCAGGTTGAAGTACAAACATTGGTTTTGGCGTGCAGTTCTTTGGAGAAGCCTTGCGGTTGAGACGTCCGAGCCTTTGAATGAGAGCAGGGACCGGAGCAAGATCTGAGATCAAAAGATCCGCGGATAAATCCAGTGAAACCTCACATACCTGCGTTGTGACTGCGATGACGCATTCATTTGCTTGAAAAGCCTCTATGACCTGTTGGTGGTGCTGTAACCTATCAGTGTATCGATATCGACTGTGGTAGGGGATGACATGCGTGAGTTGTCCATATCGCTCTTGTGCTTGTTTGGCGAATTGTACGCATCGATTGACCGTATTGGCTACCCAGAGGATCTTTTGCTTGCTTTCTACTGCGCGATCTATTTGTGCCCAGGGAATGTCTGTCTGAATAGGGTTGATGGCATATCTTTGAAGTGTCTCAAGCTCTTTGGGGCCGTGGATAACAGCCAGCCTTTGCTGATTTCCTTCAACAGCTTTTTGGAGCAATTGCAATCTGTGGGTGGGAAGAGAGGCTGTCATCAAAAGAACAGGAAGAGCAGGAAAAGCCTCTAAAAAACGAAGAAGGCAACCGAACATTCTATCGTCATAGAGATGAATTTCATCAAAAATGAAAGCGCTTCTTACAATCGCAGGAAAAGCGAATATGGGGCGCCTTTGGTTTTGAAGAAGTCCCAAGACTTGATCCACAGTACAGACGATCAGAGGCGTATGCCATGTATTGAGAGATGCCACTTTGTCTCTAGTTTCATGTAGTGTGTCTTCTCCCTTGGTTTGCAAAATGAGTTCTATATCTAAAGAGCTTCGGCTGTGCATCAACCTGGCATCTGCTGCAAGACTTGAAGGGATTGCATAATCACGAAAACCTTCCGTTGCGGTTCCCGTTGTTGGGTAACAAAAGAAAAGTTGTTTGTCTGGAGCTCTCCGGGCTGCCCACATGTAGGCGGCAAGCGTTTTGCCACTTCCGCAACCTGCTCGAACAAAGGTTGTAAACTCCGGGCTTGATGCGACCTCTGTTTGGAAAGGGCGAGGTGTATTTTGTTGTAATCTAGATGTGACGATATCTTCTAGCTCAGATTGTGAACAGACTCTTGAAAGTGCGGTGGTTGCCCATGTGGCAGGGTTTTGTTGTTGCTTTGGAAGAGCCGAACCTGCGACATCTGCGTTCATGAGGAAGAGCTTGATCAGGGCCAGAAAAAGCTTGTGTTCACTTGGAGCTTTTTGGAACCATCGAAGCGTCTTCATCCCCCACTTCATAAGTGACAAGAGAGGATTTGCTGAAAGCAAGTCAATGCACTGTGTCTCGAGTGTTGGTGGTCTACCCAGCCCAAGAAGCTTTTCACCAAGAGAGAGGCATTGCTGAAAATGAGGATGGGAGCAGTAAAGCGAAAGTTCGCTATCTCCCGTACCGTCTTTAGGAGAAAATCTTCCATCCTTTGTTTTCAGGTGGTGACCCAAGACTGCACAGAAAACGATTTTTTGTATGAGTTCATTGCTGTTTTTAAAGAGCCATTGCTGTAACTTGGGTTGTGTTAGGACAAGCCATACGCTGAGCCACTCATGGCGAAAAGATTGCCTGTAGTTTTCTGAGCCTCTGACCATCCTTTGAAATTGACCATTTGCTTTTCCCAAGTCGTGTAGCAATGCACTCGCGCATACTGCAAACTTGAGATCTTCAAATGAAAAGGTTTGCAGTGCAGTACTCTGGAGAGCTTCTGTACCGACACGCTCGAGGATTGCGGAGGCTGAAGACATCACATCCTCTATGTGACCTGGAAGAGTTTCCGAGCGACTCAGACTTTCACCGTGTTGTGACTTTGCCAGTAAGGTGGGATAAAGGTTTGTCGAATTCATGAATCTTGAACCTTCGCCTGAAAGAAAACCCCGCATCCAAAACGGCGCCTTCCTCCGATCCCTTCGATTTGTAACTTGAGCGAATCTTCTTCTGATAGATCTGATATGCGAAGAGCAAATCCGACGATTTGTTTACGGTGAATTTCGAGCGTTCTACGTAGGTAGGGAGAACGTGAGCCCTTACCATGAGTTCCATTTTGTTTTGGGATATGGTGTTGTTCAATGAGCTTGGGTGTGCCTTTTATCGCTTTAGCAGTTAGCTGGCGTTGAACTGCTTCGAGAAAGGGTTCCGGCTCCATAAAGCCTTTGATAATAACCAGACGACTGTGGAGTTGGCTACAAGGTTGTAGAGTGTGTGGCTGTGGAATACCCACGCGTATTTTATCAGGTCCTATTTTTAGAGTTTTCCCTGCTAACAGCAAAACATCTTTAATTTTTAGCGCGGGCGTTCGTAGTGTAAGTGTGCTATTTCGTGTGAGTCCGAGTTTTCTGTTCCCGAGCAAGACCCCTTTGATAGGTGCAATAGCAATACTGGGATCATCGTGCAGCTCAGGTATCAGTTTGGAAATGGCACTGAACAATTTGAATCCATGGTCAGCAGGGATTTCTTTCCCGTGTAGAGCAAATTTTAGGTCCACGTACATTTTGTTTTCTTGACTGTGCATAAAACCTCCTTGTTCTGTATCAGAAAGGGGAGTTTTTGTTCTCTTGATTTATTGTGCAAAGTGATAAAGGATAGGGTGGACAGATGAGGGTCACCCCCAATTTGTCCACCCTATTTTTGAGAAAAAATGGGTTGTTTATTCTTTTGATATTAAAGAGATAGAGGCATGATAGTTTTTTGCAATTTTTTCTAACATTTCTATCACCTGGTCTTGGAGCTTCTTTGGTTGGATGATGGTACAGTCTGGTCCGAGACCGATGGCTCTTCTCACAATGGCTGCTTCACCACCTGCTCGAAAACGAATTTCGATGCCATCTTCACATTCAATAATCTCTTGGGTCGGGTGGTAATAGAGATCTTTAGCCCAGTAAGACGAAGGCTTTTTCACGAAAAATCGAACATCCTGGGCTGGGGCTTGTCGAAATCCACCGAAACTCTCTTCCTGATAACGCTCGAGATCGAATTGCCTTTCTTTGAGAGAAAAGTACTCGTCTTGAAGCTCTAAAGCTTGGATGCGGTTGATTGCAAAATTGCGGAAATCTTGTTTTTCACGGCAGTACGCGATGAGATGCAGACCTTGAATACTTTGCCGAATAACAAAAGGCTCAATGACTCTTGTAGAATAGGTGCCTCTTCCAGCTGTAAAATAGCGGATCCAAACACATTGCTGTTTTTGGGCTGCTTTAATTAAGTCTTCTTTGTATTCGGTGTGGATTTGCGGTGGAGAAAAATCACTTTGGAACACTTCTGGCAATCTCTGAGCTGCGCGTCTCGCTGAGCTGCTTTGGGTTAAAGTCATTTTTTCCACAAGAGAAGCAAAGTTCTCTTGATACGGAAGCCCTCTAAAGGCATCTGTAAGGATTTCTCTTCCAAGAGTGATGGCGGCAAGTTCTTCTGGTGTGAACCAAACTCCCGGAAGCTGATAACCTGTTTGGAATGAATAGATCCTATCGTTTCCGTCCTCTTCCTCAATGATTGGAAATCCGTTGGCTCCAGAGAGAGCGTCGATATCCCTTCGTATGGTTTTAGTTGACTTCTCAAATTCATTTGCGAGTTCGAGTCTTGTATATGGCCTTTGATTCAGTCTGGATAGTATTTGCCATTGACGAAGAATTTGATCGTTGCGTGACATCTACGGAAACCCTCCATTCACCTGTTCTTTTGCCTATGTTATTTTCTTTGTGAATGACTATTCTTATTTTATTGTCTGGGAAGGTTATACATAATTGCTAGATTAAGTCCAAATGATATTTCCTTGATAGGGAGGCTTGGTGAGACCCAAATGTTCTAAATGCAAATCATATTCTTGGTATTAAATGAAAATAAGATGAGGGTTTTGCTAGACTCTGTTTACTTTACTAAAAGAACAAAACAAAGGAGCGGAGAAAGAACAGGGTAGGAAGATATTTGAGCTCTAAGGTAATGCCCCCACGAGTTTAAGTTGGGACGCTGATTTTCGAGATTTTGTGAGTAGAAAGTGAGAGGATCAAAGTTGAAGTCGTTGCCAATCAGCGTAATTGGCTTTGCTACTGTTGCCGAAGCCAAAGAGGATTTGTTTGCGCTTTGCATCGTAGATCCCGACACATGAGGAGCGGACTGGTGGGAGATTTTGGGTGTCGACTTGGTACCATTTTTCATAGCCCTTATCCAAATGGAGCACCGAAAATCCCGGAACAGTTGTTCGTGCGTCGGGCGTGCCGCCAAAAACAAATAAGCGATGTCCAATGGGATCATATGCTGAACAACCGTTCCTTCGGCCTCTGGGATGTGTGCCGTAGGGTCTGAGCCTTTCCCACTCTGGGATGTCACCTTTGAGATTCAATGCCCAAGTGTCTTGGGCTGGATTCACCATATCTTGTTGGCTGACAGGTTTCTGGGCACCACTGAATAAGATCAAACGTTGATTAACTTCGTCGTAAGTGTAAAAGAAACCGTATCGACCAGAAGGCGGTGCACCTCTTGGATTGAGTTTTTTCCACTGACCACCTTTGTCATCTGGATAATAAGCTGAAACCTTACAATGGATATCGTAACTGGATTTTTGTTGAAAGCCACAAGCAGAGATGAAACGCTTGTTGGCTTTGTCGTAGAAGAATGCGCCCAGTGTGATCGAGTTGTAGTCCCACGAAGCTTTCTCCAATTTTTTCCAGGTGGGTTGGGCTGTATCAAACGAAAGTTGATACAAAGCAGGGGAAGTTTGCCGATTGTTTTGTGAACCTCCGTAGTGAAGGATGGATTGTCCATCTGTGTGAACTGCCACCTGTCCGGTTGTGAGTTTGGGAGCATCATTTCCCTGTTTCACAGAGGTCCAAGTGTTGGTTTTGAGATCCATTTTCCAAAGCTTGTAGTCCGGAGTGAATTGCCGTGGATAGTAGAGAAGTCCTCCCCAGAGCCAAAGCGTGTCTGGATATTTTGGAGAGATCCAGATCTTGGGATGCTCTCGAGCGGAGGGGCCTGTGGTATTGAAAGACCAGGTCACACCCGGTTTCCAGGTAAGAGAATTCACTTTGATTTGGAGTGTGTGTTTGGAAGATGAGCGTGCACAAGCCAAGGTCAATGGGATGTTGTAGTCACCTTTAGAACCATATGCTGGACGGATGGCTATCCGCTTTTTCTCTGTTTCGACAATGGATTGCCAACCTTTGGGGATTTTTTGTAGAAGGACTTTGCCTCCAGAGGTTTGGAGCTGTGTGGGGATGAAAAGCCTGGAACCTTCGCTAAGTGTGTACTTCTTTGGGATGTCCCACTCACATGGAGGTGCGGGTTCTGGTGGTTGTTTCTCTGGTACTAAGGTCTTTTCTTTCTGGGGTTCTGGGATGGGTTCCTTTTGGTCTGGGGATGTATGTTCCGAAGCATCTTGTGAACTCGGTGTTTCTTTTGGCAGATCAGATGGACTACTACATCCAAGAAAATATAAAGAAAACAACATTGTGTACAATATGTTTAAAAAGTAGACGCAAAGACGCAACTTGCCCTTACACGGCAGAGATTCTGACGACATTTTTTTCCTCAACGTAGGATACTTAGGTTTCGCTATTATTTGAATAAGCAGGACACGGTTTTCTCAGTGATATGTCTTGTGAGATTCAGCGATTTATCGAAAAAAAATGAGGCAGGGTAGAAAAAACAAAAAAGCCAGTATCACTCAGGCGGAAGACTTGGTGATACTGGCTGATGTAAAGAAGATTGAAGAAAGGGTTTTTAGCTATATTGTGTCAGCGGATTTTGGGAGACGTGTCAACGACACGTCCTTACGGGAGCTGTGTCAGCGACACGTTCATATGGGAACTGTGTCAGTGACACGTCTTTACGAAGGAGACTTTGGGGAAGTTAGGATGTGTTGTCATCCTATCCCTTAGCCATCCTTACTTAGCAGCCGATGCCGTAGCGTGTGTAGAATTCGCTTTCGGTGATGGCTTCGATTCCCAGGTTTTGGGCTTTGCGCAGTTTGGAGCCAGCTTTCTCACCGAAGACCAACAAGTCAGTCTTTTTGGATACGGAGCCGCTTGCTTTACCACCTGCGGTGTTGATGAAGCTGTTGACTTCGCTGCGAGTGAATTGGCTGAGTTTACCAGTGACGACAACTGTCAGGCCTGTCAAAGAAGGAGAGTCAATTGTTGGCTCTGGCTCTGCAACTTCAGCTTTTGGTGCTTCGATGGTCTCGACTGCTTCGAGAACTTCCATCACTTCTGCGACTGCTACAGGCACTTCAGGTGCAGCAGCTTCTTCTGGCTGGCCACCGAAACCAAATCGTGTGTAGAATTCGTCTTCGGAAATGGTCTCGACGCCGAGGCCTTGGGCTTTGCTCAATTTGGAGCCGGCTTTCTCACCGAAGACCAGCAAGTCAGTTTTTTTGGAAACAGAACCGCTTGCTTTGCCGCCTGCACCTTCGATGAGAGCTTTGATTTCGTTGCGAGTACCCATCATCAGTTTTCCAGTGACCACTACGGTCATGCCTTGTAAGGAGGCTGCCTCTTCAGCTTTTGGAGCTGCTTCAGGTGTTGGCTCTGGAGTTGGAGCAGCTTTGGGCTCTTCCTTTTTGGCTTCGGCTTTCTTGGGCTCAGCTTTTTTGGCTTTTGGTTTTGCTTCTTTCTTGGCCTTTGGCTTGGCTTCTTTTTTGGTCTCTGCTTTTTTAGGAGCAGGAGCAGCTTCGATTTCTTCATCGATGATGTCGTATTTTGCGTAGAAATCGCTTTCAGTGATGGTTTCGATTCCCATCTTGTCGGCTTTTGCTTTGCCGTAATCTGCTTGTTGACCACAGATGAGCATTTGAACTTTTTTGGTGAGTGCTTTGTGTACTCGACCACCTTCATCTTTAATCAGTTGGGTGAGTTCTCTGTGTGTGCACTCTTCCAAGATACCTGCGATGCAGAAGACTGTGTTTGCCATGGCTGAAGTTTCGATTGTTTCTTCGGTTGTAATAGAAGGAGCGCTTTCTTGTTTTGGCGCTTCTTTGGTTTCGGCTTTAGCTGGAGCAGCTGGGGTTACTGTTGCTGCTGGAGCTGTTTGCTCGAGACCCAGACGTTGGTACAATTCAACTTCAGAGATGATTTCGATACCGAGACTTTGAGCCTTGCTCAATTTGGAACCGGCTTTCTCGCCGCATACCAACAAATCGGTCTTTTGGGATACGGAACCTGTGGCGTTACCACCTGCGGATTTGATAAGTGCTTTGACTTCGTT
>Ga0213833_1003143_pt1 | contig 10260 bp, 7 predicted proteins | sample SWATP21_FD_160575 | JGI IMG/M metagenome (GOLD analysis project Ga0213833, IMG submission 160575) | Coastal seawater microbial communities from Marineland, Florida, United States - SWA TP2 #1 | ecosystem: Environmental > Aquatic > Marine > Coastal | place: USA: Florida | collected 2016-08-14
CAGAGTCAGCAGTGATCTTGCGACCTTCTGCAAAAGAAGAGCGTTTTGTCTTGTTTGTCCAGCCTCGTGATGTGGAAAAAGAAGTTTGGAATGGACGGCGGCCTGGTCCCGAAAAAGCCCAAGAGCTGTATCAAGCTGATGCCACATACCCCATCGAAGAACTCCCGAAGAAAATAGCCGAGTACCTGGTGGGAGAAGAGCGCTTTTACTACCGTTTGGGCTTGGATGCTGCTCAAGATCTGAAAGTCTTGGGATGGTTGGAAGCAGTCCGACGACAGAGAAGGACAGGTAGCAGAACCCCAAGTGCTATCCTTGATCCTGGTGAACTTCTTAACGAGCTGCGCCTGTTGAAAGATCCCACAGAAGCCAAATTGATGCGTCAATCCGCAAAATTCACCGCAGAAGCCCATGCGCTTGCTATGGCTGTTGTTCGCCCTGGAATGCCTGAATATCAGTTGGAAGCCTTAATCGCATACCATTTTCGCAAAAATGGAGCGACCAGCGTGGCTTATAATTCCATTGTCGGTGGAGGGGAAAATGCCACAATTCTTCATTACACCGAGAATGAGAATATCCTAAAAGATGGCGATCTCGTGCTGATTGATGCAGGTGGAGAATTCAATTATTACGCTGCAGACATCACCCGGACTTTTCCCGTAAACGGTAAGTTTTCCAGCAAGCAGCGGGATGTCTACGAAGTGGTATTGGCCGCGGAGAAAGCTGCTATCGAAAGTTGCCAACCAGGCCTGCGTTTTTCCGATGTTCACGACAAAGCAGTGCGCGTACTCACCGAAGGTTTGATTGAGCTTGGAGCGTTAGAAGGTTCTGCTGACGAACTTATCGAAAACGTGGCTTATAAGCCTTTTTATATGCATAAGACAGGTCACTGGTTGGGTATGGATGTACATGATGTCGGAAATTACTTCGAAACAGGTGCTACCAGCCGTATCCTCAAACCCGGTATGGTGCTCACAGTAGAACCCGGTTTGTACTTTAACTCACATTACAATAAAGAGCCTGCCGCAGAAACCTTCCATGGTATCGGGATTCGGGTAGAAGACGATATCTTGATCACCGAGTTTGGCTACGAGAATCTCACTGAAGATGCACCCAAAGAAATCGCTGATATCGAAGCCCTCGCTGGAACCAAAGAACTTCCATAGTCATTGCTATGACAAAAGCTTTCCAAATCCTCGACTGGGACACTACTTTTTTCGGTTTTCCAGTTGGGAAAGTGACCTCATCAGATCTGTCCCCAGACGCTTTGCGCGATGTGTTGGCTGATTGTCTGAAAGAAGGACTTCAGCTCGTCTACTGGTCAGCTCACCAGCCTCTGGAATTGCCCGAAAATGCGCTCGGTGCGATGGGAGGTCGATTGGTGGATGAAAAGGTCACATATCTGCGTCAAGTGGAGCTGTTCTCAAAAAGCGCTTTTGAACGCACGATTGATAAAGTCCTGGACACCGAACAAACAGCTCCCATTCAAGTCTCTAACACCGAAAACATCCAGCTTTACTTAGCATCCACAAGTACGCCTGAGTTGGACGCTTTGGCCATTCAGTGTGGGGAGCACTCTCGTTTTGCTGTGGATCCAGCCATCTCCCGAGAAAAGTATGAAGGGATGTATCTCAGTTGGCTGGCCAATTCTTTGAATAAGACCATGGCTGATGAGATCTTTGTTGTGAAGGAAGATGGCAAGATCGTGGGAATGGTCACTGCTGCAGACAAGCAAGGAAAAGGGAATATCGGTTTATTGGCTGTGGACCATAAGGCTCGACGAAAAGGTTATGGGAAAGCCCTTGTTTCAAAGGTTTTGCATTGGTCTGCAGAGCAGGGACTTTTGGAGGCAAGTGTAGTCACCCAAAGAGCCAATGTGGAGGCTTGTAGGCTCTATGAGCGTTGTGGGTATCGTCTGGAAAGCGTCCGTTATTTTTACCACTTTTGGTTAAGCAGGAGGCTCTGAGTCCATTGCGATCGGAAAGAGGAGCCAAAAGACCGAACCCCCCTGAGCTGCAGGTTCTACGCCGACTTTTCCGCGCATGTTTTCCGTCAAGTGCTTGACGATGGCCAGGCCCAGACCTGTCCCACCCATATCACGGGAACGACCCTTGTCCACACGATAAAAGCGCTCGAAAATCCGTTCGCGGTGACGTGCTTCCAAACCAGGGCCATTGTCTGAGAAACAGATCTTGATCTGATTTTCTGGAGTGTGCTCTGTGGTGATCTGTAGCTTGCCGCCTTCGGGGGTGTACTTGATGGCGTTGTCCAACAAGTTGAAAAAGACCTGCTCCAGCGCCTGGCTGTCTGCGTTGACAGAAACATCTTCCTCAACATCCCAATGCACGACTTGCTCTTTCTTTTGGGAAGTGGCTTCCAATGCCTCCCAGACTCGCATCATCACTGACTTGATGTCTGTTTTGTGCACTTGAAGTTTGTACTGATTGGCTTCGATTCTGGATAGATCCAGCAGATCGTCTACCAATCGTGACAGGCGCTCCGCGTGGCGAAGTAAGGCTTGTAAGAAATCTCTTGCGTACTCTGGATCTTCCAAAGCGCCGTCCAAGAGTGTTTCTGTATTGGCTCGGATGATACTGAGCGGTGTGCGCAATTCATGGGATACATTGGCTACGAAGTCTCGCCGGATGTTTTCCAACCGACGCAACTCACTGATGTCTTGCAGCACAATGACGCTTCCCTTGGCTTTTTGGAGCGGTGTGGCTCTAGCTAAGAGTTTTCGAGGTGTTGCCTTACCAATGAGGTCGAATTCAATTGTAGTGGCTTCTCCATTGTCCACGCACTCCACCAACTTCTTCAAGTGTGGAGATGTGAATTGTTCCAAGAAAGGCTTGCCCACAAGATCTTCATCTTGCTCAAGGAGTTGATGGGCATTTTGATTTGCAAGCACGATGTCGTGATTTTGATCCAGTGCCAGGACAGAGGCATTCATATTCTCGAGAACGATTTCAAAACGATTGCGCTCCCGGGTGAGTGTGCTGAGCATCCTTTCGAGTTCATCGGTCATGCGATTAAACGAACCTGCCAATCGACCCAGCTCATCCTGGGTGGAAACATCAATGCGCCTTTCTCGGTCGCCACTGGCGATTTCTTTGGCATTTTGTACCAATTTTCGCAAAGTACGAGAGATCAGATGAGAAGAGAGCCCGCTCATCAAGATCGCTACCAGCAGACCTAAAAAAGCCGCTGCCAATAACAAAGCCCGAAGTTTACCAATGGTTTCCTCTATTTTTTGTAGTGGGACAGCCATCCGCAGTACTCCAAAGACCTTTTTTGTGGTTTTCCCATCTTTGCCTTTGACTTTGAGACGGTATGGCACGGCCATGTAGAGTAGGTGAGCTTGCAGTGTCTTGGAATATCTTCGAGAAAGTCCTTCCCCTTTCTTCAGCGCTGCGCGGATCTCTGGGCGATCTTTATGATTTTCCACCTGCTTGAGTCTGGAGCGTGAGAGCTGAGAGTCACCTACCACCAAACCGTCTTCGCGAATGATGGTCACCCGAGCGTGAGAACTCTTTCCCAACAAATCTGCTAAGGGTGCCAGGCCTTCATAAGTGGTTTTATGTGGTGATTGTTCTAACAAGATCTTGCCTGTAGCTAACTGTTTTGAAAGCTCATCGTGCAATTGACCTTCCAGCCAGTGCTTCAATCTTCGTTCCAGATACAGTACGGAGATAAGACCTGCGAACAGCATCAAGATCACCGATACCATGAACAATTTACTGCGAATGCCAAGTTTCAACATCAGGATTTCCTTTATGTGGACTTGTCGGGTTCGAGTCTCTTTTGGGTGTGTCTGTGAATGGGAACTGGGTTTGTTGGGGTGTACTGATGAGAGCACTCAATCAAGTTGAAAACGCTCTAGGATTTGGGCTCTTCTGTGAATCGGTATCCCAAACCGCGAAGTGTTTCGATATAACTTCCTGCTGAACCTAGCTTTTCTCGAAGCCTTTTGACATGGGTGTCAACTGTCCGTGTGGTGATATCTGCTTTGATTCCCCAGACATCGTTCAGAAGCGTTTCACGTGATTGCACTCGGCCTTTGCGGGCCAAGAGTGTTTTCAGGAGGTTAAATTCCAGGACGGTGAGTTTGATCTCTTCTTCATTTTGCCACACGCGATATCCTGGGATATCCAGGCGAAGTGTACCAAATTCTACAAGTGTTTCTTGTGGTTCATCTTTGTCTTTTGCTTGCAAGCTCTCTGTTCTGCGGAAGAGGGCTTTGATCCGCAGCATCAACTCTCGAACGCTAAAAGGCTTTACAACATAGTCATCTGCGCCAACTTCAAAGCCCACAACGCGATCAATTTCTTCACCTTTGGCTGTGAGCATGACGATGGGCAAACCGCGTGTCTCTTCACTTTGTCGGAGCTTTCTACAGATCTCGAGGCCAGACATATCCGGTAACATCAAATCTAACAAGACCATATCTGGAATAGGTGACTCAGAAACCCTTTCCAGAGCACTCTCTCCTGTGTAAGCGATCTTGGGAAGATATCCCTCGCGTTTGAGATTGTAGGCCAGGGTTTTGGCCAGATCTTCTTCGTCTTCTACAATCAAAATGCATTTCTGTGGTGTGTTTTGTGACATGTTCGATCCTTTGTTATCAGTTGAAAACACGGGGGAAACATACAAGCTCCGCGATCCTGTTGCAAAGCTTTTTTTGATTTGTGACTTGTTTGTCACATGACTGTCACACAGCCCATTTATTTATCCCTTCAAACAAGCACGCAGCATTTCAGCGATGTGAGATCAGTGAAATGTCGCTCTTTCTTTTTCGATAAGGATACCTCAAAGGTCCATAAAACATAAAGTTTCTTTTCACGCTCCAACAAGTTTTTATACATCATCAAGAGGATGAATCATGACATTGAGCAAGAAAACGTGGTTTGTATCTTTTTTGTTCTGTGTAGCTACAATGCTCACAATCTCTGCATGTGGTACGACGCCTGATAACAACAACAATAACAACAACAACAATAATAACAATCAGCAAAAAGGCGATTTCGAATGTAAGGATGGGGTATGTATCCTTACTGGCGAATACAAAAAAGATATCAAGCTGACTGCTGACAAAAAATGGCTTCTCCGTGGTGGTGTTTTCATCGGTGATGACAAAAGCCCTGCAACTCTGACCATCGAGCCAGGTACTGTCATTTACGGTGAAACTTCCAGTAACGGTATGTTGGTTATCCGCCGAAATGCCAAGATCATGGCTGAAGGCACCAAGGAAAAGCCCATTGTTTTCACCTCTTCCAAGAAGCCTGGTTCCCGAGGCCGTGGTGACTGGGGTGGTATCATCATCAATGGTAAAGCCAAAATCAACGTTTGTACCTCCGGCGTTTGCGAAGCTGAAGGTGAAGGTTCCACTGGTAAATACGGTGGTGATGATGACAAAGACAACAGTGGTGTTCTTCGCTACATCCGCGTTGAATTCGCTGGCCGATTGATCAGCCCTGACAATGAGTTGAACGGAATCGCTTTCCAGGCTGTCGGTTCTGGAACCACCATCGAGTACATCCAGATCCACATGGGTAAAGATGATGGTGTCGAGTTCTTCGGTGGAACTGCCCAGTTCAAATACATCCTGACCACTGGTATCGCTGATGATAACCTGGACTGGACTGAAGGATGGAGAGGTAAAGGACAATTCTTCATCGCTCAGCAATATGATGATGCTGGTGACAATGGTATCGAAGCCGATAACAACGGCAAAAACAACTCTGCTTCACCACGCTCTAAGCCAACCCTTTCTAACATTACATTGATCGGTAGCCCAAAATCTTCCACGTCTGACTTGGGAATGTTGTTGAGAGAAGGTACCGGTGCAAACATCCACAATGCCATCGTCGTTGGATGGAACGAAGCTTGTGTTGCAATTGATCACAAAGAAACTTTCAACAATGCTGTAAAAGATTCGAAACTCACTGGAGAGTTGATCATCCAAAATTCAATCGCAAATTGCGCAAAAAACTTCACTCAAAAAGATGGATTCTCCTTTAAAGTAGAAGAATTCTTCAATAAGATGAATGTTGGCAATATGCTGAAAGAGCCCATGTTGCAAGCACCCTTCAGTGTAGACAATCCGCTTTATCACCCCAAAGCAGGATCTCCAGCACTGGGTGCAGCGAAAATACCAGCAGATGCTTTCTTCACAAAAGTCGATTTCATTGGTGGAGCTGACCCCAAGAACGATTGGACCAAAGGTTGGACCATCCACGTGAAGAACTAAGCAGAAACCTGCACTTAACTTCTTACAGACCTTCAAGACAGAGCCTAATAGGGGTATTGCTACACAGCGATATCCCTTTTGCATTATGTGAAGCATTCAGGAGAGAATCATGTACAAACAAACAAAAAAAGCTTGGCTGACAACATGTTTGGCTTTTGGTCTTTTGTTTTGTTTTGTCTCACAAGATTCCTGGGCCAAGAGCCCAGCTTCGTTGGCTGCAGAGCTAGCGCGTTTACGCAGTGAAGTGGAAGCACTCTCTTCTCGATTGGAAGAAAGAAAAGAACAAGTCCGCACCCAACTGCGCACACTCTCTATGCAAAAGTCATCTTTGACCCTTCGTCTACAAAAGGCTTCTCTTCAATTAAAACAATTGAAGAAACGTAAAGAGGCTCTTCAAAAGAAGATCCAGGCCTCTGGAAAAACAGGTGAAGCCTTGCGTCCTGTCGTTCAAAAGTCTGCAAAACAGATCAAGATCTTGTTGAAACAAGGCCTTCCTTTCCGCGTCAAGGAGCGGATCGCTGCATTGGACAAGATCACCCAACAGCTCAAAGCCAAGTTGCTCACACCTCGCGTGGCTGCGTCCCGTTTGTGGCAATTTGTCGAGAGCGAAATCCGTTTATCCCGAGAGAACGGTATGTACTCTCAAGTCATCGAACTCAACGGCAAGCGCCAGTTGGTGCAAATTGCTCGATTGGGAATGGTGATGCTCTTTTTCCAAACCCGTGATGTACGCTACGGAAAAGCCGTATTCACCGGTGGAAAATGGCAATATGTCTTCTTCAAAGACAAAAAAGAGATCTCACAAGTGGCAAAGTTATTTGATGCTTTGAAAAAGCAAATTCGCGTTGGTTTTTGGACCATACCAAGCGCCATTAAAGGAAAATCAAAATGAAACGTTTTGTTCTGAGTATCCTGTTTTTGGGTTGTGTCCTTCTTTGTAGCCAGACAGTCACGTTCGCGATGTCTCCTGCATTGATGAAGGCCTATAAAAAGGAATTCGCTTTTCTTCAAGCACAAAAACAAGCCCTGAAGAAGCGCCTAAAATCTTTTGAAAAACGTTCCACTCGTCGTCTGAATCGCGCAAAGGGACAAGTTTCCTCTATGCAGCGCAAAATTCTCGCCATGGAAAATCAGGCAGAAAAAGACAATGCATTCTTGCAAAACGCCGAGCAAGCGAACTCCAAAGTATCCGAACAAGATGACCGCATCCAGCGGACTTTAGAGCAGGCAAGCTACGCACTGAAGCGCGTCGGTATCAAATTGCCTGCAGTGAATTTCGAGAAACTGTCTGGCCAAAAAAGAGGTGAAGCACAAGCCAATCAAATGAATATGGCTTTTGGTCACTCTTTCAAGCTGATCAAAGAAAGCGGTCAGATCCGCAAATCCAAGGGTGCTTTCTTTCTGCCCAATGGTAGACAAGTCAAAGGCGATTTGATCCACGTGGGTCGTATCGCAACGTTTGGTATCAGCAATCAGGCTTCTGGTGCCTTGGCGCCTGCTGGTGCGGGCCGCTTGAAGCTTTGGCCCAAAAATGCAACTGCTACAGTGGGTGCGTTGTCCAGAGGACAAGTGCCTTCCAGCATGAAACTCTTCTTGTACGAAAACCTCGAGAAAGAGGTGGTTTTCAAAGCCAAGAAGACGGCTGTTGAAATCGTCGAAAGTGGTGGTGTGATCGCCTGGGTTATCGTTTGGTTGGGTGTTGTGGCTTTATTGATGATGTTGCTTCGCGTATTGATCCTCGCCATGGCTTCGACACGTACAGAAAAGCTTTTGAACAAAATCACCCCGATGGTACAGAACAAACAATTCGGGCAAGTCGAAGATGTCTGCAAAAGATCCAGAGGTGCTACAGCTCGTGTCCTGGCCAAAATGATCCCTTCTTTGAAAGAGGGGAGACAGCGCCAGGAAGAATTGGCTTCCGAATTGGTTCTCGATGAAACGCCAAAGATCGAACGATTTGGCACCATGATCACAGTATGTGCTGCCGTTGCTCCATTGTTGGGTTTGTTGGGTACTGTGACTGGAATGATCTCCACATTTGACGTTATCACCGAGCATGGAACGGGCGATCCCAAGATGTTGGCGGGTGGTATCTCCGAAGCTTTGGTCACCACTGAGCTGGGCTTGATCGTCGCTATCCCCACTTTGTTGTTGGGAACTTTGCTGAGCGGTCGCGCTGAAGCCATCTTGTCACGTATGGAATGGGCTGTGTTGCGATTGATGAATGTCGCGCATGATCCCGCGACTACAGCTGGACAACCACTGCTTATCGAAGCCCAATCCAGTCCCGCCTATCAGGGAAGTCAGCTCGCTGACTCCTACGTTTCCAAAGCGGAAACGCCTGTCATTGAATCCAGTTTATCTCCCTTACATTCGACGCCACCCCTAAAGGTGTAATCACCTCACTTCCTTACCAGTGTTCATCGACAATGTAATTCCACCGGGATGGTGTATCGAGAAGTAGCATGACGAATTCTGCGAGCTATATAGAACAAATCGTTGATTTTTTGAATCGTGGCGGTTTTGTGATGTGGCCTTTGGCACTGGGAGCTATGTTGCTCTGGTACGCCTTGGGTTATCGGATGTTCTCTTTGCGTCGAGGCTCCTGGCTGTCTCTTGAAGCTTTGGTCGCGCGTTTTACCACTGAACCTGAACGTCAAGCCAAGGGTTTGATGGAGCAGGTCGTCAAAAAAGCACTGTCTATCCAAAGAGAAAGTGAAGATGACCTTCGGGGTCGTTTGGATGATGCTTTTTTTGTCGTTGAGCAAGAGCTGAGCCGGTTTTCCATTGTGGTCAAAGTTATCGTGATGATCGCACCTTTGGCCGGATTGCTGGGAACAGTCGCTGGAATGATCGAAACCTTTGATGCGCTTGGCGATATGACTCTCTTCTCTCAGTCCGGTGGTATCGCAGGGGGTGTTTCCCAGGCGTTGATTACCACGCAGATGGGATTGGTGGTTGCCATTCCCGGATTGTTGGTGGGAAGAATCCTACAACGACGGCAGGACCGACTCTTGGAAGAGATGGACCAGCTCAAAGACATCCTGTGCGGCCGTGAAGCAGAAGAATCCTCTGAACAAGCAATCGAAAATCCTCCCGAAAAGCAGGCAAGTACCATGCGTTTTTCCAGAAGAAAAAGAAGCGCCGAGACTGGCGTAGATATCTCTCCTCTCATCGATATGGTGTTTATCCTTTTGATTTTCTTCATGGTTACGACAACTTTTGTCAAGGATATGAAGATCGAGTTGGAACGACCCAGCGCCAAGAGTGCCAGTCGTGCTTCCACGAAATCCATTCGTGTGCATCTGGATCGTGGTGGTGCTGTGTACGTCAATGGCTTGGCTGTGAAGATCTGGATGTTGCAAAGCCGTATCCGTGATTCCCTGAAATCCGAACCAGGCCGAAGTATCCTGGTGGTGACAGATCGATTGGTGCAAGCAGAAAAGCTCATCGAAGTGGTGGATCAGTGTCGGATGGCCGGAGCCAAAGACGTTGGAGTTGCCACCCTCAAAGAAGCTGGCTAAGACCAAGAGGATAGACAGATGATTCGACATATCGGCGCAATCATTGTGATGTGTATTGGGACAACAGGGTTGATGTCCATGCTCCTCGCGATGAACGGTAACCACACAAAAGTCAAAAAGAAAAAGATCGTCGTCAAAGACACTTTTTCAGTGAAGCCACAACGTCGTAAACCCAAAAAGCGCAAGCCCAAACCTCGACGACGCAAAAGTCGCCCCAAAAAGGCGCAAAGAGCACCTGCTCCACGCCTGGCTTCCTCACTTTCCAGCGTTTCGCTGGATATGCCAGGGATTGGGGTTGGAGATATGGATGGTGCTTCGGACCAGCTTCTTGGACAGACCAAAGATCTCAAAAAGCTGGTGATGACGGAAGGTGCTGTCGATCAGGCTCCCAAGCCTGTTCATCGTGTGGCACCTCGTTATCCCGCTCGTGCACGGGCCAGAGGCATCACTGGCAAAGTGGTCATGAAATTGTTGATCGATGCCCAAGGACAG
>Ga0213833_1003144_pt1 | contig 10258 bp, 13 predicted proteins | sample SWATP21_FD_160575 | JGI IMG/M metagenome (GOLD analysis project Ga0213833, IMG submission 160575) | Coastal seawater microbial communities from Marineland, Florida, United States - SWA TP2 #1 | ecosystem: Environmental > Aquatic > Marine > Coastal | place: USA: Florida | collected 2016-08-14
GCTTGGTGCACCAGGGCATGATCAAAGGGTACATCTCACACGGACGGCGAACCTTGGTCGTATCAAAGAAGAACCCCTACCCAAAGCTCAAGGCAATAGACATCGTTGCACCGTGGAAAGAATAGCGATCCGTCTAACGGCGCCTCCGTTGTTCGTTGTCGTGTTTGTTGATAGTTTGGCGGAACACGCGCACACAACAAGCTTGCTCCTACCTCTGTTCAGACATACCTGCCTCCAACACAACAACCATCATCTACAAGTTCAGGTTCGAAAGCGAGGTGCGGCGCTCCCCAACTCCAGCCTCTGCGGCGACATCTTGCAGCGCGTCTCCAAACGGGGTGGTCCCGGACAGCGGTGCACTTGTCACACCACCGCCACGACTGAGCGTGCGGCCGGGCGTCCGGCGGCGCCCACGAGACAGACCACTGGTGGAAGGCCCACTGCTGTCACTGTCCTCCCCGCTGCTGCTGCTGCTGCTGCCACTGCCGCTGTCGGAATCCGAGCCACTCGAACCTGGGCGTGTGCCCGGCCGGCTCTCACGTGCACCGTCACGATCACGTGCGATGATGTTGGCGCTGACAGCTTGGGCTTCCTGCAACTGCGGCCCCAAGTCAAGCACGTTCGGCTTCATGTTGGGGGGGTCGTTCGGGGCATCGGTGGTGGAGCGTCCACTCGGACGGCGGGAACCTAGCTTCCGCGTGCTACGAGTGCTACGGGTGCTGCGGGTGCTGCGCACGCTTCGAGAGCTGGTCGGGCGGTGGGATGGGCTGCGGCTGCGGCGTGTCGAGGAAGAGGAATGGTCATCCCCATTCTCAATGGTGTCCACAGACCCGAACTCTTCGTCTTCGCCACGCCAGTCGCGCGTGGCGTTGCCGTTGGAGTACCGTTGGCGGCTTGTGGTTTGGCGGGCGTAGGCGCCAGTGTCCAACAGCTTGTGCGAGCCGTTGTCCATGCCTCCCAGGCGGTATTTCCCATTGTTGGGGTTGACTCGCTTCTTCATTGCACGGTTGCGACAGCAGCAACAACAAATGTACATTGCCAAACAACGGCAGCAACACTTGCAGCACTGTGGACAACCGCAGCGTATCCGCCAGGTCAACACAAACAAACCACGATACACGGTCAGAATCAGCCATGCAATTGCAACGCCGTGCAGTAGGTACGCTCCACACGACGCGCGCACGCACCGCTTTTCCCGCTCGGTGCCCAACGTAGAGGACGGAACCAGTGAGGCGATACGCCAACGTCCACAAAATGGCCCCTGCCACACCAATTGCATACGCCTGCAAGTGGTTGAACGTCGTCACAAACGTGACATAGCCCCAGTTGGAGAAGATCCACACCGTCACCAAGCGAGTTCGAAAGGACGCAAACTCGGCTTCCAACACCTTGTGCTCTTTGCTGAGCTCCGCGGCGAGCTTTTGCTTTGCTTCGTCCGCCTCCGCTTCAGCTTTTGCTGCTGCAGCCATGGCCACCACATCCATCATGTCGTCCTTCTGCTCGCCTTGATTGCGGAGGTTTCCCACGGCCACATTGGCGCCCAACGCGTGCATGAAACGCTCCTGCGGAGTCGCTTGGCCAGCCGCGGCCTGTGCAATGGCACCAAGCTTCTGAGCGATGGTCATTTGCTTTTGACGACGCTTCTCCGTCATCAAGTTGCCTTCTTTGGTTCCCCATGAAATGTCATGCATGTTGCAGAACGAGTAGATCGTGAACATGTTCACGAAGGTGGGCAGCATGAACAGGTACTGAAGTACAACGGACAGGACTGCAAACAGCTCGCCGTGCATGACAGCACCAATGGCGTAGCTTCCAAAAGCAATGATCGCAGCGAAGACGATGAACAGGTTAAACGAGTTCGTGACGAGGTGCCACACTGATAGGACCAGTGCGCAGATCATGATCAACCCGTAGATGAGAGAACACACCCAGTAGATCCGGTGTGTATCGTTGGCCTTTCCTCCCAAGCCGACCAGGAACTGCAGAATCGTCAAGAAAAAGTAGGAGACGTTGAATACGAACTTGAGCTCCGCCTCCACACTCTTGAACGACTCAAATGCCATGAAGAACACAATGGCGAACGACAGGTACAGAGACCCGACGGTGAACCAGTTTAGAATCATGGAGGACAGCTGGTAGAGGAACTGGATGTGGAAAATGAACTTTCTCGGCCACGAATGTGCACTGTCCTTTGTGATACGTGGGAACTTGGACACGTAGTAGGCCAATGAGAAAAAGGCGCCGTTCAGCCAGCGGCGGCGCTGCTTGATCAGTTCCAGGATGTTGTCTGGGACATCAGTGTCGGCGATTGCTCCAGCCTCATAGTGAAGTGTCCAGTCGGAGTTGCGCTTCGCGACGAGCTCAAAGCACAGCACTCGATCTTCAGCCAAGTACATGTTGGCCATGAATGGGCCCATTTCCTTCACGCTGTTTTCCTCAACGAAAAAGTACTGGGTGAGAGGAGTTCCACAAATGGCCTCCCACCGATACGCTGAGAAAGCTCCGGGCAACACCGAAATGTATCCAAACACATCCTCCATGGACTTGTCCAGCACGTGACTAACTTTGTACTCGAAGTGCTGTGCAGCTTCCAGAATGTTGTAAATTCGCGGGTTGCGCACCGCGATTTCTCCACAGCAGCCCCCGACCTGAGGGTTGTCCTCCATTGACTGGTACAGTTTGGAGAGCGCACGAGGGCGCGGCATGGTGCCCACGTCAAGCAACTGAGAGACATCACACAGGGAGAACACACGTATGAGGACGAGGACCACAGCACCAGCGATCCACGCTGCATTCGCATTCCAACGTACGAAGGTGTACTTGGGCGTGAGCTGTCTGCAAAACGCGCTGAAGTACCACAAGTGGGAGTTCAGCTTGCCGCCATTTCGCTCTTTCAGAGCAAATATCAATTGCAGGGGTCTGAAGTACGTGCGCTGGGCAGTATGCTTGGACAACTGTACCGTGCGCTCGAACAGGTGCATTGTGACTTCTTGGCCACGAAACTGCTCCGTCAGAAGCTCCGAGTCGAAGCACTTGAGCTCTTTCTCACAGTACTCGAGCAGGTTTGGCGAAGCCTTGAATCGACCATCAACGATGATGCTGACTACCAGTTCGTGCCAACTGACGCCAACAGCATCCAAGTCGTCCAAGTTTTCGGCCAGGCCGAGTAGGGTTCGCTTCAGTTCCGACGCATCTTCGTTGTACATCTGCGACAACACCGTCAGCAGTGCGGAGAACACACAATGCATTGTGCACGTCGTACGGTGATGTTGACGATGATTTTGATGTTGCGTCCTTGTCGCCGGCATCGAAGGTCATTGGAGAAATCGATGGGCTTGCCTGCACGGACATTGTGTGAGCACGGACGCGAAGAGCATGCACACACACCAGCGGCTACGAACGGTTGATGCAAGGTGTGTAGTCCAGGTTAAGAAACTCTTCACCGTCATCTTGTTGCGAAAGTTCATCCTTGCGCAACTTCTTGCGCAGGAACGTCTGCCCCACGTCCGCCATGGTGCCACAGACTTGCAGGCGACGCGTGGGTCGTCGTTCGCGTTGCAAACAACTGTTCGTCGCCGAAACCGTTCGCGAAAATTTCGTCACGCCATTTGCGCACACCATAAAGATCTGCGTCTGCGTCTCCGCATCGGTGCTGTCGGTGTGTGTGCGCGTGCGAAAGGTCACAGCAGAGTGCCGCACTCACAATCAAGCAGTAGTTGGTCGCCATGTCTGAGAGCAAGGGAGCAGGAGGTGATGCACACGGGCTGGAAATACCGAGCGAGACAAAGAAAGCCATCAGGGCTGCCAAGGTTGGTTTGTGTGTATGGGTACGGTGTGTGTTTGCTGTCGTGGCTGCTGTGTTGTCGATGACCATCTTCCTCGCAGATCAAGCACAAGCATGCGTTCTTGATAATGGAAATTAACGAGTACGTCCGGTTGCTTGGGAAGCAATCGTCTTTCAGCGAGTGATCCGTCTTTGTGAGCGACAGGGAATCGTTGTCAGTTCTGCCCTCCAAGTTTGGTGACAAGTCAGCCAGTTTCGATGACCTAGTGAAGGCGCTGCCCACGAAAGCAAGTCGGTACTGCTTGTTCGAACATTCGTTCACCACGCCAGACGGTCGCCTAACTTCTAAGGCGTATTTTATCATTTGGAACCCGAGGAGAGCCGGCGCTCACTCCAAGATGCTGTACACGACGCACAAAGCCAGCGTTCAATCCGCGATCGGCGGGATCAGCATGGTCGCTGCTGACTCGGTAGACGACTTGCGGCGTGTCTTGAAGATTCCTGCAAAGCCTGACTCGGATAGCGACAGCAGTGACGACGACTACTGAGGCTGGACACAGGTGCAGCACCCATGCACTGTCTTGCACACTCCCTCTTGTTCATCTCGGCCAGCGCGTGTGCCAGAATCTGGCAGCCAGATAGGATGCATGGTGGCAGTTTGTAGCTGCATGGATGCGTGAGTGTCACCACTCGTATCCAGGCAGCAACATAAAATTTCTTTCCCTTCCGACCCAAACCCACAACACGAACTCTTTCTTTCACTGCTACGGACGATCAGTACCATGCCCACAACAATGTGCTGCGGTCCGACACCCACGCGCCCAGGCGCAAGCGGCAAGAAGCAGGAACAAGCCAAGCTCATGAAGTTGTCACACTCATGAAGTTGTCACACTTCCAACGCGCTCAGCTGTTTCTCAATTTCCGCAAAACTTGGTCGTCGTTGGGGTTCATCGTTGAAGCACTGGTCCATGATGGTGGCAAGCTCGGGTGGACTGCCAGCAGGAAGGACGAGGCGCAAGCCTTGGAACGCGACTCCAGCGGCGACACGAATGGCTGGCAAATCCACAAAAGGCAGTTCCAATGCACACAACTCCCAAATGATGACACCAAAGCTCCACACGTCCGCTTTCTCCGAGTACGCATCGCGCCGGAGGACTTCTGGGGCGCTCCACTGGCACGTACCGATGGCCGTCATGGCCGCTGTGGCCTCCTTACAGCGGCTCAGGCCGAAGTCACACACCTTCACTGAGGACAGCGAAGAGTCGAGCAACAAGTTGGCCGATTTGAGATCTCGGTGGATGATTGGAGGGGTCCGCCCGTGCAAGTACCTGGAGTGCGGAGTCACACACAACAACGCAACTGCGTGTTGGCCTCCGGAGCGCGCCACAATGACAAGCACAAGCGGCGCAACACGGTGCACTAACGCACGCCATGCCTCTGGAGGCTTGCAGGAGGATCGAGTGGGAAACATGCAATGGTGCTCCAAGACAAGGCACCTCACTCGCACGCGATGTCCTGAGCGTGTTCTCCGTTCGCTGCCGCCTGCAGCGTTTGATGTAATCGAACACACTACCACCATCCGCAAACTCAGTAACGATGGCTTGGTGGCCAACATCGATGCAGATGCCCAACAAGAGGACGATATTTGGGTGGCGCAGCTGTCCAAGCACACGAGCTTCCTGGACAAAGCCTTCCACAGTCGAGTTGCCCGCCTCATTGGGTGCGTTGCCCAAGAACAAACGCTTGACCGCAACGGTGGCACCATGCCACTCCGCCAAGTGGACGGTCCCATAACCGCCGGATCCAACTTGGTGGTGGACAACGAGATCGTCAGACGAAATGAGGCTCAGGCTAGGATCTGCGAGCAGCGCGCGCAGGTGTTCAGTTGCTTGGCCGGTTCGAGGGAAAGGACTGGTGGTTTGCGGGTGGGGAGTGGCGCCCTCAGACGTCGGCCCGCCTCCTCCGAGCTGCTGCAAGACGTGCAGGGTTTCAGCTTTGGCACACGAGCGCGTGTCGAGCACAAACGTGTAGTACAGGACCGGGGCATCTGAACACCACAACCCAAACCCACACATCGATCGCATCGCATTCGATCATCGTCAAAGCACAGGACAGGTGTGGGGGAGTGCGCGGTGGACTGTGCGATACAGCAGCACAGCTTGCAAGCAACCGCAACGAACAGGCGATGGAGTACACCAGGATCGCCACCTGCGGCAACAACCGCACGCGTTGTGAGGGCACGCAATACCCACTGCCGCGACACGACAAGCAGCAACTGCGCACATTAATCAGGCAGTATCCAGCATCGCTGCCCCACTGATCCAGGATGAAGGTGCCGGCGGACGCAAGGCCATAGGCTGCGGTGAGAGTGCACGCCCAACCCACCACAGCTGGCCGCCCACGAAGACGGCATTTGGGGGGGGCCGCTTTCACTTGCGTTTCATCGTTTCGTGAGGCACGCGCCGTGTTGATGGCGATGGCGGCATAGATGGAGGCAGCCACGAAGTACGGATACTCGATGCCAGGCTTCGGGTAGTGCACGCCACACCAGGCACAGGAGGCGCTTGTTGGAATCAGGCTCACGTACAGCAAGTACGCGCCCGACAGCAAGGCTGACACAATGACAGCTCGCCAGGCTGAAATCGGGGCAGCAGGGTCACAAAGAAACGCAACGACGAAGTTGTCAAAAAATGCACACGCAGAAAACGAAACAAATCGAAGCCAGTCGACGGCTGTGGAGCTCGCAGGGAGATACAGAAGCGCCTCCACAATAAACAGAAGCGCAGCGCACTGGGTGTATCTGCACAACAATCACTTGTGTTCGTCACTTGTCCCATAAACACCTGTCGCTAACGCTGTCGCTGTCGTCGACACTGACAGCAGAACAACACGAACACTGCCACGCACGTGTAGTAGGCCGGCAGCACCAGGCCTTGCTGCCTCCGGTGACGGGCACTAGGTGTTCGTCTGGGCAGCAATGGTGCTGTATTGTCTGATTTGGGGGCGGTGTCCGCATGTGGTTCGCTTCTTTGGTCCACCTGGGAAACTCTGTGATTGGCTGCCAGCAACAGCCGCTGCATGGGTCTTTGGTGGGCGTTGTACGACGAACGATAGGCACGATTCAGCTTGTACCTGCGAGACACAGCCGGACAAGAGTAGACATTGGCACACATAAGCATGGCATCAAGACCATCACAACGATGCAGCCAGGAAAATCATCCAAGGGAGGGCTGTCGGAGGTCGGAGGTCGGAGGTGGCGACGTACAGAAGCCCGAGCATGGACCCCACCAGCACCACGCTCTGTCCCAACGCGAACACGGTGATGTCCGCATCCACAAAATCGACGCGGACGTTGTAAGCCGCAAAGGAACAACAATAACCACAAGATGGTGATGACACAGGGTCAATCCAGCCCATTGTGGCGTCTTCTCACCGGTGACACAGACTCTGTGTCACAGAGTGCGTGCCGCAAAGCTTACAGTGCTAGTGCTGATCGAAGTGCACGTGAGTGTTGGGTTGCTGAGTACTTTTGCAACGCAGCCGCATTTGTGTCCAACACACAAGCCGCGTGCGCCAAGCGTACATACATCGACGAGCGCGTTTGGCGGCATTGGGCCAACATGGCACAGCCAGCCGGCGCGGCACAGCCGTCTGGTGGTCCCTTATCGCCACCGTCTGCTTCCACACCATCACCCGCAGCATCTGCAGCGAGAGCTAAACTCCGAGGCGTGATCGGGCGTGTGCACAATAGCGTGCAAGTGAAACGGAAGTATCTCATCCAAAGGTGCGGCGGCGTGCTTGTGTGTGCTTGACCTTCCCAGTTAGCATGGTATCAGCTGACATCCATACAATGTTCAGTAAAGACTCCAAGCGAGACCTTGGTGAGCTCCGGGATAAGCTTGTGGAGAAGGGACTTCTCAAGGCAAAGTCGCGCCTGGATGTGACGGACATCGCACAAGCCGCTTTGCAGCACAAACGCAAGCGGGAAGCGTCTGACTGGGCGCTTAGGTACCAACAGTTCTGCGCGCGCTTCAAGGACGTTGTTACTGAGTCTTCTTGGTTCAAGAATTCTGTCACCATCGCGATCTTCGTGGCCGGCATCAACGTGGGCGCTCAAACCTACCCTCTGTCTCCATCCACAATGCACGTCTTTACGGTGCTGGACGAGATCGTGCTGGGTGTTTTCGTTGCAGAGTGTGTCTTGAACATATTTGCTGAAGGACTGAAGCCGTGGCGGTTCGTTTGAGCTGCGGCAATGCGGCCATTGCTGTCTCCGTGAAAGAGAAAAAAAGGTCTCATCAGATTTGTTGATTGTGTTTCGGCGTCCAGATACTTCATGGACGGGTGGAACATTTTCGATTTCTTGGTAGTTGTGGCATCCTTTCTCCCCTTTGGTTCGGGTCAGATCGCCATTTTGCGTTTGATGCGTCTGCTTCGCCTGCTGAAGCTGGTACATACCGTGCGGTCTGCTCTGCGCACTAGTTCCTTCCGTCTTGCCTCCCGTGCGCGCGCACGCACACATTCATGGATTGACTTGTAACTCCAGGTCCGCGCGCTTCCCAAACTTCGCATTTTGGTCATCGGACTGTTGATGTCGTTTCAGAGCATTGGGTGCGTCCGCCCCCATCCCACTGTGCTGTCTGTTGCCCGCGCTCACGCGTGTACGCTCGTTTCTGTGGCCCCAGCTACGTCATGCTGATGGTGTTTTTGCTCTTCTATCTCTGGGCTGTCGTCGGAGTGATATTTTTATCCGGAAACGACCCTGTCAACTTCGGCAATCTGCACCTCGCCTTCCTTGCGCTGTGGCGCTCAGCTACCGGGGACGACTGGACTGATATGATGTACACGGCGTTCTTTGGTTGCACGTCCACCGTGTTTGGCGGTGGGGCCGACTATGGCGGAAGAGACAGTTTGTGTGAGGAACAAAGCAGTGCGATGGTACGTTGTGTGCTGCTGCAGCAACCACAACGCCGGCATTGTCTCAACGTGCCCTTCTTTCACCCACTAGGGTTTTCTGTTTCCGACATTCTACTTCATTGTCTTCCAAGTCATTGCCAGCATGATGCTCATCAACATGTTCATTGGTGCCATTCTTATGAGCGTGGAGGAAGCCAAGGACGACATTGCAAACGTGGAAACGCTGGTCGTGAAAATTACCCGTGCGGAGCACCTCCCCTTAGGGCGCCGTGGGTTCCCCGGAATCCGCAAGCCGCCGGACGCGTTTGTTCAAGTCTCGGTACGCAGCAGCGGGGCGATGTGTGTGCGTTTTTTGTTTCACGTAGTGTGTGGCACGGCACTTCGTTCAGTTGGGAGAGAAGCTGCGCAAGACGACCAAATGCCCTGGCACGTGTGATCCAGAATGGAATGCGACCATCGAGTTCCAGCACTTCAGCAAGGTCAGCACACAACCTTTTCGTGTCCCTTCGTTGCTAACCAGCACCCGTTTCTTTCTGTGGCAGATCAAGGCCTCGATCCTGAAGTTTGATATCTTGGACTGGGACAGATTTGGGCGCGATGGGTTTCTTGGACACGTCGACATCAACACTGGTACGCACGCCTGTCTGCACAGAGCACAACAGTTTCGATGTGGCTGCGTTGTTGATCATGTGTGCATGCATCTTCGCACCAGCGTCGATTCCCCCGAACAAAACAGTTCGGTTTCAAGCGGCGCTTGAAGACGCCCAGAAGAATGAGTACCCCAACACTCACCTCTTTGTGGAGATCAGAAAAAGCGTCACACATGCAATTCCGGAGCAAGCAGTGGATCCTGACAGCAGGGTAGGTGTTTGCCTCTCGTGCCCGGCTCGGATTGGCACGCAGCTCACAGTTGATCCTACCGTACAGCTCCAAACCATCGCAAACCGCATGGTCCTGGCGAAAATGGAGCTGCATGATCTCAGAACAGCCGTCGAAAAACGCCGCAAACGCGAACAGGAGCAGGTCCGTTGGTATTTGGCATGGTTTGCTGGCTATGTGCGTGACATGCGTTGTGTCCACCACAGCAACGGGTCAGTTTGCTGCAGAGAATGAAGAGCTGGCGCAGTGTGCGCAGTATTGTGTCTTTTACCAGTTTTCGAAGCGGCGCGTCAAGCAACGCCGATGACAAGAAGCAGTCAACGTGGAGAACGGTAAGCAAGAATAACTTGATGCCTGCTTCAAAAGTGTCCCAGCAGACCTTGCCTTCGGTATGTTCTGCGATGCTGGCGGTGCCCCTCTTGGTCGATGTTGCTTTGTGTGACACCCTCGTTGCAGCCGCAGGTGCAAGCCGCCGTTGCTAGCATTCACCCGACTGATTCAAAGCCCCCCGTGTCCTTTCGGGTAACCACCACGCCGTAGCGACCCACATTCCTCCTTCCCCGTTTTCGTTTTCGTTTGTCATGCGTGCTGGTAGCCAGTGTGTTGCTAAATAAAACCCAACGCGTCATGTTGTTCCTCCACTGCCCAGTCGTTTGTTTGTTCATTTGTGCCAGCCAA
>Ga0213833_1003147_pt1 | contig 10255 bp, 6 predicted proteins | sample SWATP21_FD_160575 | JGI IMG/M metagenome (GOLD analysis project Ga0213833, IMG submission 160575) | Coastal seawater microbial communities from Marineland, Florida, United States - SWA TP2 #1 | ecosystem: Environmental > Aquatic > Marine > Coastal | place: USA: Florida | collected 2016-08-14
TTGTGCTCCTCGGGGGCGACGCGCAGCTCGTTGTAGAAGGTGTGGTGCCAGATCTTCTCCATGTCGTCCCAGTTGGTCACGATACCGTGCTCGATGGGGTACTTCAGGCGCAGAACACCGCGCTTGGACTGGGCCTCGTCACCGACGAAGGTGTCCTTAGTGTCCATGCCCACCATAGCGGACTTTTGCTTGGGCACACCCACGATGGACGGGAACACCGCGCGGGGGGCGTCGTCGCCAGCGTAGCCGGCCTTCACCATACCGGAGCCATTGTCGACCACCAGGGGCGCCTGAAGGAGCAAGACGGCAGCAGGGGAGGGTCACACGTTAAAAGATACAGCCACACTTTGGCGCCTCACACACCCAAATCCGTCGAATCTTTCCACACCCAAGCAACCAACGCCCCAAACAGCCCCACAACACCGCTCAAGAGTTGCTAACGTACGCGCTGCTCCTCGCTGCTCTCGTCAGACATGTTTGCCGGGGGGAGGGGGGCGAAAGGAGGCGGGGAGAAACGGCGGAGAAGGGTGGGGGAATGGGTGGTGGATGTGGAGTGAGAGGTGGCGGGTGCGCTTCACGTGTTTTATGTCAACTGCCGATCTTATGTCTTACACCCACTTTTTGGGCCCTTTTTTCTGGCCAAAGGCGCCCCAGCGCCAGCGTGAAGTGCTGCGGGTGTGTAATACCCGCGCTGTGTTTGGCCTGCGGCGCCGCGGAGAACGGAGACGGAGACGGAGACGTGACACGACAGGCGCCGCTGGTCACCCCGCCATCTTCCATGGGTGGCGATGATGGCCACGGCCACGGTGGCAGGGCCCACGCACCGCGTGGAGCCACCACACGTACGGCCACCGCGTGGCGCGTGGTCCGATGGGGCTGTGTCTGCACGCCGGTGGTCGTGGTGGTGCTGCTGATGCTTGCCGTGGTGCTGCCCACATGGGTGCCGCGCCTGCACGGCGCGCCCTGGGTCCGGGACAGAATGAAGGTGGACGACGCGCTGGCGGCGGACGTTGGCAAGTTGCTGGAGATGCGCGCGCGGTACTTTCGCAAGGCGGTGCTGGAGCTGGACAGCGTGGCCAAGGTCATGGGTGTGCGGTGGTCCCTCCACGGCGACTCCGTCATCGCGCCGGTCCTGCACCGGTACTGGCACCTGGACCTGCCGCAGCACCTCCACGTGCCGTCGCTGTCGCTGGACCTCGCCGTGTACTTCCGCAACGACCGCCTGCGGCGCCAGAAGTGCCCGCGCCTGCTCAAGAAGCTCGCGGCCGGCTTTGCGGACCTGCCCACGTCGTCGCTGGTGGTGTCGCCCGCCAACTGCACGCTGTCGTGGACCACCAACCCCAAGTTCATGACGTTTTCCGCCACCACCTTTGGCCAGGCGCCGGTGGCCGTCCACATCAGCTCCGCCGTGCAGAACGGGCGCGCCGAGTGCTTCCACGCCCCCGGCGGTGCCGCCGCCCGCCACCGCCTGGGGCAGTACTGCGTCCCCCACGCCTCCGTCCACCCGCTGGCGGCCTCCACGTTTGGGCGCGGGGACATGCCCAAGGTGTTCCTCCCGGCCGACGTCGCCCACTTCCACCGCATCTACCGTGCCCTCCTGGCCCGTGCTGGCCAAGAAGGGCAAGGGCAAGGGCAAGGGCAAGGGCAAGGAGGCACGGTGGGGCACGGCGACCACTGCGCCGCCGTGCCCATGTCGCCGGTGCCGCGTGACGGCGTGATGAAGGCACTGCGCGCCGCCCTCGACGCGTCTTCACGCCGCCGCAATGCGACGACGACGTCCACGCGAGGACCGTCCCTGCGTGCAGGTGGTGCTCATGGTGGTGGTTCTTCCCCTTCCTCCTCCCCCTCCTCCTCTTCCTCCTCCTCTTCCTCCTCCTCTTCCTCTTCCTCGCCGCAGCCGCAGCCGCAGCCACCACAACGGCCGCCCCCACCCCCCCACCCCGCCTCCCTCCCGCGCGACGACAGCGACTACGGCGCCGTGCACTCGTGCGCGATGCTGCGGCGGCTGTGGGTGGACGCACGCCACGCCGCGGCGGCGGGTCAGCCCAACATGATGGCGGCGTGGCACGCGCCGTCGTGTGCGGCGCAGTGGGAGGCGCTGCAGGCGTGTGACAGCGTGGCCATCATTGTGCCCACCACCACCCGCGGCGTGGCGCACCCGGGCATGCACGTGTCGGACCTCGCGCTCGTGCGCCGCCTGTTCGTGTCACTGTTCTCCACCATCGACGACGACATCGCGTACACGGTGTACATCCCCGTGGACCAGGGCGACTGGCTGGCGACGCCGGCGCACCGCGCGGAGCTGGAGGCGCTGTCGCTGGACAACGTGTACATCTACCCCGTCGTGCAGCCGGGCGGCACCTTCACCGTGGCCGCCAACATCGCGGGGCGCCTGGCGTACAACGACGGCGCCAAGTACATGGTGCGGCTGAACGACGACACGCAGGTGGACACCGCAGGGTGGACGCGCGCGGGCATGAAGGCGCTGGCCGCGTTTGACCCCCCCAACGTCGGGGTGGTGGGGCCGGTGTGCCTGGAGGGCAACACGCGCATCATGACGCACGACATGGTGCACCGCAATCACCTGGAGGTGTTTGAGGACTACTACCCCGCCGTGTTCGACAACTGGTACATTGACGACTGGATCACGGAGGTGTACAAGCCCGGCCGCAGCCTGGTGGTGCAAAACTGGAAGGTGACGCACCACACCAGCGACCACGGCACGCGGTACAACCCGCAGTACCACCACCAGTCCATCCTGTGCGCCACCCTCAAGGTCACCGGCCGCCGCCTGCGCCGCTTCGTCGGCGAGCTGCAGGACGACGGCGCCGGCCACTCTTGTCGCACCGCCAAGGCGCCTCCGCGTGTCCACACGCACGCACGGGCGTTTGCGCTCACCGCAGCTGCCGCAGGGGGGGCCACTGCCACACACATTGCTGGTGGCGATGCTGCTGCTGGTGGTGGTGCCGGTGGTGCCGGTGGTGCCGGTGGTGCCGGTGGTGCCGGTGGTGCCGGCGTCGTGGTGTGGCGCACGCTGGTGGTGTCCATCCCACAGCGTGGCGGCATGTCGCCTGTGGCCCTCCGGCGGCACCTGTCGACGCTGCGTGCCGTGTACGCCGGCGACGCCCGTGTCATTGTCGGCGCGGACAGCGTCGAGCTGGCGGCCGTGGCGCGGGCGTTCAACGTGACGCTGGTGGCGGACGCCGGCGTGCTGCTGCCAGGCGGCCGTGTGTCGGCGTACCGCCACGCGTGTTCCTGCGACTACGACTGGTGCTTGGCGGTCGCCGCCGACGACTCGTTCTTCCAGGCCGACCCGTTCCCGGCGGCGTTGTTGGAGGAGGCGGCGGTGGCGCACAAGCACCTGCTGGTGGGGATGGAGCACACGCACGTGACGCTGCAGGGGTCCCACGTCTGGAACGGCGCGTGGATGCAGGACTGCTGGGGCGGCGCCACCATCGGGCAGCTGACGGCGCGTGAGGTGTTGAACACGGACGTCATCATGGGCACGCCGCGGGGCTTCCACGTGCTGAGCGAGTGGGTCACCGCGGAGTTTGAGTGCCGCGACTACGACAAGTGCACCGCCGGGCGCAACGAGATGCTGTTTGTCCACTTTGCCATGCACACCAACCGCGACGTGCGCAACATCGTGAAGCACATCAAGTTCGGCGACGGCTTTGCCGCCTCGCTGCGCATGATGCAGCCCCAGGAACTGCCGCAGTGGCGCGACGCCAAGGGCTTCATTGTGGACCGTGCCACGCGGCGCACCAAGGCGCCGGTTGTGAGCTCCTACACCCACCACCCCTCGGTGCAGTCGTTCGTGGGCGTCGTGGACCTAGGCCTGGCCTTGGGCACGCCCCCGCCGCCGCCGCCGCCGCCGCCAAACGTCACCACCGCCACCGACGCAGACACCGACACTGCTTCCAGGACGGAGCCACCCGCAGCAGCAGCAGCAGCAACACCCACACCAGCACCAGAGGTGACGACCCAGGGTGGCACTGGCACTGGCAGTGGCACTGGCAACGAGGGAAGTGGCGAGGGAAGTGGTGCCGGTGGCGAGGTGCCTGACATTCCAGCCGCGGAAGACGCTCTGGCATTGAAAATGAAGATGGCGGCAGAGGCGCAGGCTGCAGCAGAGGCGCAGGCTACAGCAGAGGCGCAGGCTGCAGCAGAGGCGCAGGCTGCAGCAGAGGCGCAGGCTGCAGCAGAGGCGCAGGCTGCAGCAGAGGCGCAGGCTGCAGCAGAGAAGAAGGCTGCGGCTGAGGAGAAGGCTGCGGCAGAGGAGAAGGCTGCGGCAGAGAAGGCTACGTCTGAACAAGTGACCACTGCTACAGCGGAGAAGGCAGCGGCCGAGAAAGTATCAGTTGAAAAGGCAGCAACTGAAAAGGCAGCGGCCGAAAAAGTATCAGCTGAAAAGGCAGCAGCCGAAAAGGCAGCAGCCGAGGCTGAGAAGGCGGCAGCTGCAAAGGCAGCAGCCGAAAAGGCAGCAGCTGCAAAGGCTGCAGCTGAGAAGGCTGCAGCTGAGAAGGCTGCAGCTGAGAAGGCTGCAGCTGAGAAGGCTGCAGCTGAGAAGGCTGCAGCTGAGAAGGCAGCAGCTGAGAAGGCTGCAGCTGAGAAGGCAGCAGCTGAGAAGGCAGCAGCTGAGAAGGCAGCAGCTGAAAACGCAGCAGCTGAAAACGCAGCAGCTGAAAACGCAGCGACCGACAATGCAGCGACAAAGAAGGATGTGGGTCAAGCAGGTGGTTTGGTGCCGGTGCAAGGTGTGCCTGCTGCTGCTGCCACTCCGCCCACGTCGAGTGTCGATGTGGTTGCCCTGTCGAAGCAATTGGCAGCTCTGCAAGCGCAGCTTGCGGCCTTGCAGGGTGCACAAAGTGCCACACCTTCACCCCCACCAGCGGTGAGTGAGATTTGTGCTCCGTGTGTGTCGTGTTGTTCCTGTTGGGTGGTGGATATGGTGGGGTGTTTGGATGTCTGGGGCCGCATATGCCATGTCTTGTCTTATCTTGACCCTTTTGCGCACGATGGCACGCAGGCGTCCGCGGTAGAAACTGCTACACCTGTGGCGCAGCCCCCAGCCGTGGCGCAGTCGCAAGTGGCGCAGTCGTCAACAGTGGACGGAAGCCAGGCAGGCAGCGACAACGGCAGCGACGAACAGGCAGGTGATGGGGAAAAAGAAGGAGGAGAACAAGGAGAAGAGGAGGATGCGGAGGAGGATGCGGAGGAGGATGCGGAGGAGGATGCGGAGGAGGAAGAAGAGGAGGAGGAGGGTGATGATGATGCACAGGCGGCAGGGGGCGGCAGTGGCAATGGGGACAGCGGCACCGCCAGCAACGCTGCGGCGTAGTGGCCGTGCACGCGATACAGTGTGCAACCAACACCACGCCTGCCCTTTTTCTTTGGATGATCTATGCTTTTCAACTGGCTCAGCGTCATGTGTTTCATGCTGTCGTCGTAGCGTTTGCTGTGGATTGGTGCTGGGCGAGACACCGTTTTTGTATTCCTTTGTGTATGTTTGAGCGTCCGGAAACGCGATCAGCCTGAGGCAAACGTTAACAACTGCATCCTGATGCTAGTTTGTCTCCGGCTTCTGTGCGCAGCAGCGAGCGAGGACGCACTCACGCAAGCCAGGGGGCTTGCGCCTTCACGGAAATCGAAGCGCTGAGAGCGGTGCCAACCTGCCGAGGCACCAGTCCCATGGCCGACGTTTGCGTGTGTTGTGAGGGTTTCGCTGTTTTTTTTTGGGTTTTTTTTTGGTTCTTGCTGCTTTGCACGTCGGGGCGAGTCTATCTACAATACGCGCACGAGGGCTCGGGCTCCATCAACACATGGGGGGAGTCGAAGCAACAACGATCGGCAGGCACAACTTGGAAACTCCAATCGAAAGGAAGGCAGCATGCCTGGCCCCTGCACCAAGGCCTGTCTGCGACTAGGGCGCTGGCTTGCGGAGAGAGGGGAGGCCACAACCACCATACAGATGCAACTTTGTCAAAGCGTGCGCCGAAACAAACAAAGAAGAAACTAAGAGAGACGCAGTCACGTCCACCCGCAAAACTACTAACTACTATGACGACGAGAAACGGTCGGTGGGCGTGACAACAACCAACTGCTCCCCCCCATCGGTGATGGAAAAGTAACCGACGAGGGCGGCGTGGCTACATGAAGCCCTGCAGCTGGGAATGGCATCTATTCCTGCTGCATCAGGTCACCCAGTGCTCGGGCTCCGTTCACCACCTTCGGGCAGTACTTGTTCAAGAACTCCTGCACCGCGGGGTCGGTGGTGTCGGCATCCTTCGGCAGCTCATCAATGGCCTGGTCGTGGTGGGCACAGGGGGTTCAGACGGAGCAATGCATTCACCACCACGAAACAGGCACAGACGCGCGCGAGCGCGCGTGCGCGCACACACGTCGACACACAGACACAGACACAGACACAGACACAGACAAACTGGGGAGGGGAGGCGTGGACGTACATCGATGGCAGCTCCGCCGTCAAAGTCGACAAAGGCCATGCGAGCAACCAGGTCACTCTCAGGCAGCCCAAAGTTCGATCCCGGCAGCATGGCAACGTTGGCATGCTCCAATGCGTCCATGATCAAGTCGTTGGCACAGCTGTAACGTTGAGCACGGCGGCAGTTCGTGAAGTCGGGCATGGTGTAGAAGCCTCCCTGTGCGTGAGGACACACACACAGCGCATAGGGTCACACCAAGCGGCGTGAGGCACTTTGTGTGTCACGATACGGAACAAAGAAGAGGACCGCCGGCGGCCTGTACCGCCACTCACGTTCACGGTCGCGACGCGAGCACCTCCTTCGACAAGCGAGGCGTTGACCTGGGTGCTCACGTGCTTCAGGATGCGGGTGGATGCTTCCAGGTAGTGGTCGATATCGGGACTGGAGAAAGACGGCAACGCACAGCAGCCACAAAAAGAAACAACAACACAACAACAACAACAACAGAAAAGAAGAAAAACAAAAAACATGAGAGTTGTGTGTGGAGGTCGAGCACTGCGCCTACACCACCGCACTCCCCCGGCGCTCAGGCATGCCGAACGTACTTTGGGAGGAACCCTTCGCACACCGCATACTGCAGCGGGGCCGCCACGGACGTGAACGTCTCGCTGGCGCACACAAGCATGGCGTCGCGGACAGCCTTCAGCTCTGGCGGGAAAGAAGCAAAGCCTAGGGGACACAGAAACATGAATGAGTGTGTTGAAGCAAGGGGCTGCTGTTGGCAATGAACGCAGCAGCAGGTGACGGTTGCTGCCCCGACATCAACGTACCAACACGCCACCCTCCAGAGCCCAGCCACTTGGAAGCACCTGACATCACGACTGTGCCCTGCGTGAAACCAACCACGCAAGAAAACGTCAGGCGACAGAAACGAATGGCCTCTGTTGAAGCCACGACAACAAGACCCCACCCACCCACACACCCGCACACACACTACCGCCAAGCACGCCGATGTGTTGCTTGTTTGCAGTCGCATGCACACGCACCTCTGGGTAGAACCGAGAAATGGAGTGGTACTGGCCGTCAAAAGTCAGCTTGCCATAGATTTCGTCCGAAATGACAAGGATGCCGTATCGCTCGCACACCTCGGCAATTTCCTTCAGCTCTTGTTCCGAATGCACGGCACCCGTGGGGTTGCTGGGGGAGTTCAGCACCAAGGTACGCGGCTTGGAAGGGTCCTCCTTGCAGGCCGCGTCCAGCACGTCCGGCCGGAGTTTCCAACCGTCTGCCACGGCCACCGTCACAGCAAAACAAAACAACACCACAAAAACAAACAAACAACACCGGAAGAAACAAAAAGGCGCACACACGCATGTGAGGCGCCCCCACAGTTGGCGAGGCAAGACAGAGGCAGCAAGGGACCCACCCACGCCACCACCCACCCACCATCAAGGCTGCACTTCAACCACGTCACTGGGCGACGCAGCAGGTGTGCCTGGGGCTGGTACGACACCCAGCTCGGCTGAGGCAGCATGAGCTCACTTCCGTACACCACTTGCATCAAAAACAGGAGCTCTTTGGAACCAGGGCCAATCACACTGTGTCGTGCCGTCAGACCAGAAGGCCCAGGAACACAACAGCAAGTGGCACCGCCAAACAACGGAGAACGCAAACAAAACACCACACGACAAAAGGGGCACAAGCAGCACAGGCAAGCGCAGATGAGAAAAAGCACTCCCAGCGACACGCGGACACATGCCACACGTACACATCATCAGCATGGTGGTCACGACCGCCAATGACACGGGTGCACCAGTCTGCAATAGCTTCCCGCAGGGCTGCCAGGCCAGCCACGGCCAGGTAGTCCTTCTCAGGAGCGTGCTTCATGAGTGACTTGACCATGACGTCCGGCACAGGAAAGGGAGACTGGCCCAACCCGAACTTGGAGACGATCTTGCCTTCACGTTCCAGAGACTGGCTGAGCTCGTTGATGGCCAGTGTCTGGGACTGCTTCATGGCGCGCACGTTCAGGTCGATGGCATTGAGAGTGGGCGCACGATGAGCAACGGCGCTGGTGCGCACACCCCTTGTGCATTGTTTCCGGGCCAGCCGAGCCACGACACGAGCGGACGAGTGCATGGTAACAAGTCACGTGCTGATGAAGACAACGAGGGTGGGTGGTTCGCGGGGGAAGAGCCGCAGTGAGTGGTGGGAGGGGTGGCGGGCGCCGCAAAAGGCAATCAAAATGTCAAATTTGCGACATCAAAAACGCGCCTTGCACGACGCACCAAACTGTGCAGCTGACGCGTAACTGTCACGTAAACTTAACCACCCAAAATTGCCCTAATTGGTACACAACGCGACAGAAGTGCTCGTCGGTCGCGGCCCCGTGGTCGTTCGGTCGAGCTTGTGCCGGCCAAGTATCGCGGTGCACATCTGGCTGTCTGCTACACTTGCGTACTTCGCTTGTAGAAAACACCGCATCCGTTCTTTGCTTTCCCTGTCAGTTGGTTGAGTTCCGTGTACCATTGCGACTGTCGATATCAATAATTCAATTTTTGTCCTCAGGTACATGGCTCCCGTGGCTAGGGTACAGCGTAGCCCGGCACAGGTAACGCGAGATCGTCGGTGCATTGCATGTACACGTACAGCTTGCGAGCCCTCTTCTTCGTAGTCTGCTGATGTGGCCGGGGCCACAGCGTGCGTGGCTCACAGTCTGCGAGTCGCAGAGCACCGATACATGTACGCGCCGCACCACCGCATCTGAAACCCCAATTCGGGGGTGAACACACAATCACCGACACGCCAAAGAAAGATGTTGCAGCCGACAACCATGTGGATGTTTGATACTGACAGTGATTCAATTTGATACATGTACATGCAGGCCGCAGGCCGCCACTCCAACAAGTGACTCCGGATGAGGCACGCCCGGGTTGACCGAAAGAACGCCACTCCCCGTGTAATCGAACGGGTGAGCCGGACTCAAGGCACTGTGGCGGGAGGAATCCCCGGGGATACAATGTATGTGTACGCGGCGTGCCACGCGCCTTTCATGTACCGCGGTGGGGGCATTCGGGAAGAACTTCCGAAGAAGTGATATTGTCCTTTCATTTGATAGCCCGTGGCGCATCGACGGGTTGGCCTTTGCTTGCCAGGTCATGCAGAATTGGCTGAACAGTGCACTGCAGCTGCTTTGCCTCACACTTTGGCGATCAAGATCCGCTTGGGCGACATGGTAGGGACGTATGGATGCAGCCATGCCTGCCGTGGTTCCCTACACGGCTGTGAGGCGCTCGAACAAACATCAAGTGACGAACAAAGAACACCCTGAACAAGCAAAGCATCCATGCAATTCATCATCACTGTGAGTTGTTACAGTGGAGCGGCTGCACTGTAGCCAGTGCAGTGACCACAGACGCCACATGATGTGGTCCACGCCTTGCAACCGTCCACATGCCACACTGCGTGGATCACACAGTTCGTTGCCGTCGCTGTAGCGACTCGCACCGTCGTATTCTCGACGAGGAGCGCGAGTCACGCTGCTGACGTAGAATACCTTTTCATCCACTCGGAGTTGGGTGACTCGACCGGGTCACCCCAATCCTCCATCGACAGCAGCCGAGGTGCGCTCGATGGCAAGAACCGCGCAGGGGTTGGTTGCTGGTCGACGCGTCTGAAGTTCAGACTCTGAACGCGTCAGGATGGGCCGTCGCTATCCCGCCGCAGAAGGAGGGAGCACCTCCCATGCTCCCCCCCCCCCCCCCCCCCCCCCCCCCCCCCCCCCCCCCCCACCCCCCCCCACCACCGAC
>Ga0213833_1003149_pt1 | contig 10251 bp, 14 predicted proteins | sample SWATP21_FD_160575 | JGI IMG/M metagenome (GOLD analysis project Ga0213833, IMG submission 160575) | Coastal seawater microbial communities from Marineland, Florida, United States - SWA TP2 #1 | ecosystem: Environmental > Aquatic > Marine > Coastal | place: USA: Florida | collected 2016-08-14
GAACGGGAACGGGAACGGGAACGGGAACGGGAACGGGAACGGGAACGGGAACGGGAACGGGAACGGGAACGGGAACAGGAACGGGAACGGAACAACCCAACCAAGCCACCACGCAACCAAAGCAACCAACAACGGCGTCAGGGGTTGACCGAAACGAGACGACAACCGCGCACATGCAGGGGTAGGCGAGCGCCGCACACACGCGTGTGTTCACGGACCGAGCCCACGAGGGGGGAGGTAAACCCAAAGGCGACCTGAACAAACAGCACGAGCCCGAAAAAGGGCGTCACTACGGCCGACCAGAACGCCCACGTGTCATCATCCAACAGTGGGATGGTGATGCGTCGCAGCTGCGGGAGGACGCAGACAAACCAAACCGCACAGCATCGCACGGTGCCTTGAGTGAGCACAGCCAATCGGCGACGGCGACGCCAAACACACACACACACACACACACACACACACACACACACACACACACACACACACACGGCCGTCGTACAAAGGTGGCTGGGAAGTTCACCACGTTGAAGATTTTTGCATACCAGGCCATCTCTCGAAGCTCACGGATCGCCCTGCCGTGATGGCGAAACACACAAAAAGAACAAACAAAAAGCACACAACAAACAAAAGAGAAAAGGTTGAGTGAGACGCCGTCCACCACCCTAGCCAAGGACACCACCACAGCTCGCAAAGCGCGTGTGCTGTGGAGGGAAAACGCACCCCGCAATCAAACTAAGCTCTGGTTCATCCTGTTCAATGTCCAACTGCACGATGTGGCCATGATGTTCATCCACTGAATGTTGAAGCTCCCTCAAGAAGGGCTGCACGTTGTCTGCTTCCTCCTCGCTTGGGTCGTAATACTCCGCAAGGTGAGACATGTACGTCTGTGCAGGCGGCATCCACGAAGACACGCACAACGCGGAGCCACACCACACCAGCACCACACAACACACGGCAGGGCAAACGTGAGGGCAACCTTCCCAACCAGACACAGCAGAACGGAACTGTTGCGTGTGTGTGTGTGTGTGTGTGTGTGTGTGTGTGTGTGTGTGTGTGTGTGTGTGGAGGGCGGAGACACGGACCAGCGTCCAGTGCTTACGACGGAATCGAACCGGGTTGTGGTGATCAAATGATGCATGCCGGGCAGCCCTGCATTGTGGGAAGTTGACACAATATGATGCAACGGCACCCGTCAAGCGTCCACCTGTTCGCACCACAGCCTCCCACAGCCTCCCACAGCATGCACGTACTCGCCACGCTTGGCACGCTGCGGGTCCAAGCCGGCGAGGAGTGCAAGCGTATCATGAGACCTCGAACGCAGCTTGCGAATGCCGCTGTTGGCACCACCAACATTCAGCAGCGGCGCCATGTGCTGGCTCTGCATCGCCTCTTCCCGGTTGCGAGCCGCCACTCGCGCTTCGCGCTGGCGTTGTTGCTCGTGGGCAGAGTGAAGCGTGGCCTTCGCGGTCTTTTGGCGCACGTACACCACACGGCCGAAGCCCACAAGCAGCACGAACACCAGGTAGATGGCCAAGAAGCCTGGACACAGTACGACGTAATAAGCACAGTACTCCCCCCCCCCCCCCCCCCCCACCCACCACCACCACCCACCCAAACATGGTTGACCACAACACTGACCACAAACGAACCGAGAGACTCGTACACCACAACTTTTCCATCAAAGAAGACGATCATGAGATACGCAACCGCAAGAACGTAAAACCCCGCGTCGCGCAAGAATGGTCGCCGGTTGATTTTTGCGTCACAGGTCACTGCAACGGCGCCTGCCACGCCCATTGTAACCACAATTCCTGCTCCAACCAAGGCGCCAATGCCAATCTTCGGAGTCCCACTGTGAAAGCCGTGATAAAGGGGGTCGGCAAGCGTGTGTGAGAGCACACAACCAGGGACACACAACCAGGAACACACCGCGACGCACTGCGTGAAGGCGGCAAGCGACGCAAACACGTCTGGGGCACCGTTTCCAAAGGAAAGGAACGTGACACCCGCAATGTTGGGGGAGAGCTTTAGGATGGTCACAGTGGACTGGCACAGACAGCAGGACCGACACATACACAGACACAGACACACATGTCATTGGAATCGCATCGCTGGCGGGTGTCCAGCAACGCAACAACATGGCATACAGGGGCTACACGCCACATACTTGTAGTGCTGGGCAAAAGAACTCGTCAGCTGTGTCCCCGAGGAGGAACAGCCAGTACAGCAGCAGCACCACAAGCATGATGTACGCTAGCGCAGGCACACTTTCCATCGTGCACTCTTTGAAGTAGATGTAGTTGATGTACCCCTGAACCTTGTCTTCACATGCCACGGCACTACAGTTGAACTTGTGTTGCACCATGACTCCACATGACTCGGCACCCGCGGCCGCAAGGTGGCGAGGGGCGTCAGCTCGATCATCGGCGGCCTGCACGCGCAACGCAGACGACGGGTCGACGGGCTTGGATGTCCACGAAGCAATCGTCGCAACCACCGCGAAAATCCCAACCGTAACCAACGCCTTCACAGCTGCGCGCTGGTGCTTGCCGCTACCCATGGTGAAGTTGGCGCTCACTTGCACCAGCCAGTGAGCTGTCGGGTGCCAGTGCGGCACGGTTGTTGACAACTTGCCGCCATAAACTTATGACACGAACTCGTCGAACATAAATTTATGGTGGCAACGCCCGCACTCCCAGTCTGGTTGCTTGAAACGTCGCACGCAGCACTTCAGCTGTTAGTGCCATGGTAGTTTTGTTTTTGCGCCGCACCGCACACCGCAAAACGGGCTGACAGCGGGGTTTGAAGAGGCTACGACACTCGCAAACATCGGCCTGTTCCAACCATGGCTACCACCCCAGACAAGGATGGGTTCTTTTCTCTGAATGAAGATACATTGCTGGGGCATTCCAAAATCAACACATGCGGTGTTGTGCGCTCCAAGAAGAGTGTCCTGGTCTTTTTGTTCACCGTGGGTACGGTCTCTCTGGCTGTCCCTATGGTTGCCGTGTCTCACCGCCACTCTGCCTTGCTGCTGCACAGCTAGTGTCCTTGTTGGCGTTGGACAATCTGTTGGACTGCCGCTGTGGATTGCGTCCTTTGCATCTGCGAACGGACCCGGCGCCACAGGCGTCTACTTTGTGGTGAGTGCTTGCAGCCGCCCTTGCAACCGCAATGATGTCCATGTGGGCGCTCATCTCAGCAACCCACCTCTGCAGGTGTTCTTCGCGTCTGCGATGTTTAATGTTATCTTTTGGCCTCTAACGTTGTATCAAAAAGTGACGGGGGGAATCTCTGCCGAGACGACCGCATATGTATTCTCGCGCCGCCACATCAAGGTGCGCAGCCGAGACTCGTGCCTGTTTGCATGCGCCGGTGCAGCCTCACACGACAGTTGATCCGCAGTTGGTGCTTATCGGCATGTGCGATGCCATGAATGGTGTCTTGACCGTGTATTCGTCCAGCAACACGCGAGTGCCCGGATCACTGCAGCCCATCCTGCTGCAGGTGCGTGTTCCCTTGCGTGTGTTCTTGCTTCAAACGCGTAGAGCGCGTGTTTTGCTGACGCCTTTTCGTGCCCTGTGTGCAGAGCATTATTCCCCTGACACTTTTCTTCTCCAAGATCATCCTGCGCAAGCGCTACGTGCTGAAGCAGATCGTGGGCGCAGTGCTTGTGGTCTTGGGCATTTTGATCAGTCTGCTGCCGGTGCTCATTGATTTGGTCACTGGGAGGGCGGATACGGAATTGGAGAGCGGCTGGTGGTGGCCGTTGATGTACGTTTGCTCGCTTGCTTTGCGTCGTGCTGTATCCATCCATGTCCAGGTGGGGCGGTGGTGTGTCAAGGGTCTCACGCGGTTCCTATTGTCCATTGCCGTCGTTTGCTTTCCTTTCCGTCAGTTTGGTGCTGGGAACAGTGCCAGGTGTGCTTATGAACATCCTTGAAGAGAGCGTGTTTGAAGATGAGGTAGGAGCTTTCGTTTTTGTGACACGATGCACAACTTGATTGTTGTTGTGGTTTCTCACACGGGTGTGCCAACTGCTTCCAGCCAACGTTCAACATCACGCTTCTGATTGCTTTTGAGAGTTTGTACCAAGTGTTGACTGTGGCGGCTCTATTTTGGACCGACATCCTGCCTGGGTTCGGAACATCGGCATCGCTGTCATCCTTCCTGGAGTGCGTTCAGTTTCTTGCACTACGCCTAGCTCCTGTCTAACGTGCTGTTGCTGCTCGTGTCTCTGCTGTTCTGTCCGACAGCCAAGTACAAGGTGGTTTCCGGTGCTTCTTCACTCCAGAAGATGCGGCCCACACTCCACACTGTGACTTCAGTGCGGCTTTGGGTTTCAATTTTGCGTTGATGTACTGCTTGTCCTGTACGTTGCCGTGCCACTCCATCTTCTGCCGGACACATGCCGCCTCCCTCCCTCTTTTTCCATTCTTGTAGGCGTGGTCTCACTGGTTGTTGTTGAATTGATGGGTTGTGACAGATGGATTTGGAAGCGTGCTCATGAAGTTGGCTTCCGCCAACTACAACGGATTGGTGTCCAGCATCACGAACCCACTGGTGGTGTTCTTCTGGATTGCCTTCCCTGCCGCGAACCATTGGGCTGGCGGCGCAAGCTACACGCCAGAGGTGATTGGGTGCGACTTCGGTGCCGTGCCTGTCATGGCACTGGGCATCTACCTGTTTCGACGGTTTGAGCCTGACGACATGACGCAACGCTCCCGCAGCCTGACGGCGCGGTCCAAGTCCCGAGACACAGAGGGCCTCACCAAGCAACTGCTGCTTGCTGTCGGGGACGGTGAAGCGGTGTAGGCAACACCGTGTAGCTCTGGGACCTGGCCTTTTCTTGCTCCGGTGTGCGTGCTGTCTTGTGTGTGGTTCCGGTTGCGCAGTGTCGTTGTTTTTGTTTTTCCGTTGATCCAGATCCGCTGGGTCCAACCACTTCACAAGTGATTGCGCGGCCAACCCCCCCAACACGACTACTTGTAGTAGCACTACCAGCACTGTGATTTCCACATGAAAAGACTCGATGACTGCACGGGGAACACCAAGCAGGCATCGGAAGGCGCCATGCATCCACAAACCAAAACAACACAACGGGCAAAAGAAAATGTGGACGTGAAAGGTGTGTGTGGGCGGAGTTGGCCACGTGGCGCATGTGGACAGTTCCCGACGCAGAGCCTAGCAGCCCACCACAAGCCACATTGATCTGGCCACGTCGCAACCCGTATCGAAGGAAATGATGGCTGGCCGATGCGACGCTAGTAGCTGTGGGAACGAGCGTCTCACGTCTCGACATTGCCCTCCACGGCTGCAGCTGCGAGGGCAGGCACCGGAGAAAGTGCCGAGGGCGGTGATAAGGGTGCCACACTGGCGGGTGCAGTCGTGGCGGAGCCAGTTGGGGGCATGTCCGCGGTGCGGGTGTCGCGTGTGGACACATCGGGGTTGCCTTGGGCCCCAAGGTACTTGCACAGGGTCGGCGAGAACACCTCCATGATCACTGCTAGAGGACGCCCGGCGGCTTCAAACACGTAGTGCCGGCCCCAAAAGGGGCCACGGTGCCCAAACCCACTGGCAAGAGTGGGGTGGCGCACACAATACAGACCTGTGGCCCACCCCCGCGATGAGTGGCGCACATCACGCGCATGCACCAAGACACACACGCCACGCACACACGCACGCCACGCACGCTTGACGACTCGTCGAACTGCAATGTTGGAGCGTCGCAGGGAGGTCCAAATCGGCAACGAGCTGTCTTCAAAAATACTAGCAGCACATGAACGACTCCACCACGACACTGCCCAGCCCAGGCGCTCACCAGCCGTGTTTTCCAGGAACACCTGTCGATGGACGTCCGTACGTACGCACGCACGCACGACGCTGAGCCTGCTTGCCTGCCACGCGACAACCCACACCCACAACCACAGCGCACCACACACCTGGCGGCGCAGGTAAGGACCATCAAGCAGCTGAACATCGTCCAGGGCACGTAACGGTTTCTCCACGTGCGCCATTTCCAGCACGTGTACGCGGGTGGCGTGGCTGTTGAGTGTGGGTGAAGTGTCGCACCTGTAAGACAGATGCACAGGCGCGCGCATGTTTGCATGCGCGCCGCACAACACAAACGTACCCCGTAATCAGACCAAGAAGGATGGTGGGTGAACCGTTGCCTTGGATGAGCATACGCCACGGCACTGGCATGGCGTGGCTCGGTAAGCCTGTGAGGAAGCACTCGTCTCCACATGTGGCGACCGTCCGCGCCGCAGAAGCCTCCCATGGCGCCACATCGCCGTCTGAAACAGACCGCACATCATCCTTACTCTCACCGCTGCTACACCCTGAGCCAAGCCTTGCAGAAGACATTAAGGCACAGACATGCACAACCACGCACACGCAGGACCGCGAACCGCGCAAGCCGCGGAGTGAAATGCATCAACTTCACCACGCACCACCTTCACCACGGACAACGGTGAGTTTTAGAATAGATAACAATGCCACATCACGCCCACAGCGCTCGCAACACACACACGACAACAAGCTGTGCGTCACGCCCCACCCCCTCGACATTGCTGGCGTGGAACAAAGCATGCTGGCTTTGAACGGTGTTGTATGTGAAGAAATAGCATGATGTGGTGAACGCACGGTGTCCTGGCGGCTGTGCCGATGGCGTCGTGATTGTGACGACGTGCGCACGCGACAGACGTACCACATGGATAGCGCCGCCGACAGCCATGTCAGCAGCGTGGTGGAGGGTCCTTCCAGTCCTGGCGACGTTCCAATGGATGTCCCGCGCTCTGTGGCGGCCGACACCACCGCGGGCGCGGTCACAGTGGACCCGCTGGGTGAAGCCGCTGCTGCCGCCACCACACAAATAGCGACCGTCGATCACACCCACAACGCCGCCCCGTCTGCACCACGCGCAACGAGCGCGGCACCCACACCAACACGAACTCCATCCACGCCGGTGGTGTACCACACGCCCCCCGAAGGCGCCATTCCGGCACCTGCACGGTCACTGTCACGGTCACGGGCACGATCCTCCTCGGCTGCCACGCACGCCTCCACTGCCTCCACGGCTTCTGCGGCTTCGTCGTATGCCCCACGCCACAGCAACCACACCCGCTCCGCCGCCCGCCTTCGCCGCAGGCTCAAGGCCACACGCGGACTCGCGCACTACGTGGACGTGCTGCACAACGCGGGTGTGGCACTGCCGTCTGGCCGGCGGCTGCTGCTTTCGGGTGAAGACTTGGGCGCCCTGCGTGAACTGGCGCCGCCCGCTGCGGCTGAGGTGGCGGGGTGGGGGCAACAGCACCCGCAGCGTCACCAGCAAGGTAGTGGTGCCGCTGGTGCTGGCGTTGGTGCTGGTGCTGGCGCTGGTGCTGGTGCTGGTGCTGGTGCCGGCAGTCCAACGAAAAGAAGAGCGAAGCGCATGGTGAGTCAGTGGACGCGCGTGGGCAAGTCGGCGCGGCCGCAGTACTTGAGTGAGCAAGTGGTGCGGGACGTGGTGCGTGAACCGTTTGTGGGGTTGGTGGTGTACCCGTGCTACTGCTACAGCGGGTGGACGAAGGCCACGGCAGCTGCTGTCGCCACTCCGCTGCCATCACCCGCTCTGCGGACGCCAAAAGGTCACGCACCGCTGCGATCCACGCCAGCGTTTGCTCCGCCACAGGCACTCGCACCCGCACCCGCACCCGCACCCGCACCCGCACCTGCTGTGCTGTCGCACGAAACGGCGGCCAGCATGCATGCACCAACAAGTCGTGCGTCGTTTGCGTCGTCTGTGTCGTCCGCGTCCTCCGTTGTCGACGAGTCCCCACGCCAGCGCCAGCGCCAGCGCCAGCGCCAGCCGCCGTTGATGCCGCCGCCCGGTGGAGCACAGACAGGGTGCCACGATGCCCCCGGTGGTCACGATAGTGATGGGCCAGGGCCTGGTGTTGGCAGTGGTGTTGGTGGCGGTGGTGGCGACAACGGTGGTGGTGTCGCTGCCACCTTCACCTCCGATGGCGCGGCGCCGCATGTTGTGTCGACCCAGACAAATGATGCCTCGAGCGGCAATGCCGTCACGCGTGCCGGTGACGACGGCACCGGCGGAACAGGCAGCGTTGACGCAGCCGCGGGTGGTGTGGATGCTGTGGGTGGCACTGGGCGTGCCTCAAGCCCCGAAGCTGGAGTTGCAGCAGTTGACTCTACAGCTGGCGCTTTTAGTGACGGCGATGTCAGCGACGCCGACGACCGCGCCGACACCGCCGCACCAGCAGCAGCACCAGCAGCACCACCAGCACCAGCAGCAGCAGCAGCAGCACCAGCAGCAGCAGTGTCGCACCGTGGTGCCTTGTCCCCGGAACGAGCACTGGACGTGGTACCGCACAACGACCGTTTGTCAGTGTACGTCTCGGACGGCGGCGAGTTGATGATGACGATTCTGTCCCACAGCGCGGCCGAAGAGGCGAGTGGTGGCGGCGCGGGCGTCGCCACCACGACTGGCCAGACACACACACACGTGCACGTCATCAACTGCACGAAGTGGCTTGGGTGCCCCCACGGTCGTCCCGAGTCTCGCCCCCTCCTGTGTTGGTTCCGTGGCCGCCCCCACATCATCTTCACCTCGCGGGCAGGGCAGGTGTTTGAGTTGATCGCGACCCACAAGCTGGCGCTTGCGCCGCGCCACGCACAGGACCCGCGCCTGCTGCGGCACTGGCACCTCCGTTGCCTGTTCGAAGGCTTGGCCAAGGCGCCGCTATCATCGGGGCCCATGACGGTGCTTATCGAAGGCGGGCGGCTGCACGTGTACTACGTCGATGCCGCCGGCTTCATCCACGAGCTGGTGTTCATGTGGAGCAAGTGGAGCCACTTCAACCTGTCGCGCCTGTGCAACCGCCGCCCGCCACGCGCACACACACTGGGCGACACCTTCCACTCCACCTTCTCCCTGGGACTCCTCTTCGTGGGCGTGGACGGCATGTGCTATCGCCTGGCGTACCGCCTGTTCCGGGGCTGGACCTGGAAGTTGGTGGAGGGCTCCTTTGACCCCTCCCACCGCCTGCATGCGTCGGGGTCGCCGAATCGAGGAGGAGGAGGATCGGGATCGGGATCGGGATCGGGATCGGGAGGAGGATCAGGAGGAAGAGGGGGCTCGTCAGCCCTGGTGGACTACAACCACCACAACAACAACAACAACAACAACAACAACAACCTCACCAGCAACAACCTCACCAGCAACAACAACACACACCCGCGCAGGCGAAGTGGCAGCGCCAGTAGCACCGGCAGTCGGGACCTCTCGGCGCGTGCCTCTGTGTTGTCTGCGTCGTCTGCGTCTCCTGCGTCCTCTGCGTCCTCTGCATCTGCCGCGCACGCGTCCCAGCTTCACCGGCCTCGACGCGTGTCGCACAGCTCGATACCTTCCACGCCGCCGCCACCGCCACCCCGACCTGATGCGGTTCGACGCATCGTGTCGCTGCCCATTGACGAGGGCGCTGCGACCCATGTGTGTCGTCGTGCCGGACCCCCGTCAGACATGTCTGACGACGCATCGGCCGTGCCTCAGGGCAGAAGCCACAGTGCCGAGGAGTGTCCTCGGCCGTTGTTGGGCGGCAGCGACGGCGATGAGGGGCACACCGGTGGCGGTGCTACGAATGGTGCGGCGACGGGCGCTGGTGCCAATGCCGGTGCCAATGGTGCGGCGACGGGCGCTGGTGCCAATGCCGGTGCCAATGGTGGCGGTGCTGGCAGTGCTGTTGGACCTGCACCTCCACCTCCACCCCTCCACCACGGCGCCGCGGGCGCATCGTCCGACCGCGTGCGTTACTCCACCGCAGCGTCACCCTCCGTTGCCCATCGCAGGCTGCAGTCGTTGCTCCCACGCACCATGACGCCGCCCGCGTCGTCGTTGCGCTCGCGACCTCGACCTCGCAGCCACACCTTCCTCTCCGAGCCGTCTGCGTCGTCGCCACGACGCTTGGGCGCCGGCAGCGGCAGCGGCAGCGGCAGCAACACCAGCAGCACTAGCAACACCAGCAGTGACCCGATGCGCACGCTCAGCGAACCCCACGACTCCCACACCTGGCACACCCTGTCGGACGCCGCCGCCAACCTCGACATCCTGGCCGCGTTTTCAGGCCACACGCCGGCCCTAGAAGGCGTCGTGGTGCAGAAGAAGGAGAAGAAGACGAAGGAGGAGGAGAAGAAGAAGGAGGAGAAGAAGAAGAAGAAGGAGGAGGAGGAGGAGGAGTATCGTGGCCACAG
>Ga0213833_1003150_pt1 | contig 10251 bp, 6 predicted proteins | sample SWATP21_FD_160575 | JGI IMG/M metagenome (GOLD analysis project Ga0213833, IMG submission 160575) | Coastal seawater microbial communities from Marineland, Florida, United States - SWA TP2 #1 | ecosystem: Environmental > Aquatic > Marine > Coastal | place: USA: Florida | collected 2016-08-14
CCAAGTACATCACATTGGTTTCTGGAAGAAAGATCGTTCTGATCGTCCTTCCAACTTGATTACACTCTGCACCCACTGCCACAGCACTAAGAATCATCAGAAAGGTGGGAGCTTGTGGGGTTGGCAACCAAAGCTCAAAACCTTCAGGGCTGCGACCTTCATGACTTCGGTGCGTTGGAGAATCATCCAACGATTGGGGTGCGAGCATACTTATGGGACCGAAACCAAATACAAGCGCAAGCAGTCGGGTCTTGAGAAGTCACACTGGAACGATGCCTTTGTCATCGCAGGAGGAGAATATCAGCCAAGATGTCAGCCTACAACCATCACACAGAAGCGTAAGAACAACCGCTCTCTAGAGAAGTTCTACGATGCTAAATATCTTGATACGAGAGACAAGACAAAGAAGAGTGGCCAAGAGTTACCTTCAGGTCGTCGAACAAGAAGTCGCGAAAAGATGGAAGAGTGCTTGAGGAAGTACCGAGGGCATAAGTTAAGCAAAGGTCGAAGGTCCATCCGTCGGCAACGATACAGTATCCGACCTGGAGACCTCGTGCGATACGAAGGTAAGATCTACAAGGCTGTCGGTGTGCAAAATAAGGGTGCAGCTTTGAAAATGGCAGATGACAAGAAGACAATGGTCCGAAGCATTCGCAAGGTTGATGTTGTTTTTCATCAGAAAACGTTTGTAATTGGTTGAAAGTGCAATACACGACAAAGAATCGCTCAAAGTTTTTGCTCGCGTATCACTTCATTTTTGTTGTGAAATATCGACAAAAACTGCTTCTCCAATATGGAGCGTTTGTAAAGTAGTGTATGTTGGAAATCGCAAAGGATTCGGATTTTACGATTTGCGAAATGGAAGTAGACAAGGATCACATTCATATCATCATTGAGAGTGAACCGAAGCTTTCTCCTCTGCAAATCGTTCGAAAATTGAAACAGGAGACAACGATAAGAGCCTGGAAGAAGTACCCAAGCTTAAGAAGATTCTTTTACAGAGAGAGGACCTTTTGGAGTGATGGCTACTTTTGTAGCTCTTGGTAACGTCTCCATTGAGGTAGTCAGAAAATATATTGATCAAGGATAGAGCTTTGAAACGATGGCTGATTCATCCCGCGAAGCTAAAGACTTCGGGGTTTTCTCAGCTACGCGATTTTTATGCTTGTTTCTATAACCGAAAGAGGTAATCCGCATGAAACTGACATGGTACGGGCATTCTTGTTGTTTAATTGAAGGCGGTGGTAGCAAGATTTTGATCGATCCTTTCCTGACAGGAAACGATCAAGCAGCCATTACAGCCGACAAAGTGGAAGCTGACTTCATTATTCTCACCCACGGGCACCTTGATCACTACGGTGATACAGAAGCTATTGCCAAAAGAACCGGTGCTACAGTTATTGCCAACTTCGAAGTGGTGAATTACGCCCAAAAGAACGGCGTGGAAAAAGCACATCCAATGCACATCGGTGGTGGCTATAATTTCTCATTTGGCCGAGTGAAATTGACCATCGCGCACCATGGTTCATCCATGCCAGATGGTTCTTATGGTGGCAATCCAGCTGGATTGCTCCTGACCATCGATGGGAAAAACATTTACCACGCTGGTGACACTGCGTTGTTCTCAGATATGAAATTGATCGGTGAAGCAGGCATTGACTTTGCGCTTCTTCCTATTGGTGACAACTTCACCATGGGACCAGAAGATGCTTTGCGCGCGGTGGAATTCGTCAATCCAAAGAAGGTACTTCCCATCCACTATGATACTTTTGGTTGGATCGTTCAAGATGCCAAAGCCTGGGTGGAGCAAGTCAACGAAAAAACATCTGCAGAAGGTGTGTACCTCAAGCCCGGTGAGTCCATCGAACTCTAAGCCTTCCTTCTACAATCTCTCCTCCACTTTCCTTATCCCAACAAAACCTTGAGAAAAGCTTCGTATTCAGCAGGGATCACGTCATAGGATTCTTGTTTCTTTTCGACAGCCAAAAGGCTCTCAGGTGCTTCTGGTTCAAATTGCAGAAGTTTTTCGATCTCGTCTGGAAACTTGGCTGGGTGAGCAGTCTCGATGGATACGATGAGTGCATCTTTTGAAACAGGTTCGCCTTTATCGCTTTTGTCTTGTAGGTAGTGTTTGAGACCAGCCCAAGCCACGGCTCCGTGAGGCTCCAACAAGAGCTTTTCGTTTTCGTATGCTTCTTTGATGGTGTCTCGAGTTTGCTGATCGGTAATGGAAACGGTGTAAAGATCTTGGCGCATGGCATCCAGGTCCGGCATCTTGTGGATGGCTCCAGTCTCGTCCATTTCACCCTGGTACACGTGAACCAACCTCGCCAAATTGGAGGGGTGCCCCACATTCATGGCATTGGAGAGGCAATTTTTGGAAGGAACGATCTTTTCATAGGCACCGCTCTGTAAGAAAGTCGGGACTTCATCGTTTTCATTAACAGCGATGATGATCTCTTTGATGGGAAGTCCCATTCGCTTGGCCAAAACAGCTCCCATCATGTTCCCAAAGTTTCCACAGGGGATACAGAAAGTGATCTCTTCTCCTGGTTGGGTAGCCAATCGGGAGTAAGCATAGATGTAGTACACACTTTGGGGTAGTAAGCGACCAATATTGATAGAATTCGCAGAGGAAAGCGGCAGATGTGCAGCTTTTGGATCGGTGAAAACCCGTTTCACAAAGTCCTGACAGTCGTCGAACTTTCCTTCGACAGCCAGAGTTTTTATATTTCCACCGAGGGTGGTCATCTGCTTGCGCTGTCTGTCACTGACTTCATCTTTGGGGAAAAGCACCATCACTTCAATGCCAGGTACCTGATAGAACGCATGAGCGATAGCGCTTCCAGTATCTCCGGAAGTGGCAGTCAGGATAAGGAGTTTGCGGGCATTGCGTTTGAGATCGTGGGACATCAATCTGGCCATGGCTCTTGCAGCAAAATCCTTGAAGGACGCTGTAGGTCCTTGATCCAGGCGCATCACATACTGCCGGTCTTTGACTTGTTCTAAAGGAACTTCAAAGGAGTAAGCATCCTGACAAAGGGACTGCAATTCCTCTTTGGAAATGCCATCTCCTGTGTACAATCCCAGGACTTCAGAAGCGATCTCGGCATAAGAGGCTTTGCTCCATCGCTCGAGAGCACCCTCGGGAAATGAAGGAAAAGAAGTGGGGATGTACAAACCTTTATCAGGCGCAAGACCAGTTAATAGCGCTTCAAAAAACGCGACGCTTTCGGCTTTTTGGTTGGTGCTGATGAATTGGAGCATATTTCTTGTCCTTTCTAACCGTTCAAACTTATTATCTCGATGACTATCTTGATTCTTGAGAGGTATTGTTATAAGTCCATTCGCTGCTCTTACAACAAAAAAATGAAAAAATGTGACAGAACAATCTAAGAGGTTTGCATGATCGCAACAAATCCACTGTTTAAACAACTGGTATTTGGAAACACATTAAATATCATTTACAGCGTCTTGCTGCTTCTCGTGTTGGCACTTTTGCTTTGGCGGTGGTTCAAGATCCGCCAGGCAGATAATCAGTGGCATGAAAAATGGAGAGTCTTCCACAAAGTCACTTTCGAAAAATTGAGGGAAGTGGAAGGTGCACATTCGCCAGATGAGATACACTCGGCGCTCAAAAGCGCAGATCTCGCAGATCTCAGCGCAAGAGTCCGCGCTCACATGGAACTTCCCACACCAGAATTGACCACGCAAGAATTGGTGAAAGCATCGTTCCAACATGATCCTTCACTCAACTGGCAACTGGAAAAACGAGAAGAACATTGGGCCAAAATGCCAGGAATCGCGATATTGCTTGGTCTCTTGGGAACCTTCTTTGGATTGACCGCTGCCCTCACCCAATTGCCTTTCAAAGGCGGATTGGCCAAATTGAGCCAGGGGTTGCAAAATGTTCTTCCTCTTATGGGAACTGCTTTTTGGACCAGTGTCTGTGGTCTCATTGCTTCCTTATTGATCAGAGCGATGAACACAGTTCTCACAGGCCTCAAAAAGAAAAGAACCGAAAAGTACCAAGCATTTACCCAAGAAGTGCGCAATCATGTACTTCGCGAAGTGTATCCGCGTTTGGCCACTCTGCAAGGGAAAGACAACACAACACAGCAAACCCTCTCTTTGCAAAAAGAATTCGAAAAGCTCTTTGAGAAAGTGGAAGGTTCTTTTGAAGGACTCACTCAACAGATGGGTCGATCTTTGGAAGGTCTGGCCAAAGAGATGTCTGCTTCGTTGGCGCCAGTCTTTGCGCCTTTTGAAGCATTGGTCCAACGATTGGAAGCTCTTCCCAACAGCGTCCGGCAAATGCAAGAAGAAGTGGACAAGATCAATGCGAGTCTCAACACCTGGCAGGGAACTCTGGGACAGATCGAAGGCCATATGGAGAACTTCTCTCGCCAGATTGCCAATGCAGTGGAACCTATCGCTCACACGGAAAAACTCCTCAACGAGCGTCTCGCCACTTTGAGCCGTCAGAATCAAGCCATGCAAACGGCATTGGAACGCATCGAATCTCACGAAAGTGCGCTTCCAGAGAAGATGAGAGAGATGCTCAAATTGAGTTTACGTCCAGCTTACTTGATGGTCCAACGCTCCACCCAAAGCATCCACCAACTCTTTGAGCAGCAAGTGGAACAACAATCCCAAGAACGCAAGATCTGGCGACAAATGCTCATGGAGCTGGGCAATCGTTTTGAAGCAGCAACTGCCATCGCCCACACAAATGAGAAACTCACCCAAGAATTGACAGGCATTAATGAAACCCTCATCGATGTCAGCACACGTCTTCGATTCCAGGTACAAAATGCACCAGCAGCCAATGAACAAGGCGAAGATCCACTCGAAGAAGAGATCGAACAAATGCTGGAAAGTTTTAATGAACCTGGTTAAGCAATAGAAGGAGAAGTCTGATGCATCAAGAACCATCCCCTCTTTTGCCTGAGTTGACACCACAAGTTTCTCAAGAAGAAAGTAGCTGGCCAGCATTTACCGATTTGCTAGGCGCTTTTGTCTTGGTGATCTTTCTGGGATTGCTGTACTTTGTCATCCACTTAAGACAAGCCGAGTCTAAAGTGAACGAGTACGGAGCCATGCTGACCCAAAGAGAAAAGCGCTTGAAAAAATCCAATATCGAATTGGCAGAAAAAAAGCGTATCCTCTCGCTTCAAAATAAAGAATTGGAACAAAAACGACAGCGACTTCGAGAAAAAACAGCTGCAAATCTGAGGCTTTTGCGAGATCTTCAAGAAACTGAAAAGCGACTCAAAAACGCTGCCAGTGCCAAAAAAGAATTGGAACAAATGCTGGCACAGCTCAAAACCGAGCGTTTGCAAATCGAAAAAGAGCGTCTCAAACAAGAAGCAGCCTTGAACAAAGCCGAGTTGGCCCGGCGCAAATGCCAAAGGCAGGTCGAAGACTATATCGGGGTCAAAAGGCGAATCATTCAGCGTGTTTTCGGTCACTTGCGCAAAAAACTCCACAACACACCACATCGTATCCGCTTCAATACCAAAAACGGTTCCATCATGTTTGGTGCCAAAGTACTTTACAAAGCGGGTAGCTGGAAATTGCAAGTCAAAGGTCGCAAGAGCCTTCGCGTGGTTTGGACACACTTACACCAAATTTTACGTAACCCTTTGAATGAGCCTTATATCGCGGGAATTATGCTCGAAGGTCACACGAGTAGTGAGGGGAACACCAGCTACAACTGGTTGCTTTCCAATCAAAGGGCTCTGACCGCTTTGAATTATATCTTGCGACACGGAGCCACCTATTGGAGTAAAAAAGGCCTCATTTCTTCAGTTGGATACGGCCCCACCCAACCCATCTTCGATAGCAATGGCTTTGAAGACAAACTGGCCAGTCGTCGTATCGAGATACGTATCCTCTTCCGAGATAGAGAACAACTTGAACGCCTTATGCGCCAGTTCAAAACCAAAAAACGTCCCCCACCTCCCAAAACAAAAACACCTCAATAATTCATACCTTCACGCCTTTCTGACTGGACGCCTGGGACAAAAAGGGTTATCTTTTGTTTTCTTATAGGCTAAAACCCCTACTCAGGGAAAGGAACGAAAAATGAAAATATCTATTGAATATTGTGTGCGGTGAAACTATCTGCCCAAAGCTTCCGGTCTGGAAGCAGAATTACAGCAGAGTACACCAGGAACAGAGATCACCTTAATTAAAGGCGACAGAGGCATTTTTGATGTCAAAGTCGATGGCAAGTTGATCTTTTCCAAGCACAAAGTGGGACGTTTCCCGACAACCAATGAAGTCACAAGTCTACTCAAAGACAACGGCTACATCTAACCCACGCCGATATCAACCTTCCATTTGAACCGAGGTGCCCCGTGCAAACCCCTCAACCAACACCCTTGCTCAAATTGCGACGCTTCAAGCTCCCGCTCATTGTCAAAATGCTGACCCTGGGACTCCTTTCCATTCTCATGGGATTCTGGTCCTTAGCAGGTTGTAATGCCGTTCGTCTCACAGATCGTCTCGAACGCAAAATTGGACCCGAACTCAAATTCGGAAGAATGGCAGCAGCATTGGGTGCAGTAAAGTTGAAGGATGGTCGCGTGGTCATTCTCGGAGGGTCTCCCAAAGAATTTCTCTTCATCCCGTGGACAGGCAAAAACAGTATTGAAATCCTATCCAAAGACAGAAAAACCTGGAGCCTTTCAGGCATTGACATGCCCTACTCCATCTCCAATAGCGCATACCTTCTCCCTGATGGCCGAGTCTTTGTCTTTACTGGAGTGTACGGCTATGACCCAACCTCCAATGCCACAACACCTCTGGGCAAACTCAAAAAAAACATGTTGCCTTCAGGACCAGTGTCAGCACTGATTATCGACATCGACAAAAAAACCTATAAGCCCATTTATCGTCCCAAGCTCAATAAATTGGGCGGACCGCCAGTGGTAGGCAAAGGTCCGACTCTCCTACAAGGAACCTTTGATGGTTCAGTGCAATTGAAGGACGGTCGTATCATTCGAGCAGGTGGACGTTCGCAATATCTCTACCCGCCCAAAAAAGAAAAGATGGACAAAAGGTGCGACCTTATCGGCAAGACCAAGCAATGTCGCTATTGTACCGGGACGACCTGTAACCCTTACCCAGATGGAGAAAAAGGTTGCAAAGAAGCCAAAGACTGCCCGGACATCAACAGCATCAAAGTCCGCTGTAAAGGCGGTGCTTGTCAGTTTTGCAATGGAGGTCGCTGCTCTTCTCACCCAACACAACGGGCTTGTAAAGCCTTCACAGATTGCCCTCCTTTGGACAAAATTTCAAAAACAGAACTGAATCAAATTGAGATCTACACGCCACCCGACGCCAAAAACCCGGTAGGTCGTGTGCAAACCATTGTCATGAATGAAAGGCGCCGGAACCTGGATCTCATCGAACTCAACGACGGAAGAGTTCTAATCAGCGGTGGAAAGGGTCCACAGGGCAATGGACCTGAGCAAGTGTACCAAACCACATATTTGCTCACAGTTCCCAAGAAATCTGAAACAAAAATCCAACTAGATCCAAGCAAATACCTCAAAAAAGGGCCACTTCTGCGGATTGGTCGAGAAGACCACGGAACTGCGATATTAGCAGATGGTCGCGTCTTGATCACAGGGGGAACGAATGGCGAAGGAAGATCGACAAATATCAGTGAAATTTTCGATCCAACAAACAACCAGATGTTCAACCACTCTCCCATGACTGCAGGTAGAGAAGACCATCGTGGATTGCGCTTGGGTGAATGGGTGGTGTTCTTGGGCGGAGAGGTCAACGACCAGGAAGATCAAATCCGGAATACAGCAGAAGCCTTTGACCGCACCACTGGTGCACACATATCTTCATTCTTCCTATTCTCCAAAGCAGACACCATCAACAAACAGCTTTGTCCAGGAGAAAAAGGTTTTGCAGGAATAGACGATTTTGCTTCTGTAATGCTAGACGAAAGAACTTTGATCATTATGGGTGGACAACAGGGATGTCAAGACAGGCAGGGTTCTTATATCAGTCCGGGTATTGGTTCGAAAAGAACGCTGATCATCCACCTTCCAGCGGAAGAATAGTGAAGGTTCTAGAAGCCTGCAAATTGCAGCTGTTGCGCGATTGGATTCAGCCAATCCCATTTGTAAGCACGACCGACGCAGTAAGTGACGAACATACCGTACAGTGAAAAGAGAACCAAAGCTTTCATCTTGCCAATCCCCTTTCCGAAGAAAAAGAGCAAAAAGACAATCGCAGTGACAATCAACAACAAGATCTGCAATTCTTGTACAGGAGCAGCACCACTCGTCTGAGCTTTGGAGCCAATGCTTACGCTGGAGTACATCAAACCATAAACAAACAATGGCAAACCGATACAGATGTTGATATCGAAGATGTTACTTCCGAATGCATTGGAGACAGCATCATCGTAATCGCCCTGGCGTGCATCACTAATGGAAATGAAGGTATCAGGAACGGAAGTCGCAGCAGCAGCCAGGATAACAGCTGTAAAGAATGGCTCAACACCAATCACATCTGCCAAATCGATACAAGCTTTGGCCAAGAAGTGACAGGGAACTGCGATAAGAATGACACCGATAATCAGCAAAGTCCAAGCTCGACCAGTGTTCAGAGGACCGCGCTTGTAGAGCATCCAGTGGAAGTCCAATCGGCGAATGGCGTGAAACCAGTTACTAGGTGCATCATCATCTTCTTCATCGTCATCGTCGTCATCATCTTCTTCTGCAGAACCGTCTTTACGAGAAGCTCGGTACTCCATAAACAGATAACCAACATAGAACAAGTAGATGATCACTAAGATACCACCCATCCACCAGTGCAAGGTTGTACCCATCAAGAAGTAGATCAAAACGATCTCGCTCACTGCAAAAAAGAAAGCGTCTCTTGCAAAACCCTTCTTATCTACGTTAATCGCATCGACCTTTTGCAGCTTGCCGTTGACGTATACTCCAAAGAACAACACGGAGAGTACACACAAGCCAGGAATGACAACGGCATTAAAGATAGCCGATCCCGCACAAGTGGCGATTCCTGCAGAGAAACCGTTTTTATCATGGTACAAGAACAACAGAAAAACTGTGGTGAACAATTCGGGGAGAGAACTACCGATGGCGTTGATGGTAGCACCCCGGATACCTGCAGGGAAATTTCGACCAAGATATCGAGACCCTGCCTCAAATGTATCACAGGCGTACATGATAAAAATCGAGGTCGCTATGATAATGCCCAGATTGAGGGCGATGAGTTCCATTTGCATAATTTCGTTCCTTTCAAACAATGAGTCAATGAAACAAAAATGAATCTTTCGTAAACCTTATCCACCCCATTTTGTCAACGTGAAAGAATGAGGTCACTTGATTTTTTAGGGGAAAGTGTGGTAAATATTTCCTCACTTTTCCCTATCAAAACACCCAGAAACCAATAATATTCAAAAAAGTTATTTCCGGCGTGCTTTTCTTTTCGTGGAAGAGATATTTGACTTTCCGACCAAGTCGTTCTAGCATACGGCAGAGAAAAGGAATGAACACCAAAACCACTTTGTTCACATGATGCAAAAAGAACTGATCATCTGCCCGGTATGTGGGCATGAAAATCCAGCCGAGGCCCACTTCTGCCTAAACGACGGCGCTCCTTTGCATGGAGGCGATGTCGACGATCTACTGATCGGTCGTATGTTGGGCAAGTACCGTCTACTCAAACGAGAAGGTGAAGGCGGCTTTGGTGTGGTTTATCGTGCTGAACATCGTGACCTTGGGACACACTACGCTGTCAAAATCCTCCACCCCCAATTTTCTGCCAATCCCCAAGCTTCCGAACGTTTCCGTCGTGAAGCCATCGCAGCAGGAAAGTTGCGACACGAAAACATCGTACACATCGCAGACTTCGGCCATGCCAAAGGCATTGGGCACTACTATGCGATGGAGTTCTTGGAAGGAAAAACACTGAAATCCTGTCTGGATGAAGGTGAATACTTCCCACCAGGTAGAATTCTCAAAATCGTGCACCAGGTGACTTCAGCCATGCAACACGTACATGCGCTGAACATCATTCATAGAGATCTCAAACCTGAAAACATCTTCCTGATCAACAAAGATGGTGATGGCGACTATGTCAAATTGGTGGATTTTGGGATTGCAAAGATCCTGGACGATCAAGAAGCTATCTCCATCACCCGGACAGGCTCCAGTGTGGGAACACCGTTGTACATGTCCCCAGAACAAGCCCGGG
>Ga0213833_1003151_pt1 | contig 10250 bp, 17 predicted proteins | sample SWATP21_FD_160575 | JGI IMG/M metagenome (GOLD analysis project Ga0213833, IMG submission 160575) | Coastal seawater microbial communities from Marineland, Florida, United States - SWA TP2 #1 | ecosystem: Environmental > Aquatic > Marine > Coastal | place: USA: Florida | collected 2016-08-14
CAACCCCTTGTGCTCCACGCACCTTGCAACCCAGAACGCGATGCTGTCGCCAATAAACACGGGCGTCATGACGGTGATGTCAGGAAGATGGCTTCCCCCGGCGAGTTGTGGGTGGTTGCTCACGAGCACGTCGCCATCCTTGAGTTCCTTCCCATGCCACTGCATCTGCAAGCGAACAGCGTCTTGCATGGCACCAAGATGCACCGGAATGTGGGGGGCGTTGGCTACCAATCCGCCATCGGGGCCGAACACAGCACAAGAAAAGTCGAGCCTGGAAAGGGACACGGGGGGACAAGATGCACAAGCACGGCATCAGCACACACAGAAGCACCGCCACACAGTAGACGCGTGATGTTTGTTTGCCAGCATGCATGACATGGGGCGGACGCTTCTTCCAGCGCAGTCAGTGCCGCCATCTCCACACAACCGATGACCACGCACCGCTCCTTCATATTCACACTGATGCTTGTGCGCTGCAGAACACGTCCCATTTGCTCGGCGATGCCTGTTACATCGACCAACCACACAGTATCAGCAGGGCTACGGCCAAACACACGCGTGCACGTGCATCGAGAAGAGAAGCAACGGACCCATGAATCGGTGTCCAAAGATGCCCAGTTGGGCAGCATCAGGGTCTTCCACTGCTTCAGAAAGCGTGGCATGATGAGGCTCATCTGCAGTGGCTTCGAGAACCAACTGATGGCCACGTCCACACCCACCACATGTCACATTGCCACACAGATACAGCCGACTGCACTCTTTGTTGACGCACATCGCCATCGTCTGTCACCACAGCATCGAACCCTGGCTCCACCAGAATTGTCGCGGTGTTGTCAATGATCACAGCGGGAGCAGACACCACATCTCCAGCGTTCAGGTCATCCAACCGATAAAACCCAGCATCCTGGCGGCCACCAGTAAAATAGCTGCGACATCCACACAAACGACGCGACCATCATGTCATGCAAGCAAACGACGCCACACCAACGCAAACAAAAGGCACAAGCATCGATGGATGCCACAGTGCACATCGACGAACGTACACGCTGCGCATATCAAAAGGTGTCGGTGTAGACTTGCGTGTGGCTCGCGCAGGTTCAGGGCTATCAGTGCCCGAGAGACCAACACCTGCAGCACACACACACAGCAAAGCAATGCATGGTGATGAAGTACCAAGCACAGAACTGCCACATCACCTCGTACCTCGCACCCTCACATCGTCAATCACCACGTCTCTCCCATGCAACTTGAAGCCAAACTCACGCATGTACTCCCCTTCAAACGTCTATCACCCCCCGGCAATTCGGAGACAATCATGTTGCGGTCATCACGAGCCCACAACACATGGAATCACCCGCACACACAGACACACCAATGCACGCACCGACAGGACCCCACAAAGCCCAGCGTGGACACCATCTCGGGAGTCGACAGGTGTCATGAGCGCAGTATCCGTGCCGACATACCGCAGGTTTACATAGCTGCAGCTCACTCAAGTGCACACATCCACACGCGGTGAGAATGGAGCAGTTGACGCATCGTGTTGGCGATGTGACAAGGTGTGACGCGGTGAGAATGGAGCAGTTGACGCATTGTGTTGGCGATGTGACAAGAATGATCCTGGTCAAAGGGTTGACCAAGACAAGCCCTAACGTACAGAGACACTTCTCGGTGGTCTTTGGGAATATCCTGGCCATCAAGCTTGCAATGCACGTCCGCTTGCAAGCGCTGCCGCGAACCATACAACAACCCGGGAAGCGTGTCCCATGCAGCGTGTCCATGAGCGACAAAACCCCTGCACGCGTTGTAACACCCGTATCAACGCAGTACCAACTGAAAGTGACCCACCTCTAGTCTTCGCGCAATGTCATGGTACACATCGGGAGACAACGTGGCAGCAGTCGCTTCTTGGCTCTCCTCGACAATGTCCGCCAGGGCAATGCCGTAGGCAGACAAAATACCAGACATCCTGTGCACAAAGATGCGCGAGATGCCCAGCTTTCGTGCGATGGCGCAAGCGTGCTGCAGGGAAAGAAGAAAGAAGACAGCGCATGCACGGCAACAGCAGTGTCAGCACAATCACCATGGCCTGTGGTTAGTCATGAACCACTCGCACCTGCCCTCCGGCACCTCCGAAGCACGCCAGGGTGTGCGTGGACGCATCGTATCCCCGCATCTGTGTCAACTCACGAATGGGGCGACACATGGCTTCGTTTGCCACCTCCAAGAACCCCAAAGCGACCTGCAGAGGCAAAGTTGACCCGGGTGCACACAAACAAAAACACTCACCCATCCGCCTGCTGGCTCCCATGCTGTGGGTGCAGCACCGTCAAGTGCAGAGTGGCAACCACCACTACATACCTCATCCACAGACTTCACCGCCGCAAGTGACGGATCACCTCGGGCAGTGGCTGCTTCGAGGGCAAGAGCGTTCACTTCATCTGTGATGTCCTGCAGTGCTGCCCGGCTTCCCTCAACATCCAATGGTTGATCCTCCTGGTGCACCAGACCACACACCAGCGCGTGCATGAGTGAGGCGGTGTCAACAACGAAAACAACCAACAACAAAGAAACAGGAGAAGTTGAATGGGTGGCGGTGCGCTGGTGCAAGCGCAGTGTAGAGACAGCACGTGCGAGACACAGGGTCGTCGCACAACAGATAAACTCATCAGCACGTGCCTTGGGACCAAAAATGGAGGGGAACACGTCGGGTTGAATCCTGCCCGTGACAACATTGGCATCAGTGACGGCAAGGTACCCATTCTTGCGATATGCCACAGGGCCAGGGTGTGCACGAGCAGACTCTGGACCAACTGCCATCATGCCACTCCGCAAGAACAATCGGGAGCCGCCACCTGCTGCGACCGTGTGCACATCCAGTTGCGGTGCTTGGATCGTAACACCGGCAGTCGTGGTCTCATACACTAATTCCAGTTCACCAGCATACCTGCCAGGCGTGCACAGCCACAAAATGAAAAAAAAAAACCCAACGTGTTGCACCTCAAAACTGCAACACAATTGGACATCGCGTGCACACACACACGCCCATGTGCACCATCACAGCACAGGCACTGTGACCATTCAACCCACCTGCTGACATCGGTGCTGGTACCACCCATATCGAATCCGATTACAGGTTGCTTCACCGCCGGGTCAAAGGCAGTTTTCGCATACCCAACCACTCCGCCTGCCGGACCAGACAGGATGGCCTGCCACATGGAGCCACCACACGCACACATCCAGCACATCCAGCACACACGGTGAACACCACAGGCATGTGCGACACTTAAAACACGCTGCGGGAATGACTTGGGCTGTGCGAAGCGAAGCACACCGCGTTGTGTTGTGCCTGTTGTGCCTGTGCCTCGGTCGTACCTTGTGGCCACTGAAGCCGGCGGCAGGGGTGAGCCCGCCATCAGACTGCATGAACTGCACCCTTACACCGTTTGCCTCCATGTGCTCATCAAAGCCTGCGCGAAAGCCACTGAGGTAGCGCATAATGGCTGGCGTCAAGTACCTGAAGGAGACAACGTCATCGCCAGGTGCAAGAAAAGGCACACCGACACGTGGTAACACGATACCAGGGACCCAATAAAAAAGAAGGTGCACGGTGAGGGCACAGTGCCTTGCGCTGCACACAACAACAGAAGGAAAAGGGGCAACGCAACGTACGCGTCTGACATGGCGGTGTAGCCACGTGTCACTGCTTTCACCATGGGCATGACTTGGGAAGACAACGATACCTGGGTGACACCACGCAACAACAAGAAGCAGGCGCAAACGTCAGGTGCACAAACGGGATTATGGAATGTGAAGAACGTCCAGCACGTCCACGGAAAGCGCCCCTTTCAGCGGACACACACAACACAACACCGCGCACTCACCTGCGTGAAGCCGATGTCTCGGGCGATGTCACCCAACGCAAGCTCATGGTCCGCAAACGTGTACGAGTGCAGACACACAATGGCGACGGAGCGAATGCCTGTGTCGTACACGTGCTGCAGCTGCTGCCGTGCTTGGTCCACGTCAAGTTCTCGCTCCAGAAGGACGGGCTCGCCCGTGGAACCGACTGCCTCACGAAGGGGGCCTGACGAAAGGTATGCCACAGTACAGTCAACGGAAAGGGGTGCGTTGCAACGCAACATGCCACAGCGCGCTGGTGGTGGCCATGTTTCGACGACGGCTGACACAGTCACACACGACGCACAATCTGTCGAAACCGGGTTGGCCCATCCATCTCGCGAGAGCAGTACGCGCTCGTCAACCTCGACTACGGTATCATACAGCACCTCTGGGGTGGTGATGGTGAGGTCAAAGATCTCGGGCCGCGATTGGTTGCCAATAGCTCTGAAAGGCACCAGCAGAGCCACAGGCGTGATGCGCGAAGCTACAACATACATGATGGAGAGCGCGCATGCTCAAGCGCATACCACGGCTGTGTCGACGCCAAGGACGTACAGTAGGTCCTTGAACCCAGAAGTAATGCACAGTGCCATGCGTTCGCCGTTCCTTTCCAGCAGCGCGTTCGTGGCGACGGTGGTGCCCATGCGGATGCTCTCGATGCGAGAGGTGTCCAGCGGCAAACGGCGTGGGTGGCCCACACCCGTTTCTGCCTCCAATATCCTGCGGATACCCTCCGTGGGTGCATCGGCATAGTTAGCAGGGTCTTCTGAAAGAAGCTTCAGCACGCGCGGGGAGTATGTGCCATCGGGTTGTGGCACCTGTGCAGAATGAGCACACACACGCCAGCCACAGTCACACACACACACCCACAACGCAACCCGGTCCAAGCGAATGCGGGAGGGGCGGAAGATAACCATGCACAGCTCAGTGGTAGCAATACAACACCTCACGCACCTCGGCAAACACGTCTGTAAACGTGCCACCCCGGTCCACGCTGAATCGAAACTTGGCAACCTCAGCACACAGCGGTGACGTGCTTCGGGTCCATACACCTCGAACTTGTCCCCATATGCAGCCCGTGCGCTGTGCATGCAGCGGGACGCAAGTCAAAGACCTGCACGTGGCACCCACAAGCCGCCCACCTCGGTGCTTTCCACGCAACAGATGGAGCATGGCGCCAAGCGACCTGTGCACAGGCTTGTGCAGGAGACGCGATGACAACTATTGTTCATTTTTGAACCCCAACACAACACAAGCGAGCTGCTCGCACGAGCTACTCGTCATCCATCAGCTCGTCCAGCCCAGCCTCAAAGTCGAACGCGTCGTCGCCTTCTTCTGCTGGCATTTCAGGCTTGCCAACGAGGTCTTCAAACAAGTCCTTGAACGTGTCCTTCTTGGGTGGCAAGTCACCGTCCTCGTGCTGCCGTGCCTGTTCCGACTTGTCCGCCACGAACGCGCCCTCGTACCTACGCAACACGCACGCACGCGGTCCCACCAACAAGCACAACAGACACACTGTTAGAGACAAAGAAGAGGTGCTGTTCTGTTTGGAAAGATGAACAGAGTGCATAGATATGCAATGCATACAGGCACACGCACACACACACGCACACACACCCCATCCGAAACACGACGCACAGGTTTGTCACGAAGTCTCTTTGCGTCGTGATGAACCGGTCAAACTCAGAGGGTTGCGTGTACACCCAATATCCAAACGCACACACGAGTCCAAACAACGCCAACCGGTACCAACGATGCGACTTGGGCGCCCAGCCCCACGCGATGTACGGATAGAACAGCTCAGAGAACCTGACAAAAGGGACGCCAAGTGCAACGACACACAAAAGCGCACGCCGTCAGCTAAGTGAAGCCATAGCGTACAGCTACAACCAAGCACGAGCGCTGGCTCGGCAACAATGTACGTGGCGGCACATACAACTCCCACAAGACTGCCTGGTGGCGAGGTGGTATGCTTTGTGCGTTGTGTGTGTGTGCGTGTGTGTGCGTGTGTGTGCGTGGGCGCGCATCGACTCACGATTCGGCCTCGTCAAACACGTTGGGCAGGATCCACACCTCGTAGCCCAGCATCCATGTCCCATATCCAAGCAACGCGCGGAAGAGGATCGAACCGAGGAGCAGTACCAGCAGTCCAGCGGACACGGCCAGTGCCCCAAGTTTAGCCCACCGGGGCCAGATGGGAAAGAGGCAGCACACGAGAATGACCAGCAGGATGCTGGCCAACATGACGTGGTTGAACGTTTGCGAACCCTTGAAGGCCCACACATACACGGCCTTTCCGTCCAGAGCGAACCCCTTCTGGCCAGTTGGCTGGCAGAATATTTGCTTCGGTGTGGCACGCACAGCAACACGGTACATGAACCTGTTGTGGTGTGTGCCGAGAGGAACATCGACAGCACTTGGTGAGGGCATACTCCGTACGCAGCGACGCACACCCGGTACATACACTGGATCCTCTGATTCAGCAAGGCGAGACGCAACCCAACGCGCCTGGTCGGGGGTTCGCACGTCCTTCAATGTCTTGTGGGTGGACGCCTGCAGGAACTCTAGCAGCTTCTTGCCTGCAAGCGCGCACACACCAGGGGGGACGGTACGGTCACACACACACCCAGGTTGCAGCAGCACAGCCGGCACACAAACTCAGAAATAAGTCGGTCGGGTGCACGTGGACGCACCCGTGAAGCAACGAACGGCCACATCACGCTGCAACACCTCCGTGGTGGGCAGCTTCTTCGACAGAAACTCCGCGATCGCCGCAACGTCGAATTTCGCCTTGTCATGCAGCTCCTCTGCCATCCTTGCCGGCCTGCCTACGTAGTAGAGAAGCCGAACTGAATGCTGGCCCAACCAGCAGCACCACCAGCGTAACAGGCACTGAGCTGTGCTGCTGACGTTCCGTGCTCTGTGATGATGGGCTCCTGTCGCAAGAGCCGACTGCTTGTAAATGCCAAAATAGTGACATTTGTTCATGTGGCGTGACAAATCGACAATTCTCACAGCAGCACAGGGGATCTGACTTGCTTTCTGACTTGGGTTTCCACGCTGCTGTGTGGCTGCAAGGAAGCTTCGGTCAGCACATAGCAACGAAACGAAAGACAACGTGCGTGGAGGCACTACGAGGGTGTTGAACGGAGTGGAAATCCGCTGCTGGGCGGCCGCTACTTCCTGCAGCGTTGGTGCACCATGGGAGCCGTGTGTCCGTGCTGTTTGTCCGGCAGTCGCTATGCAACAGATGATGGCGCGGAGGCATCACAACTGGGTGGACCTTCTCCCTTCCAAGTCAGGGTACGTAGTAGCGTGTGGCGTGTGGGTGTGCCAAATGGCATCACATTGTTGGCCCATGTCATCGGAGTTCACGCGTACGAACGACTGCCTCAGCTGGACTACGAGTGGACGCACTTGGACACTGATGGCAGTGGGTCCTTGAGTGTTCGAGAGATCTTGGCTCTTGTCAAACGACTAAATTGCAACATGCCAAAGCGCGAAGTAGGCCAGGAGGCAGTGCGTCGCACCCTTTTGCTGTGCGCTGCTCAACCCACCGTGTGTTGTGGTTGTGGCACGCACAGGTGATACGACGCTTCAAAGAATTCGACGCAGACGAAAACGGCGAGCTGTCCAAAGAAGAGTTTCGCAAGTTCTTCAAGACGGTGCAATCCGAACCGCAGGTGTGTGGTGTGCTGGGCCTTTGCTGTTGGCGTTGGCACACCCTGTTCGCGCCGTCTTTTGCTCACCTGGTTGGTCGGGATCACACAGGAAATCCATGAGCTGTTCGACGAGTACCGCGAGCCGTCTGGTGTCATGACCGTGGACTCGCTCCAGCGTTTCCTGGGTTGGAGCCAACGAGAAAGCGTAGGGCTGGAAACATGCCGCAAGCTTGCCCGCAAGCTCGCGGCAGAAACACTTCATGCAGGCGCGTCCCGCATGGCCAAGAAAGACATGCGTCAAGGCATTAGTCTTGAGATGTGCGTCCATCCCTGTGTGGTCATCTGCATGCGTGCTTGTTGGCTTGACTGCTGGTGAAATGACTGACATACACTGCACTTGCACGTGGTGGGGTGGTTGGTGCAACTCCTTTTCCATGTCCATTCGTGCCACCTGCTTTGCGAATCAGGTTCACGCGGCTGCTGACAAGTCCCAAGTGCGCCATTGGTTGTTGCTGCTGCTGAGGGCGGTGCGAGTTGTTTTTGACGCAGGTGTTTGTGGGTGTGGGTCCAGGTACAACACAGCACTCACCCCGCGCGCACGGCGTGTGAATATGGACATGATGAAGCTTCCGCTGTCCCACTACTTCATTTCCTCTTCCCACAACACGTATCTTGCCGGCAACCAGTTGACCGGTCGATCCAGTGTCAGAGCCATTGCCAGGGCACTCAACCTGGGCTGCCGTGTCATCGAGCTGGACTGCTACGACGGCAAGACAGGTGGGTCATCTGCGGTCCCGTCCCGGGTTCCTGTTTGCCTGTCTGACCGCCAATGGTGTGCTCCTCCCGCCGCCTCGCGACTTTGTTGGTGTGTGTTGGTTGTCGTTTCGGGGCCCCATCGTGTCTCGGTGCGCCTCCCCCATCAGAGCCGATCGTGAAGCACGGTGGGACGCTGACCTCGAGCATCACGTTTCGAGACGCTGTGGCGGCTGTGAAGGAACACGCTTTCGTTGCGTCACCGTTCCCCGTCATACTGACCCTGGAAAACCATTGCTCCACGCCGTTCCAGAAGTTGCAGGTGCGAAATCCCGAGCCCCCTCCCACGCTTGGCCTGGGATCAAGGCCCATGCAGCGTGTGCCGCGTCATGCTTGTTGTGTCGGGTGTTTGATACATTTTGTGTGGGCGGTCGTGCACTCGTTCGGCTCCCACCTAACGCACAACGCACTCGTGCAGGCCGACATTTTGGTGGAGGTCCTGGCAGACAATTTGTTCATTCCCCCCAGTGCGTTGCATGCTATGTACAACAATAATTGCGCAATAGTTGCCGCGGCGGTTGCGTGCCAATGGCCCGCGTTGTCCCGCGTGCATGTGGTTGTAACAAACGTCCCTACGTGTGTGTGTGTGTGTGTGTGTGTGTGTGTGTGTGTGTGTAGGTGTCCCGACTGCGTTTGCTTCCCCCTTCGCCCTGCAGCGGATGGTGGTGATTCGCGGGAAACACAAGGGGTCTACGGCCCACCCACCTGTCCCGTCACACACCCACGGCCAACACGCACCAGGCGACTCCTCCGCAAGTGATGAGGATGAAACACATGGAGCAAGCGCGGGTGCCGCCGCTGCCGCTGTGGCATCTCCTCACAAGTGCGTGCAGATGCGGGCAGGCGTGTGGTTGGTGGGTTGGTTGGTGTTTGGGGCAACGTTCGGTAACTCCTTCCATGGGCAGGGGCAAAGCTACGCATCCTGACTTGGCACGGTTGCTGTATCTTGTAAACGTCAAGTGCGTCCCACAAAGCGCTGCGCTGTGCATTTCACATCGCCCACTCACCTCTCGGGCATTGCAACCCTGCATTGGTCGTGGTGATGGTGGTGGTGATTGGTGTTGGTGGTCGTGCGGCACTGTTTCCCTCAGATACAAGCACGCCATCCGCGCGGAAACGCTGCCGCATGCTACCTCTTCCTCCGTGAACAATGTCAAACTACTGCGCGCCTCCAAGTCGCAAGGCGGACGTGCCGACATGCTGGCGCACACCCAGCGCCACATTTTGCGCGTCTACCCTTCCGCTGCTCACATGGATTCCTCCAATTGGAACCCGGTTGCGGCGTGGACTCGAGGGTGCCAGCTTGCGGCGCTGAACTTTCAAACACGCAGCATGCCCATGTGGCTTAACCAAGGTAGGTACGCACGCGTGCATGCGTGCACGCAGCACCTTCTGCGTTTGGCGTCATTTTTTGTTCGCGTGTGTCGCTCGTTTCACTTGGTTTGGTTCCTTTGCGCTGGCGTGTTTCTGCGGGTCGGTACTCCACGCTCATGCCGTGGTGCTGCAAGCAGGCAAGTTCCAGTGCAACGGCGGCTGTGGCTACATTCCCAAGCCCGCGTTCATGCTCGACGACAACAGCAGTGACTTTGACTTGACGGCACACTCGTCGCCGATGCTGCGCTTGCGACTGTGCGTCATCAGCGGGCACTACCTGCCCAAGCCCGACGGAAATCACCACGGGGAGCTCATCGATCCCTTTGTGGAGGTGTCCATGGAGGGGGTGCCGGCTGATAAACGCACCTTCACCACACATGTTGTGGACAACAACGGCTTCAACCCCAGGTGGAAGTGCACGTACGAATTCGAGGTGCGTGCGTGCGTGCGTGCGTGCGTGCATGCGTGTGTGTGTGTGTGTGTGTGTGTGCGTGCGTG
>Ga0213833_1003152_pt1 | contig 10248 bp, 9 predicted proteins | sample SWATP21_FD_160575 | JGI IMG/M metagenome (GOLD analysis project Ga0213833, IMG submission 160575) | Coastal seawater microbial communities from Marineland, Florida, United States - SWA TP2 #1 | ecosystem: Environmental > Aquatic > Marine > Coastal | place: USA: Florida | collected 2016-08-14
TTCAACCTCCCCCCTCCCCCCTTTCAGGTGTGGAAGCGCGCGGAAAACGCCCGTTCTCAAATGCGCTCCTCGCGCGACCCCACACGCAGCTACCTGCAGGACGACCTGCGGCGGAAGATCCGCGAGATGAACAGCAGCGTGGCGGAGGCGGACAAGAACCTGCGCGACATTGGGCGGCACCACCGGCGGGGCAGTCGACGTGGCTCCCACGGCAGCGGCGGCAGCGGCGGCGACCGGTCCGGCTTCGGGTATCACGACGACGACGACTGGCGTCGCGGCGGCGGCGGTGGTGACGACAGGTCACACCGCAGCGGGCGGTACTCGGACGACGAGTCGGACCGCAGTGTGGAGCCGGACATTGACTACACGGCGCTGCGCATCGACGAGGGGTGGCTGTGGTTGAAGGACCTCAAGCGCGGGCTGATGAGCGGCCGGCGGTGGCGCAAGTACTGGTGCCGCGTCGAGCAGCGCAACCTGTGCTTCTACAAGCAGGAGAGCGACGCGGTGCACACGCACCTCATCCGCCTGAACCACCACGCGGAGGTGGAGCGTGGCGACGACACGGTGCAGCACAAGAACCGCAACGTGAAGTACGACTTTGACATCCGCACGGACGAGGTGGTGTACCACCTGTACGCCGACGAGGAGGAGGACTCGGAGAACTGGATGGACACCATCACGCAGGTGGTGGACGCCTGCATCCGCGCCCGCAACGCGCCTCGCGGTCGGGGTCGCGGCGACTCGGACCCTTGGGGCGCCGGCGTGAAGCCGAAGCTGGATCCGGAGGAGGAGGAGGCGGCGCGCGACGAAGCCATCAAGCACCAGGCGTACGGGCCGGGGTTGTTTGAGGCCACGCGCGGCGTCACGGCGTTCTTCACCATCCAGGCGTACGACGACTACGACAACCCGAAGACGTACGGCGGCGAGGAGTTCAAGGTGTCCTTCGAGAACGACGAGCTGCACTTTGACATCTCGCCGGTGGACAACGAGGACGGGACGTACACGGTGACCTTCTGCCCCACCCGCGTGGGCGACTTCACGCTGTCCATCTCCCTCAACGACTTTGACATCTACGGCTCGCCGTTCCACCCCATTGTCCACCCCGCGCCCACCTCCGGCGCCCACTGCGTCGTGTTTGGCGACGGCGCCACCGTCGCCGACGCCGGCAAGACCAACGAGTTCACCATCGTGGCCAAGGACCAGTTCGACGGCGACCGCGGCGTCGGCGGCGACACCTTCCAGGTCTCCGCCGACGGCCCGGTGGAGCTGCACCCGGTGGTGGACAACGGCAACGGCCGGTACACGGTGCGCTACGACCTGTCCGTGTCCCCCGCCATCCTGGCGCAGTCGGGGCTGCCGACCGTCACCGTGCACGTGGCGCTGAACAACGACGGCTTCGCGTACCCGCGGCCCGTGGCCGGCACGCCGCTCAACCCGCGCGTGCGCCTGCCGCTGCAGACCTTCGCCGCGGCGCAGGCCGTGAGTGCGCTGCCGGCGGAGGCGCGCGCGGCGGCCGTGGCGCAGGCGCGGGCTGCGGCATCCCCGGCGGCAGGCGCGGCGGGTGGTGGTGGTGGTGGTGGTGTTGGCGCGGCCGGGACGCCTGTGCACACCCCATCGCGGCTGGCGTCGTTGATTGCACAACAACAACAACAGCAGCAGCAGCAGCAGCAGTCCATGTTTGCGGGGTCGCCGTATGGTACACCGCCGCATCATCCGGGCATGGCGCGCGTGCAACAGAACATGACGCCGGGTGGGGGTGGTGTTGGGCGTGGAGCAGGGCTGAATGACACGGCGCTGCAGGCGACGTTGAACGTGCTGCGCCATGCGCAGGCCGCGTCTCCGGCCATGCATGCGGCGTCGCCGATGCGACAGGCGTCACCGTACATGGTGCGTTGTTTGTTGTTGTTGCACCGTGTGTTGTAGTGTGGTTGTGTGCTGTGTGTGGTGGGAGTGAGTTGTGTGCCTTGCTCTTTTGGTTCCGCGGTGTTGTCACTCGTTGTGGTGTCCTCACGTTGTTTGTTTGTGTTGTGTTGTGTTGTGTTGTGTTTGCTTTTGCTGTGCTGTGCTGGTTTGGGGGTCGCTGGTGTGTTCCGGTGCCCATGCCTGTGTTGTTTGTGGTATCCTTCCCCCGTCGTCGTTGTGTTTGTTGTGTTTTGTTTTGTTGCTTGTGTTCGCTTGCACAGGCCGCGTCACCGGGCATGTACTCCTCCCCGGCACGGTCCCCCATGGTACACGCCCCCGCCGGCCTCGGCATGTCCGCCGGTCCCGCCGCCGGTGCCGCCGCCGCGGCGCCGCCCCCACCCCCACCCGCCGACCACGCGGCCACCGAAGCCGCCCTGGCACGGCAGCAGCAGCGCGAGGCGGAGCTGCAGGCCGAGTTGGAGCGGCTGCGGGCGCAGACGCAGCGCCACGCCGCGGACATGGCCCGCGCCAGCGCGGAGCGGGAGGCGGCGTTGGCCAAGGCGCGGGAGGCCGAGGCGCGCCTGGCGTCCCCTGCACCCGCACCTGCACCTGCTCCCGCACCCGCACCCGCACCGGCACCCACACCTGCACCGGCACCGGCACCGGCACCCGCACCTGCACCTGCACCTGCACCTGCTCCAGCCCCTGGTGACTTTTTGCAGTCGGCGCCGGCGCCGCGGGGAGCAGGTCCTCCCCCCCAGGCGTCGCCACCCAGCGCCAGCGCCAGTGCCAGTGCCGCCGGCGGCGACCCGAACTTCCCCACACACACCCCACTCCCTGCGCAGGGGGCGCCAGAGGAGCTGTTTGAGCCGGGTGTGGTGGCCATGTTCGACAAGTACCGCCGGTCGCTGTACCAGCTGTTCAAGTACTACAGCCGCGACCAAGCCGGGCTGCGGCAGTCCCGCTTCATCGCCCTCGCCCGGGACTACGACCTGTGCCCGACGTTCCTGTCGCGCAAGGAGCTGCGCGGCATCTTTGGTGCCGTGGCCATCGGCCGGGGTTTTGACCGCCCGTCAGCCGCAGTGTTGGACTACGGTGGCTTCATCGAGGCGCTGGGTCGCACCGCGTTGTTCTCGCTGTCCAAGGCCGCGTTTGTGAGGCTGTACCCCACGCCGGTGTCGAAGGTGGTGGTGCTGTTGGAGATGTGGGCGATGGCGGATCCTCGCAAGCTGGAGGAGGTGAAGCAACGCCAAAAAAAGTGAGGACGGGGGGAGGATGAGGCTGTGGGGAGGCTGTGCTGAGGCTGCGATGAGAGCCACGAGGGAGGGAGGAAGGAAGGGAGGGAGCGAGGGAGGTTGGTTGGTTGGTTGGGTTGGCGTGTCATTCATGCCACACACGTCGACCCGTCTCGCCGGTCTTCCTTCTTCGTTCTTTCGTGTGCTTGGCATCGACGTGTGCTTTCGTTCGTTGCACGCCGTTGTCTGAGAGCCCGCTGCCTGCACTGCTGCTGACCTGTGGGCTGTGGAGTTAGTTCCCTGGGTGGGAAGTTACCATGGCAAGCGGTGGCGGTGGTGGTGTCAGGGCTGGCCACACACACCATGCAATGCCACGGGTGTGTGTGTGTGTGTATGTGTTGGTCATTGCGGTGATACAGACCATAATAACAAACTGAACCAGGCGTACCACTTCTACGACGTGCATCCATTCTCTCTGTGCGCACTCGTTGCTACTCAACCCAACCCAACCCACACCCGCCAAGTGCGTGTCACCAGCGTCACAGCTCCCGGACCTCGGGCTGCACACACCAGTGGACCAAAACAACAAAAGCAGATGGACCGTGTGACACCACACCCACTCACTCTCCATCCGTGATGACATGACACACAACAAGCAAAGAACAACCACCACCACAACGACACTAGTGCTTGCGATCACGGTCGGCTCTGTGTCTCTTGTCCACACCGCCTCTGCGATCATCACGCTGGCCCTCACGGCGATCCCGTGTCTCTCGTCGGTTAGGGTCTGACGACCGCCGACGCTTTTCACCACGGCCCCGGGTTCGGTGCTGGCCATGATTTCCGTCGTATCGCTCTCCATCTCGGTACCGGTGGTCTCGGCGTTGGTCGTCTTGACCTCCGTGCTGCGGACGGGCGGACCGGTCGTCTCTAGTTCGACCTTGGTCGTGGCTTCGACGGCGGTAACTGTCATCGTGTCGGCTCCGCGTCTGTGTCTCTGCTTTTCCTGCTTCTTCTTCGTCATCCTCGTCCTCGTCTTCTTTTCCTCCTCCTTGTGCACTAGGCCGCGGCTGGTGGGTGTTCCTCTCCGAGGTGCGGTTGCGGTTGCTGCTGGACGACGCCACAACTTCCTTCTTCGCAGTGCCACGCTCCCCAGCACCCCCCGCACCTGCACCAGCACCAGCACCTGCACCAGCACCAGCACCTGCACCAGTACCCACACTCGCCCCGGCGGTCCCAGCACCACTGCCTGTTGCAGATGGCGTTCGACGATCCGGTGCGGGGGCGTTGGCACCAGGGGTGTGGTGGGCCACACGTGGTCGGCCTGATGGGTTGGCCAGCAAGCCGGAGTGGCCAGGCCGTGATGCCATGGCGAGTGCAGCAGGTGACACACCCAATGCGGCAGCCGCACGGCGGCGTCTCTGTGTGGGTGCGTGTGCGCGTGCGCGTGCGCGTGCGTGTGCGTGTGAGGCAGGTGGGGTGGGGGGGGCCGGAGGGGGGGGGGGGGGGGGGGGGGGGGGGGGGGGGGGCAACAGCATGCATGACGTGAACCAAGTCACGTCCATTACCACGAAGCACACAAGCAAGCACCAAACAGGGAAGCACACAGCAACAACATGTGCTGGGCACTGGGCATTGCACAATGCACAACAAAAACGCCCACACGCAAACCGTGTTGTGCAGAGCAGGGTAGGTACAGCACGACACACGGACAGACACCCATGCCGACAGCGCCAATCGATTGGACAAACGGTGACGGCGACGTACCATCATTTCCAGCTTCATGCGAATGGCAGACGCTTGTGACATGGCCACGCTCGCCGCTTCTTCCTTGCGTTGCGCCTTCGCCTGTGCCTCAGCTTCCTCACGAGCGAGTCTGGCGGCGTTGCTATCCTGCACAACGCAACGCAAACGAAGCACGCAGCAGTACAAACCAACATGTGCAAACCAAACCGCAGCCACGGCACACATCGCAGGCGATGAGACACCCCATGCGTTCAGTTCGACGGCTGCACGATACGTGCATGCACATGCACGAGCACGAGCACGCACACCTAGACAACACGCACGCACCTCCACATTTCGATACACGCGCTGCTCGAATGCCAACCCTTGGCCAGAGGAGGGGTCTTTCTGAAAGCAGCAACACAGAAAGAGGCACGCCACGATGTAGCATATCGCAACCACATGCGCATGCCATGGGGGCCATGTTGGTCAGCACACAAGTGACAAGTACAGAACCCGTGCAGACGTAGACGCAGGCCCAGCAGGAGAAACAAGCCCAGACGCAGAGCAGAGCACACAGACACCTGCATGAAGATGACAAGGCTGGAACACCACAACACCTACGCACGCGATCATGTGCCTTGTGAACGCGAAGCGGTCGGTTGAACAACACCTTGCCGTTCAACGCAGCCATGGCGTCCATCGCTTGCTGCACGAAGGACGAGGCATCACCGTGTGACCACCGTCACCGGAAGGGGAACACATGATTTGTGAGAAGACCACACACACACATGACAACATGACAACATGACAACATGACAACATGACAACATGACAACATGACAACATGAACCATCGTGATTGGGCAGGCACGAGCCACACACACGACACCAACAAGAAAAAAAGGCCATGGTCACTGCGCACGCACCTCGGTGGTGGAAAACTCTACAAAGCAGCACCCCTTGGGCTGGCCTTCTTTCGGGCCGGTGCGGTGCCACAGAAAGTCTTCTCGCACGATGCGACCATACTTGCCAAACAGCTTGAGCACTTGGTACCTGCCACCCATTCACGGTCACACCATCCATCACCAACCACCACAAGTGGAACGAAAAAACACCCACTGAGCAGCAACACGAACAAACAAAAACATGCGGCACAGGCAGGCAGCCACACACAAGGCCACGCACTCCGTCACACGACGGTCAAGGTTGCCCACCCATAGAGTATTGCGACGAGACGATGCAGAAGCTGGATGCACGTGGAAGCGTGAGCGCACGAGCGTGTGGTTGCAAGCAGGCAACGCCGCACACACGTACCCTAGGTGGACAGGCATCGCGAACATGGGTTCGTAATCAACACAGCAACCAGCAATGCGTACCCAACCATCACTTCACGTTATGCACATGCACGCACCCCATGCAAACACACACAGCTCTTGAAACACTCCCACGACGCACCATCGCTGAGTGATGCGTGAGGCGCAGATGCGAACAGTGCTAGTGTCGCCGAACACTCGGTCGAGCATATGTCCGTAGTGAAGTATTTTACTGATGTGCACCACCAGCACCTACTCGGAAGGAAACGCGCACAACGGGTCACCCAATCGCTCGATGATTGTGCCAAAGGAGGGGCGTTGGCTTGGGGCTTGTGCCCAGCACTGCTTGATGAGCTTCACCATGCGCGGCGCCTGCTCTGCTGCCTCATCTGAGATGCAGGGGCGTTTACCAGCCGCCACATGGCTGCGGACTTGGAGTATGTTGTGGAAGCAAACAGGATCGTACACGTCTGGGTCCAGCTCGAGAAGGTGCCACTGTGTGCGCGTGCGTGCAGGTACAGCCGGGGTGCGCCACAGACACAGCACAACACCAAGAACACAGCGAGCACACAGGCGTCAGCAACAGAAACAGCAGCCCCGCACCACAGCACCCAAACAAACACACAGCCCATGCACACAGCTGTTGTTGGAGTCGGCGGGAGAAACAACGCACCAAGAGAATGGCAAAGGCGTACACATCCACCGCGAAGGTTGGCTTCCCCGCTTGGAAGGACTCGGGTGCCATGTACGGAATCGTGCCTGCAATGTCGCCACTGGTGGTAGTGCTCTGCAGTGTAGAGGAACGCACTCTGGCGAGCCCAAAGTCCGTAATCTTGCCTCGGGGATGGTCACCCTCAGTGACAAGCACTGACCGCCACGTCGTGCACACACATGAAGCAACCCGTCAGCAAGTGTGCGAAGCCGGAGGCGTGCAACAAACAAACCCGAAATTGAAAGAAGCAAAGAACACAAACTGGAAACACAAAAACCACAAACCACATGCCTGCCCAAGCAAACACAACGCACACCCCGGAGTTCCAACATGGAATGCACCCGCACCCGCACACGCACACGCACACGCACCCGCACACGCACACGCACACGCACACGCACACGCACACGCACGTGCACGTACCGTTTGACGGCTTCAAATCGCGGTGCACAATGCGGAAGTTGTGCAAGTGCTGCATGCCCATGGCAACATCGATGGCGAGCTGCTTCAGGGTGTGGGGAGTCAGGGTGACGTCATCACGGTAGAACAACAGCTCACTGAGGTCGCCTCCCCCAACAAACTCCGTGACGATGCACACGTCGGGGGACTTCAGGCACTGCCCGACATACTCCACCACGTGCGGGTGGCGAGAGATGATGGCCAGCGCCTTGGCTTCTTTCTCCACCATCCTTCGCTGCTTCGTTGTCAGACGTGTGACCTGCAGCTTCTTGACAGCCACCTCGCGGGTCGCAGGTGGTGGCGGTGGCACCGTGCCATCTGCGCTGCGAGCTGCGCTGTCGCTGTCGCTGTCGCGGCTCGTGGGCAGTGTGAGGGTGCCCTTGTACACCACCCCGAACCCGCCGCGGCCCAGCTCCTGGCTCTCATCCACGACCAGGTCCGCAAAGTTGATCTCACGTGCCACAAGCACCGTGGGTGGCAGCGCGGGTGTGGTGCGTGTGGGTACATGGGCCATGGGGGAAGGCGCCGCAGGGGTGGGTGGTGGTGACGCAACGTTGTCGTGGCGCACAAGGCCTGGGGCGGACAGCATGTGTCTGTGTGTCCGCACTGGCGATGGTGTCGCTGGTGCATCAACTGCGTCTGCACCTGCGCCTGCGCCTGCGCCTGCGCCTGCACCTGCACCTGCACCTGCGCCTGCGCCTGCGCTTGCTGCACTTGCACTCGCACGCAGTTCACGAGTTTCCTTGGAGGACAGTGAGTACGAGCAACCATCGCGTGATTCTTCCGTGTGTGAAGCGCCGATTGTTGCTCGTGTCGCGCCCCGACTTCCGACTACCTTGGTGCTCATGCGGGGGACAGGGCTGAGAGGAGCTGGTGGGGGGGCTGGTGCAGCCACAGTCACGTCACGCTGCTGCTGTTGCTGCTGCTGCTGCTGCTGCTGCTGCTGCTGCAACAACTGCAGCAGAAGTTTGTGGATGTCAGAGGTGGCCGTGTCCGTGGTGACTGGGGCTGTCAGCAGCGGTGTTGGTGGTGCCCAGCTGCGGTTGTCAACAAACCCGGATTCAGGAGGGGGCAGCAAAGTGGACCATTCCATCCCATCGAAGAAGAATTCACTGCTGCTGCTTCCATCGCTGACGTCGTCGCTGCCCACGGTGCTGGGTGGCGGTGCTTGGCGGTGGCTCCGTGCACGTAGGGACACGTTGCATGTGCTGCGCTTGTGCCCAACCTTGCCACACCGCCAGCAACGCAACACGCGTCTCCCACACGTGCGGCGGTCGTGCCCGGGCTCGCGGCAGATGCCGCATCGCCTCACTGCCGCGGGAGCGGCCTTTGGCCGTGGCGCTGCGCGTGGCGGCGCATCAGCTGCGGGTCGGTTGGCTGGGCACGTGGTGCGATTGTGCCCGGGCTGGCGGCAGATGCCGCATCGCCTCACTGCCGCGGGAGCGGCCTTTGGCCGTGGCGCTGCGCGTGGCGACACATTAACTGCGGGTCGGTTGACCGGGCACGTGGTGCGATTGTGCCCGGGCTGGCGGCAGGTGCCGCATCGCCTCACAGCAGCCGGCGCCGGCGGGGGCGATGGGGTGACGGGCTTGTTGTCAGGACACGTGCGGCGGTCGTGCCCGGGTTGGCGGCAGATGCCGCAGCGCCTCACTGCAGCACGTGGTGCAGGTGCGGGTGCAGGTGCGGGTGTAGGTGCGGGTGCGTGTGCGGGTGCGCGTGCACGTGCACGTGCACGTGTGCGGGTGCGTGCGGATGCAGGTGCTGGTCGGTTGGCTGGACACGTGGTGCGCGTGTGCCCCGGCTCGCGGCAGATGCCACATCGCCGCACTGGTGCGGGTGGCGGTGGTGCGACCGGGCGGTTGTCAGGGCACGTGCGCCGGTCGTGTCCAGGCTGCCGGCAAATGCCGCAGCGCCTCACAGGCGCACGGCGGGAAGTCGAGCTCGCCTGGCTGTAGCCAGAGCCGTAGCCAGAGCCACCACCATGGCCGTATCCACCACCATAGCCACCACCGTAGCCACCGCTGGTGGATCTCCTCGTGCCGCTCCCGCTGCTACGCCCGCACGTGCGCCTGTTGTGGCCTGACTGGCCGCAAATCCCGCAAGGCATGGCAACCACAAGAGAGCTGCGGCGATGTACGGGCTCAAGCGCGCGCGGGGTGCACAGGAGCACTGCACGCCACCTTCCGTGTGACGGACAGTGACGTGACTTTGCACTTTTTGTTATTACTGACTTCAAGTCGATCAGATCCGATCCGGGTCTTTCAGACTACTGATTGACTCGACCACTGCGCGCATACACTGTTGGACATTCTCCTGGGCGTGTTGGTTAACGGTGCTCTGTGTCCATCCTTCACTTGCAAGTGCGCACCAACAGCTGCTGGTTTTGTTGGCAGCTGTCCGTGTCAGCCTCAGAAACTTTAGCCTCAGAAACTTCGCGCACAGAAGTCCAGGGTCGGACAATTGGCTACCCGCTATAGCGGAGGTAGCACTCCACGGCGGCAGCCTTCCAAGTGCCGAGCCCTGTTGGGCTCGCGTTTTCCTCCACAACGTGCACAAGGCCGTCTGAAATCTGCGCACACACCCATCACCACAGTTTCGAAGTGTGAGCAACGTTGGGAGAGTCTCAGCGTGCTCGCTGAACAGCACTGTAACAACTACAAGGGCAACGCATTGCAGCTTGGAGTCGGTACACCCACGGCCATGCAGCACGAATGTCCCGTTCGGAATGGTGCAGTGCCGCGCGCTGCGCACGGTGCGCACAACCCGGCTGTGCAGTGGGGGGAGAGCAAGACCTACCGAAACGAAAATGGCAGTGTGGCCGTACTCAGAACCCGCCCAGTTGAACACAACGGCGTCGCCAGGCTTCGGGTAGTTTGTGGTGGTTACGTCGCTGGGATGGC
>Ga0213833_1003153_pt1 | contig 10247 bp, 8 predicted proteins | sample SWATP21_FD_160575 | JGI IMG/M metagenome (GOLD analysis project Ga0213833, IMG submission 160575) | Coastal seawater microbial communities from Marineland, Florida, United States - SWA TP2 #1 | ecosystem: Environmental > Aquatic > Marine > Coastal | place: USA: Florida | collected 2016-08-14
AACACACATCACGCCAACAACCACGCCACACCACGTTATGGTGGCTCGGTCACACTACTCGCAGCAGCACCCAATGCCTTGGCCACACTCCGCCGCCACGACACACATCACATCACATCACATCACCTACCTGCTGCATCAGTTTGTCTGACTGACGGACGCAGGTCGCAAGGCTGTGCATCGCTCGGACCAACAATGAAGCCCAAGACTGTGCCGAGGACACAAACCTTTTGCCTCGACCAGACACCACCACAACTCCGCTGCTGGCAACCCTGCCTACGACACCCTGCTGCTTTGGCGCGGCAACAACAGGAATGAACACCAGCGTCTCCGTGTCCACACCCACGCTGGACGCTACACCAGTGCCGAGCGAGCCGGCACCATCCCGACCACCCTCCACAGGCACACCAGCGCCATCGGCGGCGCGACGGCGGTCCCACTCTGACGGCAACCGAGCCTCGAGTTGCGGCAGGCGAGGCAGTCCCGAAACCGTTGCCCTGCGCGCAGACAGAGGCACAGTGGCAGCACCACCCGCCGCGGATGTGGGTGTTGACGTCGGGGCATGTGACGACGTGTCGTCGCCAGGGTGTGTCCAAAAGGAGGACGAAGCCGCCATGTCGCCGCCGGGAGTGTTCCAGGCACCGTCCACTGGAGTGTCCGGACTCGCTTGTGCAGCAGAGGCGGGGACCACGACCACTCGGCCAGCTGACGCGCACGACAGCAGGTGGCTCAGCCACGGAGAGTGGTGAGATGTGACGGGTGACGCGTCGGACGACCGAAGCAAAGTGGTGATGCGTCTGGCAGAGTACATGATGCGTTCCCACACGCGCATAGTCGCAAGCGCAAGAGCACCCACATCACAGTCACAAAAGCACAGCACACGTGAGCAGCAGGAAGGAGAAAAACCCATAGGACAAGTGTAAGGGCGGGTGGCAGTGCATGCACTGTGGCAAGCATGACAACAAACAACAGCGTGCAGAGCAACTTCACAGCGGTGCAACATCGTACCCTGCTTCATCGGTGAGCACGACGTAGCCACTGCTGTGTCGTCCACCAAGCAACCCAAGGGCTGCAGCAGCCACAGCATGCACCAAGCGACGCATGAACAGACCCAGTCGCGCAGGGGTGGTGGGATAGCCTTCGACAGCACGCGGAGTCAGGGCTGGCAATCGAATGTGTGCGGTGGTGTACTGAGCCACCCATGTCACAGCGGCACTCAGCCGCACGTGCATGTCCTGAACAACAAAACAATTGAACACAACCACACCACCACCACCCAAACACGTAAATGCCAATGAAAGTTACTACAAGACATTGAAAACAGCCAGCACGCATATATATCGCCATTCCAAACAAAGCACTACCAACCGCCCATCCCACTAATTGCCACTCCACAACACAATGGCGCAGTCACTCACCAGAATGGACTGTGACACATGGCGCGCCTTCTTTTCTCCCACCACTTGGCCTTCCAGGGAGTGCGAGCTGGACAGCAAAGACTGAATGCGAGCGGCGTGCCTTCGCACCTTGGCTTGTGTGCACAATCCAAGCGCCAACACGCGAGCCAAGGCCGGCAGCAACACCAACAACACATCTCGGGCACCATCGCCATCACCCTCATCAACACCCACACCCTCACCAATGCCACTACCACCATCACCGGATGCAGAGGACACTGGGGGCGCCGCACGAGACCACTGAACATGCAAAAGAGCAAGCACGTCAGTGGGTCCCATGCCTTGGCTCTGAGCTTGGATGGGTACCATCACCATGCCCAACCTGACGACAGCAAACACGTTTCGTATGGCACCGGTCATAGTCAGAGGCACAACGCAGCATAGCAACCCCGTCTCACACACACACACACACACACACACACACACGCACGCACACACACACACACGCCACCCCACGTGAAACGGCCCACGCACCGAGTCGTGTCCGCCGCTCGGTCAAAATCGAGACCCTCCACACACCGTGCTTCCCCTGACACCCGTGGAACACACACAGGTGCCTGCGACATCCAAGCCACGGACGCCATGCCTTCACCCCACTTGCCGACACTCGTCTCGGACTCGCTCTGGGATGCCACAAACGAAGTGCCATCGACGCGGCGGTACAACAGCCTGGCAGACACAACTCGCCCCACTGCGTGCTGCAGCGCATTCGTCAACGCAGAATGGGACACACGAGGCAGCAAGGACCGGATGTCTTCGTTTTCTCCCGCACCAGCACCAGCACCAGCACCAGCACCAGCACCAGCACCAGCACCAGCACTGACACCTGTGGCTTCTTGTTGCACAGGGTCTGCAACACCCAGCACAACGCGACACCAGTGATCCATGGCGCCGGGCAGCCGAGTCAAGTCGCGTGCACGCGCTTGGGCCGCGCGCTTGTCCATCTTGCTGTCGTGGACGGCGTGTCGCACGTGCTGGATGGCTCGATAGTACGACAGTGGCCCACGGATGGCTGCACATATGTCACGAAGTCGCTGCGCGATCCACGGGGCAGACCGGGCATCCGGGGTGCTCATGTCGTCGCGATGCGGCACTCGCACCATTGCCACGCCTGCAAGCGCGTGCTGCACTTCGACCGGAGCAAGCCAAAGCAGTTGTCCGTCCGCGGTGGTATCTGCCTGCGTGCCGCTTGGACCTGTGGCCGACACGCTGTGGAGGGTGACACACACAGACGCGCACGAAACAACACAGAAAACGGTCACGAGGGCAGGAGAAGCTCAAACGGCACAAACATCGCCACGACACAATGCACAAGGGCACACCACCACACACACACGCATGCACAAGCACATGCGCATGCGCATGAGCATGCACGTGTTCTGCCCCCAACTCACGTACCGAGTCACCGTACCACGTTGTGCCACTTCCAACACCCCATCGGAGGAAGCGACAAGCAGCGCAGCATCCACACTCGGGTCCCACCACTGCGGCAGCAGGTTCACAGGCAGGCTGTGGGATGTTCCGCCCAGCCGTGTAGCAAGGACGCGCGCCTCCTGTCTCGGAAGCACCGCCACCATGCGCTGAGGTTTCGTCTCCGACGCAACCTGGCCCTGCTTGGGCCTCGCCGAGTGGCTTGCCGAGCGACGGTCCTCCGCCACCAGCACCACCGCAGAGGAGGCTGGCTTCAGCACCGCCCCCTCACCACCACCACTGGGCGTGGGCGCCATGGAAGAAAACGGCGTGTGCCGCAGGCCATGACCGCGAGGTGTCGTCGCCTTGTGGGGGGCGTCAAACCACATGGTGGCGAACCGTTGCAGCTCCGCGAGTGCCGCGACTTCACCGCGGGTGGGCAACGCGACGCTGTGGTGCAGGCGGGCTCGAGACGCCACGTCCGCCACCTCTGATGATGACGCGCCGTCGTCGTGCACATGTGTCCCCTGGGCATCACGCCTGCTGCCTGCGTGCGGTCCTGAGGACGCAAGCTCTTCCAACAGCGGAACAGTGATGTCCTGGACACGCACGCAGCAAGTGGGCACGCAAACAAACAAGGTGAAAGAAGAAAAACCAAGAGGCAAGCCCACCCACCGCACGAGGCAAAACAACACGAAAAAGGCAAAGCAACTGGGAGCGCGCATGCGGTCTTTCCGCCGCGGCCACACCACACGCCAGGCAACACGCACCTGGATGCGCAGGCGCAACTGCATTTCGTTCGTCGAGGCAGCCAGTTGCTCTGCGGCTGCCGCGGTGCACACTTGGCGCCACACCGAAAAGCACCGCGCGGCAACCATGCGCAGGCGTTGGCCCTCCATGGAGACGCGCTGTTGCATGATGCGACCGAGGATGCCAACCGCCGCCTGTTGATGGGTGGCCACGTGCGAGTAGTTCGCAACAAACCTGGGTGGGCGCACTCAAACATTGTGAGTCAACAAACAAACAAACAAACAAACAAACAAACAACCAAACACGCGAGAAAAGAAAGAAGAGCACACGCGGGCAGCGAGTGAAGAACGCAACATGAGCAGAGGCGGAAAGCACACTCCACAGGCACGACAACAACATAACAAGACACAACCCTACGCCATCCCACGCACCGTTCCAGGGCTTGAGACACGGCTCGACACACCACCGCTTCCTCCTCTCCCGCAAACGGAGCGTCGCGAGTGAGAATCACAGCCCCCATGGCGAAAGTGGGCGCGGTCGCGTCGCCACCCGCACGAAGAGGAATGGCCAGCAGCGCCGTCCTTCGTCTGCGCCCACCGCCCATCCCTGCAGCGTGTGCCGGCAAATCGATGGAGGGGACACATGCGGGGTCTCTGCGGGCCGCAGCAACACACAAGGCACCCAGCCGCCGTGGCAACGCCAGCGTGTCGTGAATGCCAGGCGACCACCAGCACCGCAGTGGCTGTTGTTGTTGCTGTTGATGTTGCTGTTGGTCTTGACGTCGAGTGCGCTGGTTCTCCGCCTTCGGGAGACACGCAAGCCCCACCAATCCCTCACCCTCACGCAAAGTGTCTGTCACGGTCCCGTCACCCAACGACACCACACACAACGGGCAGTGTCCCCGTCCGGGTCGCGAGCGTAGCTTCAGCTCTCCGTCGCCTCCCGACACGTGATCATCCTCACCCCCAGCAGACGCCGCATCGCCGTCATCACTGTCTTCGCCACGGTGCCGTTGCCACGGACGCCGTTGCCTCCTCCACTGCAACGACCGCGACGGAACACGAAGCACCAGACGCATGTGCACACCACCACCGGTGCTGCTGCTGCTGTTGTCGATGGTGTCCACTGTCAATGCACCCTTGACTGCCTCCCGCAATCCAGCCGCCAGTGCCACTCGCCACTTGGGTGTGGCCATGAGGGGAAGAACGCTTTCGTGCCCGCCCCTTCGTGAGGCTTGAAACGATGGGTGTCGTGAGCGAGTGGTGGTGGGCGGTGCGGTGGTTGCGGCTGTGGTGTGACGAGGTGCCGCAGTCCCTGAGCCAGACCCACCAGAGGTAGCAGGGCGCGGAGCCGCAGAGGGAAGATGTGGACAGCCCATGGCTCGTTGGGCAGTGCGAGAGCGTACAACGGAGGCACGGATGCGGGCCAAGGCGGCGGAAACAGAGTCGCACACGTCCGTCAGGGCGGATTCGTCGGTGGCATCAAACGGGGACGACCGCGGTCGACCATGGACACAGACAACCCCGATCACTCGCCGAGGCTGGGAGGAAGAAGCCGCAAACTGCGTGGTTGGCCGACCAGCCACGCCACCCACGTCACCAGCGCCATGCCCGGTGCCTCGAAGAACGGCCTTGTCGTGCGTTCCCACGTCCCCGCCTTCAAGACCGCTACTCACACCCGCACCCGCACCGGCACCGTCACCGCCACCGTCACCGTTGTTGACACCATGTTGCGGCCCATGGTCGTAGCCATGACCGTGACCATGACCATGACCATGTTGATGCTGATGCTGATGGTGCTCCAGCGTTGGGGCAAACAATGGCAGGGCAAGCAAGCCACCCCATCGACCATCCGCACCACCTGGTGCATTGCCACCGTTAGTGTCGCCCCCTGTGCCTTCGCGTGACGTTCCATCAGCACCGACGCGACCCTCTGCTCGACGGTGGGCACTGCTCTCGCCACCCCATGCCACCAGGCCAATGGAGGCACCACCAGCGGCCAAGGTGGGATCACGCAGCACATTTTCCCCGCCACCTCCCCTGTCTTCCCGCGATGACGCCATGCCGCTGGCATCAACGCCGCCATCGCCGTCAAAGGACGCCGTCGTGGCGTCACGCACACCGCCTTGCTTCAACCGCAGCGGGCGTTTGGTCCGCACCACGTTGCCCAACATGGTGTCGGAGACCGGGATGTGCACCGACGTCACACGGCCGTGCGTTCCGTGCTGCTGCGTCCACAACTCGTCGCGCACCGTGGTACGACGACCAAGGCGCAAGCGCTCGTCGTCGGCAAGCGGCGGGGCGAGGTCGCGCAGCAGCCACACAGACGCATGAGTGGCGCCCAGCAACGACGGAACCATCGCGGACACGGCATCCATGACGCCCGCGGCGCTGTGACACGCCGCCATGGCCACATGGAGGCGGCCGACGAGGCGGGACATGCGCAACGACAAGTGCAGCCGCACGGCACGGGCGTCTTGTTCCTCCAGCTGTTGTGCGGACTGGATGAGCGCGGTGTGGTAGTGCCGAGCAGCAGACGCCGCGGTTGCGCCATGCCACCTCTTCCATGCACACGCCAGACGCCGTCGAGTGTGAGCGGCGGCAAGGCGCCTCCTGTGCACGTGCAACAGGGCCACGGCACGAAAGCGGGCAAGCGTGCGCGCCGCAGAGTGTGCCACGGTAGCCACGGTCTGGCTGACAGTCGGATGAGTGGTGCTCCACTCGGACACGGGTGGGGAGTCACGCCCCGGCTGTCGTGACGCCACCCTGCGCTGGCGAGCCACAAACTCGGCGGCAGCTGCTGCGGAAACAGACCGCACAAGCTCGAACAACACCACCGACGTCGGCGAGGTGGAGGAGGGTGTGTGCGCACCTCCATCGCCACCACGTGCCACACCCTTGGCGACACGTGGCGCAGCAGCAGCGGCAATGGCCACCGTCCAGTACTCTAGCACGCCGCCGATGTGCATCGGCGGCGTTGTTGTTGCGTCAGCACTGTCACCAGCGCTGCCAACATTGGACACGCCGGTGGTGCCGTTGCTGGTGTGCGGCGCTGCTGTGGTCGCAGTGCCCTGCGGGTGTTGCCAACGACGGTGGGGGCGTGGAAGGGACATCAAGTACACCGCACGGCGCCACAGCTGTCCGGACCAAGCACCACCACCACCACCACCACCACCACCCATGGTAGCGGTTCCAGCAACTGCACCGGGGTCACGCGCAGGCACCGACACCATGTCATGGACCACGGACACGCTGTGTGAGGAGCTCGACCCGGTGAACAGCGGATCCAGCAACGCCGACTGCCAATGCGGCGGCAAGAAACTGGATGCGCCGATCCACTGACGCGTGCGTAGCGGCGCGGAGGCTGTCGACACCGAGGTGTCTACCACATGTGCATGTGGTCCCTGCACCGAGGCGCAGGCCCATGATCCATCGACGCCCCGCCGCATGAAGCTTGTGTGACCCGTGTGCGAGCCCAACACCTCCCCTAACTGACGCTGCGTGTCGGCAACCCACTGGTGCAGCTGCAGCCGTTGCACCATGCCATGTGTCACGTCGGAGTTTGCCGCAAAGGTCAGCGGACGGGACGGGTGCGATGGGCGCGATGGATCCGATGACGACGGCGCAGAAGATGACGATGATGATGACGGTGACGACGACGACGACGACGATGACGATGATGATGACGACAACGGCAGCACCACCTGGGCTGCGGCAGTGGCCACGGACGTGGATGCGGCGTTAGCACACGCAGCAAGGGCAGTGACGGCGCGAGTGGAGACTTGGAGCGCACCATCCACCCACTGTGCGTGATCACGTGCCAGCAAGCGACCATAGGCACAGGCCACCGCCAGTGCTACACCAGACCACCACTGGGAGGTGACGTGCAGTCCTGCTGACCCCCACACAGAGGGTGGGGACAACGGGGTGCGTGTGCGCCCCTGTGCCTGCCGTGTCTGCTGTGTCTGCGCCGTCGTGCGGGAGCTGGAGCTGGAGCTGGAGCTGGAGGACACGACTGCCACCACTGCACCAGCACGCAGTGGGCCCAGTGAGGTGTGGCGAAGTGCCGGGTCCGCTGTGCAAGCCAGGGGCGCAAACACGACCGTAGCAGCTTGGCCAGTCGCCCCGGCAGACCCACCAACTTCACCACCGGCTCCGCACGCGAAGGCGGTGGCTGTGTTCGCGCAAGGCCGAGAGGTGACGACCCCCTGTGAGAACGCGGACCGGAGTTGCGCATCCAGCACCGCCGGCCACGGCTGCCACAGGTCAGGTGGACTCCACACACCCCACGAGGATGAAGATGTCAACACAGAGCCCCCGCCATCGTCGCGGCCGCTGTTGCCAGCACCCACAACGCCCAGCCGTCGCGCAACATGGAGTGGCAGTGCCAGCGTCACCCGGACTGCCCGCATGGCCGGATCGCGACAACGAAGCGCGGCTTCGTGCAGGGCAGTGGCAAGGCTGGGCCACGACGCTGCAGAGGCAACAGCGTCGCGAGTGTGTGCCACCGTTGAATCCTGGAGGCGGAGGCTGGCAGCGGATCGAGCTTGGTGGAGCGACGAACGTGACCGCTGGATGGCGTCTTCGTGTGCATAGGCGGCATGCAGGGCGGCGCCGAGACTGGTCGCGAACTGCATCACGAGTCGTTCGTCCGCACGGGTAAAGTGGCTGTGTGGGTGGAGGCACGCATGGGGTCAAAGAAACGTGAGAGGAATGGTCACCGCACACCACCAAGCGCCACCACGAAGCGGCAAGCAAACACGTTGCACACACACACACAAGCACCAACACCCAACAACCAAAACCCGCACTTGTTCACGAGCAACATGCACTGTCGAACAGAACGGGGTGCAAGGCATGCACATCGCACGTACATGGATGCAGCATCACCCTCTTCGTCCACACTGTCGCACACGGTGCTCACATCCGGCAAGTGGTGACGCGTGGCCACCTTGTTCACGAGTTGCAACGCCCCCAGAACCGATGGCTTTCTTGTGCCCCTGCTCCCAGGTGCGGGAATGGGGACATACAGCATCGTGCGCAGGTTGGGTGTGTCGCTTGGTCTGTGAAACTCCAAAGCCCACACAGCCACGCGGACAGGCCACACCAGACACACAAGACACAATCCCACCCCACCATGTGAGTGCGGACAGGGCACCACATCAGCAGAAATACCAAAACTGCATGACATAATTCCACACACACACACATACATACACACACACACACATACACACGTACGTGGATGACACAGACGGTGACGTTCCAGTGTAGGGTGCTGCGACACGCGCGTCAGTGGTGGCATCACGAATGTTCACCACTCGCCCCCGTTGCACCACCTCTCTGAGCACCTGCCCAGCGCCAGAGGCCACGTCTCCCGGAAGGGCGGAGAACGGCTCGCCGAGGCGTGACGCTTCCGCATCAACACCAACACCAACACCAACTCCGCCACCTGCACCAGCACCAGCACCCGCACCCGCACCTGCACCGCGGATACTGGCGCCTCCGCTGCCGCCGCTGCTACCACTGCTGCTGCTACTGAACGTCTCCACATCCTCATCAACCGGGTGACCACTGGCGGCTACATCGTAGAAGTGCGTCACCAGGCGTGAGGCTCGAGGGGTCAGCTGCACGAACGCACCGTCGTCACTCCCCTTGCCCTTGCCCTTCCCGTGCAGCGGTGAGTTGGTCGGGCGCAGTGGGGAACCTGTTGCGGCCGCACCACCACCACCACCACCACTGTCACCACGCACAGCGGCATGAGGTGTGGCCGCGCCGTGTGGAACCATGCGGGTGCGGGGGGTGGTGAAAATGTGAGCACGCTCCGCTCCCACAAGTCGGGTCACGGCAGCGGCAGCAGCACGGAGCAAGGGGTGGGGACGTTGTTGGTGCTGCAGCGACGCCTGGGATTGGGCTAGGCGTTCGGAGCGCCGCAGCTCCTGGTCGCACATCACGTCGTGCACTGCCGCAATGCTGCGCTCCAGCGATGCTCCCACGGCCTGGCATGCCATGTGGGCGCATGCACACACACACACACACACACACACACACACACACACATACACACACACAATCAACACAAATGAAACAGGAGTTGGCATGGGATGAGAACGGGACAGGGCACACATGCACGTCCATCCATGGATACTGGAACAAAAACCACCGGACACGCACCTGAGCCACAACAAGTGCCAAGCGTTCCGCGTCTGCGCCAAACGCAGCATCCACCTCATCGGTGCCAAACGCCAGGACGCCAGCCACTGTCCGCGGCGGCAGCTCCTCCCCATCCTCCTCGGCTCCACCGGTTGTGGCACCCCGGCGTCCTCCATCGTCATCCTGACCTGCCACGCCAGGCACCACCGCCGGTGGATGACGCAGTCGTCGTCGGTGGTCACGCCGCAGTGCAACGCGCGGTGACATGCGCGAGCGATGCGCCGTGCGACGCGTGAACAGGGACCGTGGCGAGGAAGCACCACCATGTGGGTCGCCCTCATCTGACACGCCTTCCATGCCCGCGACAGAGCCAAGGCGCACGAGCACAGGGACACACAGCAGTGACCGCGGGTGAATCACTCGCACTGGCCGTGGCGCGGAGGGACTACCGTCGCCGTGGACAACGTCACTGTCGCTG
>Ga0213833_1003154_pt1 | contig 10245 bp, 14 predicted proteins | sample SWATP21_FD_160575 | JGI IMG/M metagenome (GOLD analysis project Ga0213833, IMG submission 160575) | Coastal seawater microbial communities from Marineland, Florida, United States - SWA TP2 #1 | ecosystem: Environmental > Aquatic > Marine > Coastal | place: USA: Florida | collected 2016-08-14
GCATCAAAACCAAAACGAAAGGTGAAGGTGAGCAACGCAACAATGTCACCATGCATAACCTCCCGTGCAAAGCGGCGAAAAAATGCAAACGCGCACAACCCCGACGCGACGTACTCCCTTCGGCGCGCCACGGCCACGGAAGCTCGCTTGTGGGGGAAGCACCAACAGATGGTACGGCCCGCGCACTTCCACGTGCTTGTCTTTCAGCTTCAGGGCACTTGTTTTCAAGATGCACACACGGACGCTGCATCCGGGACAGTAGTCACGTATGGTCAGCAACACACACAACAGCCACGCACGTTGCCTCCGCTGCCCATGTCCGTAGACTGTGCCAGTTCACATGTGCGTGACACGCACGTACCTCTGCGCAGTGATGTTCAGGTGGAGCTTGCGAATCGTGGAAGCGTTGAGGTAAATGGACAAGTAGCAGCTTTCGGAGGAGTAGACCTCGTCAATTGCTTCAGAAATCTCACCAAGGCACGTTTTCTCGATACGCCCCTGTGACACGATGGTAGCAGTGCGGCTCAGCGCGCGGAACACAAGAAGCATGACACACGTGTGACCATGCGAGCCACGCACCTTCACGATGCGAGCTGCGGTCTCGCTGTCATCGGCCACCAGTGGCGCCTCGATGATGGGAGTGGAGATGTTCGCACTGGCGTTGATGATCTCCTTGATGCGTGGAACACCCAGCGTCACGTTCATACTGGCAACACCAGCAAAGTGGAACGTCTTCAACGTCATTTGCGTGGCGGGTTCACCCAGACTGTGGGCACCCACCGCACCCACAGCTTCCCCAGGCTGAATGTTTGCACGTCTGACACGATACACATCGATGCGGGCGCACGCAACAGCCACAGCCACGCAGCCACAGCCACAGTGACAGCCACACGCAACTCCAGTCAGTCAGCACATGAGAGAGTCGCGCAGTCCGCAGCAGCATTGCTCCGCCGCTACCAGCGGTCTCGGGGCCCCACACGCACCGGTACTTTCCGAGCGCACGGTGCAGCATGAGTTCCGCCTGTGTGGCGGTGATGCGACAGGTGTTGCGGTATGTGGTGAACGCCTCGCGTTGCCACGGGGCATTGGCGGTGGTCTCCGACACGCTGGACCACCACGCGGCGCGGTCGTCTTGGCACACAAACGTGGGCACGGTGAGGGTGGACAAGTCCGTGTCCGTGGACAAGCCGACCTCGTCGAGGCGGTGGCGCATGGTGGCGACCACGCCATCGAAGAACGCTTGCACCTCGTCCACAAACTTTTTGGCGCCGGGCAGCAGGGCCGTGAACTCAGGGGACACCAACGCACGCGCGATTTGGTCTTCCAGCTCAAGCGGGGTCAATGGCGCCTCCTCCGTACACGGGTGTTGAGCCTGCATACCCATACAAATTGGTGGAGAGTGTGGTGTGGGTGAGTTGGGCGAGCGAGAAGACGCAACACACCGAGCACAGGCACACACAGGCACACATGCACGTCCACAAAACAAAACAACAACAAAACATCAACAACAAGAGCATGCTGTGACGGCGGCACAGGCACAGGACGCAGCGCCACCCACCTGCACGTTGGCAAACACTCGGGGGAAGTCCACGGGGCGAGAGTTCGGCTCCATGTACGCCGGGTCGAGGCCGTCGTCACCATACGTGAACTGCACCACGGCCCCCTTCGATGTGCGCACCGTGGCGTCGTACTGGACCGACAGGTCCTCCAGTACCTTCATCAGGCGGCGCTGCATGTACCCCGTCTCTGCGGTCTTCACAGCCGTGTCCACCAGCCCCTCTCGCCCACCCATGGTGTGGAAGAAGAACTCCGTGGCTGACAGACCGGTGAAGAAGGAGTTCGCCACGAAACCCTTGGCCGCTGGATCCTTCGCCTGGGCACCCTCGACACAACACAACACAACACAACACAACACAACACAACACAACACAACACAACACAACACAACAGCAACCAAGTGTAAGACACCAAGCCACAACGGGCAACCATGCCCTCTGCTACACCAGCGCGCACCTTGACTTGGAAGATGGGCAGCGTCCGATCCACGAAACCCTCTGCAATACGGGCACCGTTCACTTGCTGCTGTCCAACACAGGCCACCATTTGACAAATATTCAGCGTGGAACCCTTGCTGCCGCACGTCGCCATGATACGGGGTGCGTTGTGTCGCGGGAGCTGTGTGACAGACATTTTACCAACTGAATCACGCAGTTGACCCAGAATGCCGTTCAGCACACTCTCCAGGGACTGCTCCGCGTCACACCCGGCCTGCAAGGGAAGCGTTCCCTCGTGAAACTTCGCGATGTTGTCTTGGCACCGGCGGTAGGCGTCGTTGATCATTTTCTCCTTTTCCACCGTCAGCGCGTCCGACGGTGTCACGTCCTCGATACTGATGGAAAACCCGAAGTTCGTCAACCACCGGGTGCACATCTTCGTGAGCCTGTTTAGAAACCTGTGCCGAAGCGTGTGTGAGCGAGACACAGAGGAGATACACACAGAGAGGGAAACACACACACAGCACACAAGCAACACAAACACGACACACGCGTGCCACGCCCGAGCAGCGCAAAAAAATTCCACGTACTGTGCAGCTGCCAGCTCAGAATGGTTTCGGATCAAGGCGTACACCAGCCCAGTTTTCTTGCCTCCAAGCGTCTTTTTGCCAAGGTTGCCGCACATCAGCTCACTGTTGCGAAAGCAAACATAGCCTTCGTTTGGATCCATGTACTTCCACTCTTTACCCTGCTTGTCTTTGCCGCAGTAGTTTCCCTCTTTCAACTCGAGATTGACGAGGAGGTCGGTGGCCTTGTTTTGGCGCAACAGCATTGAAATAACCTGCTTCCCGGTCCACAACTGCACAGGAAACATGATGGCGGGCGGTGGCAAGTCGACATGACCGAGCGCGTCGGTGATGGTGGACACCACATTGCAGAACTCGTCCTTCTCCATGAAAATGTTGCGCTGTGTCAGCACAAACGCTGCGGTCAAGAAATCCTGCGTGGCACTGACTAAGGGCTCGCCTGAAGAGGAAGAAACGCGAGGGGTAAGGTGTCGTTGCCGCACAGGGGGCTCGGCCTCAACGCATGACAAACAAACGCACCACTGCGAGGCGTGATCATGTTCTGTCGAACATCCATCAAGCACGCGGCTTCAGCACGGGCCTCTTCCGTTTGGGGCACGTGGATGTTCATTTCATCTCCGTCGAAGTCAGCATTGTACGGAGAGCAGACGCACTGAAGGAAAAGAGCAACGACAAAACGCCCCACCGATGAGCGCGGGTTCAACCACAGCACCCACCAGTGCCTGCGAACATCCAAGACACCACACGCTAACCTAACCTAGCCGCACCTCATTGAACCGAAGCGTTCGCCAGGGCATGACCTTGGCGCGGTGCGACATGATGGACATCTTGTGCAGCGAAGGCTGGCGGTTGAACAGCACGACGTCGCCATCGCGCAAGTGACGCTCCACGACGTCACCGATTTGGAGGTTGCGCGCAACGCCGTTGCGGTCGCCGTAGTGCAGGGCCTTGGAAAAGTTCGTTTTCTTGACCGTGACGCTGTTGGCGCCCGGGTAGATGGGTCCGTTGCGCACGGAACGACGAAGGCGCTCGATGTTGGACTCTGTCACCAGCTCGGGGTACGTGAGGACCTTGGCCATGTGCACCGGAACCCCCACCTGCTCAATGCGCAGGTTCGGGTCCGGCGAGATAACAGAGCGCCCCGAAAAGTCCACACGTTTGCCTGAACAATAAGAAAATCAAAACGGCGCCATGAACGCTGTGAGCACACATGCACACACCCAAAGCCACCCCACGTGCGTGGCGCAGCTCGATCAAGGGCGGAAGGAAAAGGAAAAGGAAACGACAAAAAAAAAAACGAAAACAAATGGACGCACCTAAAAGATTGCCACGAAAGCGACCCTGTTTGCCCTTCAAGCGCTGGCACATGCCACGCTTCGGCTTCTTGGGTCGCGATGTGATAGGAAGCCCCGGCAGCTCGCCGTTCATGAACGCGGCCACCTGCACCTGTAAAAAGTCCCAACTGTCCATGACATTCTTGAGTGAGGACCCGCTGTTGAGCGCCAGGCGCATGGCGTTGTTGATTTGCAGGATCTCGTTCAACATGGCGGTGAGGTCGTCCTCGGTGGTACCGCCGCCGCCTTCCATGGCAACCGACGGCCGAATGCACACCGGCGGGACAAGCATGTGTGTCAAGATGAGGTGCTCTGGGCGCCCTTGCTCAGGGTTGGCCCACAACACGTCCATGTCGCTCTCGGGGATGGCCTGGAACAGGTCCAGCACGCGCAAGGGCGACAGGTCCTCCTGTGCCCGGCTCAGGAAGGGTGCCATGTCTGGGTTGGCGCGCACCGCGGAGCCAAACGTTTCCAAGAACGCTTGGCGCTCTTCTGACTTGGGCTTGTACCTGAGTGGTGTAGTGGGTGGTGCAGCACGTCAGGCCATCGCCTTGGCACGTGGGCTTGGGTGTCTGTGCCACAGCAACTGCCACACAACACGCGCCGACGCACTTTTCATGCAGAAACTTCAGGCTGTTGGCGCTCTTGAGGATTTTCACACGACCGTTGGTTGCCATGCAGTGTGGGCACGTGCGTTGCTTGCGGCACTTGTCCGTGATCACCTTCCGGAGCTTGACCTTGAACAACGCGCCAACCATGGGGTCTCGCATGCGAGCTGTGAAACGTTGCAGGTCGCCATCGTCCAGCAACACCCGTGAACACGTCTTGCAGATGTTGTGCAGAATGTCCAATGTTGCCTTGAAGTAGCCAATGTGAAACACCGGCAGCGCAAGCTTGAGGTAGCCAAAGTGGCCGGCACACTGCGACAGTTCGTGGCCACAAGTCTTGCAGAACGATTTCTGCAACACACACGCCACGCCACGCCATAAACGCGCAGACGCCACACGCAACATCGGGTGAGTTCCACGCTTCTTCCTCCCCGGTCCACAAAGGTCAATCGTTCCCACACACGCGCTCAACCCAACCCGACGGCGTCCCCGAACCTTGTCCGACACGCCCAAGCGCGGGTCCAGGCAGCCATACTTGGTGGGGATGCGCGTGTTGATCTGGTACAGTTCGTGATTGCACACTTGGATGTGGCTCAGCTTGACCATCTCTGCACCACTCAGCAACCCAAAGTTGATCTGTGCAATGTGCTTGCGCCGACTGCTCTCCTCCACACGCAGCTTGACGGTGGGGTCATGGTGTTGGCGCCGGCGGAACTTGCGTCGCCCACCGAACGGCATGGTGACCAAGCGCAAGGAGCAGCTGCTGCGGCACTCCCAGCCGCGTCAGCCCTCCAGTGCGTCGATGCGCACTTGTTACTACCAGTACACACAACACCCAGGGTGGGAGGGGCGTTGGCTGGCACAGCGATGGCTGCTCACGCGTGCCAGTCTGTGGGCGGAGGCAAGTGGGAATGATGCATAAATCGCGACAATGTATGTATTCATCATATCACGCTGGTCCGACCAGCTACGACCTACGGGCTTGCCGCTGGAGCGACACCAGCCTTGGCGGCTTGAAGGAACGGCAAGCCTTGGGCAGCTTGCATGGCGGCCGCACCGCCACCAGCTTCCGCTACCTCACGCATCAACTCCGTTCGAGCAGCTTCAGCGGCAACCACAAGGCGCTGTGCAAGCGATGCGCAAAACACACAGTCAGGAACACTTACTTCATGTGAGGCAGAGAGAAACCAAAACCGTACCCCCACACTCTTTTGAAGCTCAGCTGGGTGAAGACGGGCGCCAACTTCAGCCATGTTCACGCCCAACGCCGGAAGCACTGTACAATGCAGGCAAGAAGCAATCAGCACACGAGCGCGGCAACGGCACCAAGTCATGCATGCATACCCTTGATTGTGTCCCCGAAAAAGATCAGCGGGTTCAAAAAGTCATACGGTGTCGCATGAGTGCTGTGAAAGAACACCATTCGTTAGGCTTCACATCCATGAGTGTGGTGTGGATTCGCAACAACACACCTAGAATCGTCCTCTTCGTCTTCGTCATCGGATCCAGACTCTTCGCCAGACTCCCCTGCCTCTTCCGCTTCCTCCGTTTTCTTCTCAGCGGTGATGGCAGCATACATCTTGCGCGACTGATACCACACCACGAAAGCTCAGCCTCGCCCCACTTGACACCACCACGCGTTCCACTCACCTTCGCCGCCGCCACGTCGAACTGGCGCTCATACTCGGCTTCGTCGGCCGTGGTGGGTACAGCAGCTTCGTCATCCTCTTCGATGATCACACGGTCGTCATGCCCAATGTCCTCATCTTCCTCGTCATCCTCCTCCTCGTCACTCGATTCTGCGAATGGGGCGCGCGATGGTGTGGTGAGCGATAGCCAAGACAACGAAGCGGTGTGGTGGAGGGTGCGAGTGGTCGGGACACACACCTTCATTGTCGGTATCTTCATCGGGATCTGTCATCGCAACGCAGTCACCAAGCCGCGCGCAAGTCCGTTAGCACCGACATGGCGCGCGTGGGGGCACAATGCTACTACCACACCACAAACATTACGTACTTGGGCAGAGTTTGCGCAAGCGCAGCGCAGCGGCAGACATAAGGGCGGGGAAGTTGGACTGGTCGAGACAAGACAAGACACAACGCAGCACGCCACCGTCAGCACGTGCCGGTAACCCACACCAGCAAGGACCCACAAACGCACCGAAAGCGTAGCAGGCATGCTACCTGGGCCCAGGCGCATCAATGCGCAGATACCAGCCACGGCAAGTCGGTTGCTCTCCTCTGTGACGATGGAAGGAAGAGCGGAGAACCAACCTGCCAGCACCTTCGCGCCGGCATCGGGAAGGCCGGTGAGGACCTTCAATGTGTGCAAGGGGCTTGACAAGAAGCAGGCATTCAACACGTTTGCCAGCATGACCTGTGATCAGCGCACCGTCAGGGTCAAACAAGCCGGCCGCCGCGCGACGTGAAACGTGTTGATGCACCTTGATCTGCCAGCCCCGAGGCTTGCGGTCTCCAGTCCAGAACGGCACCAGCACTTGCTTGATGGAGATGTCGCGCACCACATCCATGTGGGCGCCTGGGTGGGTCAACAGGACGTCACACACCAGCCTCAGGGCGATGGCAACGTCGTCTTCGTTGCCACTGCGCAACGGCTTCTCCACCATCTTCCAAATCAGCGCAACGTAGTTGGTGCTGCTCGCTGGGTCACCACACACAAAGCGGTTACGGTCGCGCTTGATGAAGTTTTCGCACGCTTCCTGCACGACGACACACACGGTTGTCAAGCAAAACACGGCGACGAGTAGCGAGCGTACTCCCCCGGTACGCACCACGCAGTTGGTCAAGAAGTCATAACCGAATTTGTCGAACGCATTGTACATGGCAACAAAGGCGTGCCACAAGTTGTTGCTGAAGGGAACGGGAGAGTGGAATGACATGGCTTGTAGCAGTCCACATGCACTCTCCATCATGTTGACATCTTCGCGCTTCACGTCAAACACCTCCGCAAGCAGCTGGCACGCCAACCGTGTGACCCTCGTGAGACCTGCACAAGCGTTTGCCGCCGCAACTCCACACACGAACAGGAAGAAGCTTAAGCTCGAGGGCGGGGTAGATCTTTGGCTGCAGCGTCGTGACTTGCACCATTGTGCGAAGCTGGTGCCGGTAGAGCATTGCCAGAGTCAAGAACGAGGCGAGGCGAGACGCACAACTGAGCCCCAAAACAAAAGGGACGGGGAAGGGGCAACCTCATCTCATCCACAACAACACGCTCTGCACGCACCGCTCCGACACAGTACTCGGCACACAGCATGCCCATGCCATCAAGTTCCGCGTCTTCCTCTTCCTCATCGTCCACAACATTCTTCTTGTACAACGCCAGCTGCGGTGTGTGGCGGCACAGCGCGACCAGTGCATTTGGGTGAGACCAAAGCAAAAAGAAAAAAGAAAAAAGAAAAAAGAAAAAGAAAAAGCGTCCATGGGTGTGACTCTCCCCGTCCACACGCCTGCACTCACCAATCGGTCGGCCAAAGCAGGGAAATGTTCCAGCATGTGCTGGCCGAAGTTGATCAGCAAGTCATCCAGTGCTTTCACCGCCTGTGGTGGCATGAACACGGTGAACACGCGCCCGGCGCCGTGCATTTCATATTCCACCACGTCCAACGCACGTCATCAATGGCAAGCTTCTGCATCAAGCGGAGAAGGTTGTTCACAACAGGAAGAACCTGGCCTTCAAGTGCCTGCACGTTGCAAATACCACAGGCATCACACCACACACTCCCTTCGCAACAGCAGGCAACCAAACACAAGCCGCACCGCGTAGACGAAGTCGTTTTGTGACTCCAGCAGGTTGATAACAGCCTTGGCAGCTTGGAATTGTACGGTCAGAGGGAAGGTGGGGTTAAGGCACTGCGCAGGAGCCCAAGAATCGCGTTAGGAAAGCGATGTTTTCGAACACCACGACTCAGAAACCGCAGTGAACGAACTTGTAGTGTGAGGTTGGTCATCGTGGTCACGTGGGCGTCGTTTCGCCAGGGGATGTCGCAGAACGAAGCAAAACTGAAGCACGGATGCGCACGTGTTAGCACACACACACACACACACACACACACCATCCACGCTGGCAACCGTGTTCGCGGATGGCGTACGTCTCAATCGCTCGAGCTTGGAGGAAGGGAGCGTTCGCTGGTGGGTTGAAGGCAGGAAGTACATAGCTGGCACAGGACAGACAACGGGAGTCACGGTACAGGGCAAGGGGGCAGGGGGTCGTTGCACCCCTTTTGACCCGCCCCACTCCACCACCCAGCCCCAAACGTACGTGGACAAGATGGCTTCCAGCTTTCCACGGTACTTCTTGTAGTCCTTGAGCTCGGTCTGCAGAAGGCCTGGCCACACAAACGCGTGTCCCCCGAACACAAGGCGAGGTGAGGTCTGCACCACGGTATGCGACAGCGGCGCGTCATGCCCGAAAAAACAAAACAAGGCGCACCGATCATGGCAAGCACTCCGTCTTTCAAACGATGGTTCCCTTGCGCCCCCGCAACTCGGTGCGCCTCAAGGATGCGGCCCCAAAACGGCCACAAGATGTTGAGGCAAGACTTCTTTTTGTGCTGCACAGGGGCACAGGGTCACCTCACGTTAGCATGTGAGCCACCACACCACACCAGACGCAGGCACGCACCCGCACAAAGTCCACAAGAATATTGAAGGCACCGATGCGTGGATCCACGTTCTTGAATGAGAATTTGTACCCCCGGCGCACATACTCCTCGGGGTCTTCAATCCACAGCTCCTGGTCTTCATCGTTGAACGAACAAAGCGACGGGACAACCTGCTTGGGACGAAGTGTGAAAAAGCCACAAGATATCCACGTAACCCACACAGCCACAGCCGCTATGCGCCAAACCTCGGTGAGAAGAAACTGAAGGTGTGTGCCGTTGCAAATGATCTTGAACGTGCGCTCAGACGCAGAACAATCGGCCAAGAATGCCCTGATGGGGATCGCAGCGAGGTGGTGAACCATAAGCAGAGAAGGGCAGCGCAGGTGACCAACACGTACAAGACACAAACCAAAACCTTCTTGGTCAAGTATTTTCCCTCACGTCGCCCGTACAGCATCTGAAACACGCCAACCACACAGCGAACAAACATAAGCAACAACGAGTGGCGGGCAAGATGCCCACTTGACGCACGCACCTTGAGGCACGTTGGTATCAGATGGGGCATAATCTCGCGTGCAAACAGCTTGGAGAAAGCATACTCCACCTTCTTTGACTTGGGAACGTTTCCGATGACGCCATACTTGGAGGACATGCGCATGAAGATCAACGAGACCCACTTCTTGGCCTGAACACGAATATGTGTGGGTGAGAGAGAGCATTCGCGTGCCGTACACGAGCATCACGAGCGAAACACCCAAAAGGAACCATCACGACTGCAACGTCACACCAACGACGGGGGGGGGGGGGCGGGGGGCGCTCATACCTTCCACCAGGGCCAACTAGGACGTGCCTCCGGATCGGCGGGTTGGGCCGGTTCTCCTTGGCCTGGCTCAAAGAGGGGTTTGTCAAGCAAGCTGTTCAAAAGGTGGAACCACTGCAAGCAAGTCTGAAACGAAACGAACGCAACAACACTGTGGCGTGAGCACACTGGTATGGTGTTGTGCTGTGCTGTGCTGTGCTGTGCTGTGCTGTGCTGTGCTGTGCTGTGCTGTGCTGTGCTGTGCTGTGCTGTGCTGTGCTGTGCTGTGATGTGCTGTGCTG
>Ga0213833_1003155_pt1 | contig 10244 bp, 20 predicted proteins | sample SWATP21_FD_160575 | JGI IMG/M metagenome (GOLD analysis project Ga0213833, IMG submission 160575) | Coastal seawater microbial communities from Marineland, Florida, United States - SWA TP2 #1 | ecosystem: Environmental > Aquatic > Marine > Coastal | place: USA: Florida | collected 2016-08-14
CCCCCCCATCTTGCTTCTCTTTGTTGTCAAGCTACTTTTCACTTTGGTGAGGTATTCTCTTCTCCAAAGCTCCGCTTCCCTTCTCTCAATCCATCATAGCATCGTCCCCGTCGGTTGCGGGCCCACCCGGAGCAGGCGCGGCGGCGCCAAAACTAAACCCCGAAGTGCCAAACATGGGCATGGAACTTGCCGCAGGCGCCTGTGCAGCACCACCAGACGACGGCGGTTGGGCAAAACCGGTGAACGTGAACGGCGTGGCTGGCGTGGCTGGCGTGGCGGCTGTGGTGGAGGGCGCCGAGAAACTGGACGGCGCGAATATGGAGGGCGCAGCCGCTGCGACGGCGGCGGCAGGCATGGCGGCAGCTGGAGCCGCTGGTATGTGTGTGGGTGGCAACGCCACAGAGGCGGCAGAGGAGGATAGGGGAGCCGCTGCAGCAGCTGGTGCCGGTACGCCACGCGGGTGAGTCCCTTGCTGGAGGCCCATGACCACGGGTGCGGCATGCGACACGCGGGCAGCTGGCGCCTCGGGCGGAAGCTTCGGGTCCACCGTCAGCATGATCCACACGGGCTCCGTGATGAAGCCACCCTCGTACCGCACGCGATAGCATGACAGGTGGTCACCAGGGCGTGTGGGGCACTTGATGTCAACGCCAACGAACTGTTCCTGGCCTGGGTCAAGGGGCGGCATGCGCTGGGGATGACTGCGCAGGCGAGAACCTTCCTGGAAGGCCACGCACGTGTCTGCTGGCCATGGCGCTGTGCCGGTGTTTCTGATGTGCATCATTACGAGCCGTTGAGCGCCAGGAGGAACTCTTTGCCCTGACACGAACTCGGGCTGCAACGTCAACACGCCTTTGGGTGGGTTGGAGACTCGCAGCAGGTTCGCCTTGTTTCCAACCGACGCGAGAAACGTGTTGATGGCCGCTTCTACATTCCAGCTCGAACTTTCCAAGAAGAACTGCGCGACATTTGAATCTATCTGAAGAACCTTGGAGAACTGGGCGACGAGTGCATCGTGATCAGACGTGGTGATCGATGCGAACATCGCAATCAAGTCCTCCGCCATGGTGACGTTGCGTGGGCTTTCAACCAAGGCACACGCCGCTGTCACGCCGCACTTTCGCAAACCCGATCCAGGCACGCACAGCACGAAATGTAGGCAACTCCAGACAACTCCAAACAAGCTGTGTCGTGCGTGTGCCGGGATGGCTGATCGTATTGATCGGTCACTCCCAGCACAATTCTGCACACGTCTTGTTCTTTTGAAACTTGCAGTGTGTGTATTCGTTTTGAATCATGTTGGTGCACGCGATGTTCCGTGCAGCCAAGTGTGCCACCGACACTCACCGCGCGAGATATCATGTGGTCTTCCTTCGCGAAGAAGGCCGCGGAGTCGGAGGCGACGTTTGCAAAAGAGAGACTTATCATCAGTCCCGCTGCACGACGCCACCTCGAGAAGCAAACTGTCGCTCGGTACGTCCAGCAGTGATTGGACCCTGACGGCGTGTGATGACAGGACAACCTGGGTTTGCATGCCACCCCTGTCTTCACGACCCCCACAGATGCCACTGCTGGGACATTCTGAATGAATTGGAGTACTCCAATGAGCAGGTAATGTGTTCTGTGCTGATTGTGGTGCTCCTCTGCCGCACGTGGTCCTCATTTTGGTGTCCGTGCGCTCTCTGCATTTGCGCGCCTCCTCAGGAGTTTGCACGGGCGGGAAAGCGGCTGCAGTGGATGGCTGAGCAACTCGCAACTCCAAAGTTGAACCGCAGACGACCGCGGCGGAACACTAGGCTGCACGTAGAACCTGACTTCGAGCACATTCTCGTGGAAGAGGAGTATGAAGGTACGCCCAGATGTTGGTGTGCGGCTCGGTGCCTGCGTGTTTTGCTTCTCGTTCCTGTACCCGGGGCCGACACAAGGTTAAACATGCAATGCCAGGGCCTGAACTTTCGTTTCCGCTCAAACTTGTGCATCTGGTTGACTTGATCGATCACTACAAGCGTGGGAAAGCCCTCCACCACAAGTACGACCGCGCCAAATGACAGTGTTGCCATTTCGACGTGTCAGATGATGAGAGGGTGTGTTGACGGTGTATTGACGGTGCACGCCCCATTGATGTTGCAGATTTGTTTGCCAGTTGTTGGCTCGTGCACAAAGACATTCGAACCCACTGCCCAACGTCGTGGAGGTCACCATCCCGGAGGGAGGCACCCTGACCATCGTAGGCGACATTCATGGCCAACTCCCTGATTTGCTTCGTGTTTTCGAGCTTCAGGGTTTGCCCAGTGAGGAGAACATGGTGTGTTGGGTTGGCCAGGTGTGACGCATCGCAACAAAACACCCACCTAACCTGACAGCGTGCGGTCTTGCCAGTACCTCTTCAACGGCGATCTTGTGGATCGTGGAGACTGGGGTGTGGAGTGCGCGTGCCTCGTGTTTGCCTTCCAGCTGCTGTACCCGAGGTCGGTCTTCATCAACAGGTATGTACCTCCCCCACCGGGCTTGTGGGTTTGCTCGGTAGTAGGTGCCTCAATGTGTTGGTGCAACAGAGGAAACCACGAAGATCGTGTTGTCAACATGGCGTATGGGTTTCACGGCGAGGTGTATGAGAAGTTCCGCGACCCGAAGTTCAAGGATCTGGAACGACCCTTGCGTATCTTCAAAATGTTTGGTGATGTGTTTGCTTCTCTGCCACTTGCTTCCATTGTGCAAGAAAAGGTATGCCTCAACTTGTTGCGTGCCGTTTTGTGTGGCTACCAAGTTTTGGTGTGGCTACCACGGCTGTTGTGCTGTTTAACAGCGTGTAATCTCTGACCACCGCTCAGGTGTTCGTGGTGCATGGAGGGCTGTCCGATGAGCCTGACGTCACGATAGCCGACATCAATACCATTGATGTGAGTTGTTGGGTGCTCTTGTCGTGGTTTCCCTGCTGTTCCGTTCCCTCAACCGTGCTGCTGTTTCGTTGGGGTTTCGCTTCGACCCTTGCGTGTGCGTTGATGCAGCGGAAGCATGACAACACGCTTGGGCGCAGCACGTACGACGATGCGGTGTTTCAAGACATGCTATGGAGCGATCCCCAGGTACGCTTGCTGTGGGGGTGATGTGGCTGTATCGATCGGATCAGGCCCTGGTAACAGCAGTCATGCCACGCCCCCACCACGAGCAGCACGAAATGGGCATTTCACCCTCCTATCGTGGCGCGGGAGTTCTATTCGGTCCGGACATCACCACCAAGTTTTGTGAAAAGAACAAGTTTGATCTTGTTGTTCGCTCGCATGAGTGTGTCCCTGACGGCTACGAGTGCGTTGAGCTTGCGCCCCAGCGACATGTCTCGTACACGTGTGTCCTGACTTCGTGCGTGTTCAGGCGTATGCACTGGGACAAGCTCGTGACTGTATTCTCTGCCTCGCACTACACGGAAGAGCGAGATAACAAGGCGGCTATCCTTGTTCTATCTCACACCCTCAAGCAGAAGTTCTTCCAGTTTGAAATCGACTCGTGCGTTCGACCCGCCCTCCATTCCTGCTGACTGGGCGCTCGCTCACCTTTGCCAAGTGTGCCTCGTTGTACTGCAGTGTGAAGGATATTGCATTGCCTCTGAATCGCGAACGCGCCGAGTCCTTCCAAAGCATCGTGCTGCAAAAGCTGCTGCTGCGAGTGGCCACCCACAAGTCCGACCTCTTTGATGCGTTCACCAAGCTTGATGCTGATCACACAGGACTTGTTCGTGTGCCACCTGCTGGGTTGCGTGCGCACGGCACGTCGCGTGAACATTGTGACGTGACTTGACCTTGGCTGCTTCGACGCTACAGGTCTCGCGGGAAGCGTGGGCAAGAGTGTTGAGGGACGTTGTGAAGCTGGATTTGCCGTGGTTCCATCTTGCGGCACAACTCGCAGAAATTCACAATGGTCACATTCACTACAAGGAGTTTCTGGACAGGTTTGTGGCACGAGATAGCTTCACCACCTTGTGCCGGCTCGTCGGGTGGTGTTTTCACACCCTTGAATGGTGGTTGCAGGTACAAAGTGAAAGGAGACGGAGGGTGGGATATGTGGATGCGACGAGTGACCGTTCGGCTTCGCAAGGCGTTCAAGGAGCGGTGTCCGTCGTATGAAGACGCATGTGAGCTGTTCCAGGCTGACGAGGCAGGATTCGTCCACTACCGGCGCGTTGTGGATGTGATCCGTGAGTATCAGTCGAACCTCACAGATAGACAGGTACAAACAGCAGTGCCGCGGCGATGCTTCAGCATCAGTAGTACACTCATATAGCTGCTGCGTGCGGTGTACAGGTGTTTAATTTGATTTCTGGAATCCCTGGTATGCAACGCGGCATCGTGTTGATCGAAGACCTTCTGGCAGCTCTTACGGTACGTAGCACACCACCCATCCCCCTCCCCCTCTCTGCCACTGGCATGTCCCGTCCCCCCCCCATCACACCCATACTTATACTCTCGTGTACGCGCACACGCACACGCACATGCGCACTCTCACACCAAACAGGGCGGCGAAAGCGAAGCCAGCTCTGGTCCAGGTGCCGGAGCAGGGGCAAGCGGCGACAGTGGGGCCACACCAGGCACTGGCACTGACACTGGCACCGACACTGGCACTGGCGGGTCAACAGGGCAGGCAGGGGCAATCACTCAGGTTGGGACGGGGGCAGGGGCAGGGGCGGGGGCAGGGGCGGGGGCAGGGGCGATGATGATGATGATGGCTGCGGAGGATGAAGAGGATGACGAGGATGGTGGGCTGCCGCCCGTTGGTCCCCGCAAATTAGTGCGGGCGGGTTCCAAGCACTTCCATCCGAACCTGTCACGAGACCGGGTTGACACACTTGAGTGTGAACACGACGACGCAGGAGTAGGTGATGCTGCAGAGACAGTGGAAGGCACAGACGATGTGGAGTGCTGCTCCCACTGCACAGAGTCTGTGCATGGTGACAGTGACGCGGAAGGCTCTGGACGGCTCACGCCCCTGAACCTCGCACTGAAACTGTCGCAAGGGGCGGTCACGCCACGTTCGAGTGAGGGTGTGGCGGGGGAACCTGCTGTTGATGCGAATGCAGCGGGAGGCACAAAACCCACCAGTGCTGTGCATGTGTCTGTTCCGCCGTCAGATGACACCACGGCCGTCACTGCTGCGGACCCGGGTGAAGTAGCCATTAGCCTGGAAGCCATTCGCTTGGATGCGTCGTGAGATGGTTTCATGTGATTGAAGTTGTGTTCTTCAAGTGAGTGGTGCATTGCAAACGAAGTCGACGTGTACTTTGTGCAAAGAAGTGGTTTTTGTTGGGGCGCGACATCCCACAGCAACGGCACACCGGCACAGCACAGCACAGCACAGCACAACGTCATACAACAGCAAGCCCCGAGCATATTGACAACAACAAGCGCCGTTTTCCCAACCAGCAACCGCAGCCACACACCATCACGCAAGCGCGAACACACGAAGACCTGTCGCAGCAATGTGGCGCGTAAGACCCGAGACAAACAACACGGCACGCATGCATGATTGCAGGCAAGATGTAACCGGGTTGAATAGACGCCAAGGATACAAACCCTGTCCACGAGTGGACAAGAGCCCAAAACGCAAAGTGATCCGGTGACTATATTCGCACTGAATGGAAGCCCCACACCATGGATGACGAGAACCGTCTGGTGCGAGCTAATGTACGTGCGGTGTGCTGATGTGCAAGGTGGGGCAACACGCGGAAAACGTACCAACATGAGCGCGTATCAGAACGTTCTCCCAAACGGATGGCCACCCACAACCACAACCACAACCAAGGCAGGGGCATGAAAGGGAAGTGGTGGGGTTGTGCGAATGGCAGCCGTTCAATCGAAAACCGATCGTGGAGTGGAATTTGGCGTGACATATTTATGCTGTGGATCGCGTTATGTCAATTGGGCCGAGTGCCGTTTCGTGAGCAGTCGGATCGGGCAGGCTTTGAGTCCATTGAGACGGGATTTCCCATGGCTACCACGCCATCGAGGACAGCAGGGGCCACCCTTGATGGGGGGCTGACCTACAATGCGAATGAGCTTGCCGCGAGTCGGCTCAAGCGAGAAAAGTACGTGGGTGTGACGCCGCAATGGGCGTGAGGGTGGAACTGACGCCTGCTGCGTGTGCTTCAGTGACACCATCAAGCGTATGCGCTCTGAGAACGCCGTCTTGGAGCGTGAACTGGCACTGGAAGCACGGCAAGCAAAGATGACAACAAGTTCGTACGCACGGCGACTGACTGACGAGCTGCACAACTCGGGCGATGTGTGGACGCGGAAAATAGAGCAGAAGAAGCGTCAGATAGTGGTATGTGACCAAGGCTTCCTGCCCCTTTGCTGGTTGATTGCGCCCACAGCCATATGCTTTGTGAGGTGGTGGAAGGCATTGTTGACGTTTTTGTTGTCTGGATTGGGCTGGGGCTGGGGCTGGGCTGAACAGGAGCTGGAATCCCAACTCCTTGCAGCGTCCTCTCAGCTGTTCCATCAACAGCAACGTGTTGGCGGCCTGTACGCGTCGCGACAAAACAGCCAAATGATAGCCAAGCAGATCCGCATTTTGGAAAACCGCTTGAACAACGCGCTGAAGAAGTTTAACCAAACGCTGCAGACCAATAGGGAACTGCGCGCGGACGTAGATGACCGAAGAAGAGAACGAGGTGCGTTGCCTGTGTCGGCACGTGTCCATTGACGCTCACATATCTGTGTGTGCGTTGATCTCCGTGTCACAGTGGTATTTGATGGGATTTATAAGAGACTTGAAAGGGAGAGCTTCGTGACCCACCGGGACGTGGCCGCGGCGCATGAGGAAGCGGAGAAGGCAACAGAGTTGCGAGACACCACACAACGTGAGATGAACAAGCTCAAGGCGCTGAGCGACGCAGAAAATTTGGCGTTTGAAGCCGAGTGGAAGAAGGTCGCAGAGGTGTGTGTTCGTGTCACTACCACTACACAAGCGGTGGATCTTTCCAGTGAATGCCTGAGTGCTGCGCAAGAGCTCATGATCGTGTGTGATGGGTTTGGGATATGGGTTGGTTGCACACGCAGGTTATTGGATCTGATCGAGACAATTGGGATTCACGCCCTGACAGCACACCTGCAGACTCCAAGAACAGAGGGGAGCTCACGATTGAGCAGGAGGAGGAACTGAAAAAGAAGATCGCTGACACAAGCTGGATGATTGACAAGGACAAGCAACAGATCCAGCAAACCCAGGACAAGGTGGCCAGCTACGAACATGAGTTCAAGAAGATACAGGACGCGACAGGAATCACAGGCATTGACGAGTTGGTGAACAAGTTTATCGAAGCGGAAGAGAAGAACTACTCTCTCTTCAACTACGTGAATACCCTGGCTTCGGACATTGAGAAGATGGAGAAGGACGTGGCTGCAATCAAGAAGGAGGTGGACACATACAAGGGCCACGGAGTTCACTCGGATTCATCAAGGAAACAGTGCGTGCTGACCACAACTCACCGTTTCCCTCCTGTCCCCAACGTACTTTCCTCACGAACGCACCTTGAACCGCAGACAACTACGGCTGCTCGAGTCCAGGCTTAGCACGTCAACCGAAGCAGCCGCCAAGTATGAACAAATGTTCTCGGTGCGTGAACGCGATTGCAGGTATTGGACCAGAAGATGCACGGGTAACGTGACTATGGTGTGGTGACGCTGCTCCAGGTGTCCCATAAGCACCTGTCAACCATGAAAGCTGGCATCCAGAGCCTGTTCACGAAGACAGGCTGCAACTCTGCAACCATGGCAGAGGTTTTGAACCAGCAAGGGGTCACAGACACGAACATAATGCAGTACATGGGTGAGAATCGTGTCTGGTGCGCTGCATGGCGATGCGATGTCACTCACCAAACCACATGGCTTGTGCTCCAGGGATTGTGGAGCAACGCGTGAATGAGATCGTGAGCCTGTACATTCAGTCACGTGAGGGAACAGGTGATCCGGAAGCTATGTCTCTCCAGAGATCTCGCGACGGAACCTTGTTCTTGAGCATGGCTGCAAACACCCAACGCAAGCTGTTCTCCAAAACCCAGGGCGCCACGAGTCGCACCGCATTGCTGCTGACAGTCAACCCCCCGAGTTGGGATGACCTCAGTTCTGACGACGGCAGCGACGATGAAGCTGCTCGCCCTGTGACACTTGAGAAGCTACACAGCACACCGCTGCGGTTCCGAACCACCAGCCGTGGGCGAGCTCGGAGAGGAGCTGGAATGAAGAATACCATGTAGTTTGTTTGCTTGAGCCGCCTGGGAGCTGGCCATGTGGTGCTTTGCTTGCTTGCGTGCGAGGCAGCAGCAGAGTGTGGAAGGAAAGAGGTTGGAATTTCGTTTCGTTTTGTTGGTGTGAGGGTAAACTGTTCAACTGTAAACAGGATCTTGATGGCGATCCATCATCATGTCAAAATTCGATGATGTGCCCTCGACCGTTTTCATCTAGATCTTCTTGTCTGCTCTGTGGTTGCGTCCCACATGATGCACCTTGCTCTGCTACCAGATGCGCACAACCACGCTGGTAGCGTGGCTACTGTTATCCTCTGCAACACTCGCGGCATGTGCATCAAACAAACCTGCAGGCTTGCATACTTGCCCGGTAGAATCTGCACTGTCACCGTTTGAGTCGTCCCAACGCGCAGTTCAGTGTGAATGGAAAGGAAGACGCCAATGGGATTGGCCCTGGAGTGAGCAATGGCAAGACAAGGAGTGGGAAACGTGGGCATTGATCACAGACACATTCATTATGGCAGCGTCCATCTGGAATGACGGACTTGGCCCTCTAGTGGCAGTGTACATGGTACAAACCCAGTCGCATCTACCAGATACGGGAGAAGGTGCCGACTTTGTTGAAGCCTCGTACCAGAGCTTCTTTCCACTGCATGTTGGGTATGTAGTTGGATTGTCCGTGTGTGTGTGTGTGTGTGTGTGTGTCCAACTCAACCAGCTTGCTTCGTGTGTGCCGTGTCAGTGTCCGTGAACTACGCATGTCCACGACACACCAAGGTGACTCCATCTTTCGCTCTCGGGCTGTGCAGCTTCATTGTGACCACACGAGCTTTCTTGGCGAGACAAACGGTGGGAGGTATCTTTCCGTGTATGCCCCACACATGAAGCTACGCCGAGGCTTTTCATTCGCTGCAACAACCAACACGGAAAGCGGGCAGTATGAAGAAACAGTCACCCGCACAAACCAAGGGTATGCAGGAGCGCTTCCTCGTGCACTGCTTCTGCATCTGACATGGTCTCGCTTGTGCAGTTGTGTCCGGCAAGCGTCAGCTATTGCACCGTCAGCAGGGAGTATGGAAATGGACAAGATGTGCGGATTTCGTGTGTTTGACGTGCACAACAGCAGTGTTGTGCATGATTGGGGTCGGGGTAGGCTCGATACTGCGTCTTCCATGCTGTGGGCCACTGCGGTGCAACCCAACAGCGGGTATGTGCAGGCTTTGCTTGAGTTGAAGTGTCGGCGGGCGTACGCGTAACCATGTATGTGACTTGATTTGAGCACTCGTGTCTGCTTCGTTTGTACGTGCAGAGCTGGTCAACCAGGAGTGACCATCCGTGTTGACCCCGCGGGAGGGGGGCATGTAACTTTGGCAGTCGGAGGAAGCGCCACCACTCATGCAGTGTCCCTCGAGGTGCACGTGAACACGTGCAAGGTGGCCCGCCATGGCAACTGCAGCTTGCCCTCCGTGGTTTCTTCCTTGGACCTGTCCATCGCGGTGTGGACCTTCGCCATGGACTGTGACCAAGACAGCGACACAGGGCCGCGTCTTTGTGTTGAGTTGCTGTCTTTTCATAGTTTTGACCACGGGCTGGAGTACTTCCGCGTTGCTGGAATCCATCGCGCGTTTGCCACTGTGTTTGGTCGATGGCAAGGAAAGGTCGTACGCAGCGATGGCACGTCCTACAGCTTGCAAGGAGTCACGGGGGTGCTGAAGGTATGGGTTACTACGAGATAGGGGTGGCAGGACCCACAAGTACAGCGTTGGTTAGAACGGGTGCAGTCAACCTGCCATCAGCGATGCGTGGTCTTGCTGCTGGTGTGTTGTGTGTTGTGTGCGAAGGGTAACATGAAAACGCAGCATATCCACGCGTTGTTTGCTGTTGTTTTGCTCCCATGCTTGGCAGCCTGCGTGAATGACAACTGCTCCATGGAGAGTGGCTGCCATGAACATAAAATGAATGTTGCTTGATGCTGAGCTGACACAGATGCACAATCTACAGCCCC
>Ga0213833_1003157_pt1 | contig 10241 bp, 8 predicted proteins | sample SWATP21_FD_160575 | JGI IMG/M metagenome (GOLD analysis project Ga0213833, IMG submission 160575) | Coastal seawater microbial communities from Marineland, Florida, United States - SWA TP2 #1 | ecosystem: Environmental > Aquatic > Marine > Coastal | place: USA: Florida | collected 2016-08-14
CGGCATGCAAGGAGGCCAACATGTCTGTGAATCACTTCGTTGCTCCGGAGCTCACAACAGCGGCTATGCGACATACATACAGCAGGAACATCATGGGACGCACTGGCTTCTGTGCAATTGCTGGTTTGGTCGCTGACAACCTTGTTGTACCCCCTTGGCACAACAAGAGCCGCAACGTTGAGAAAGCTTTTGGGCAGTTTCGGACGCGCATGGTGTGGCTACGCAGGTCGGTGACAGATGCCGACGAGTGCAAGGAAGTGGATGGTTGACTTGAACGCTGTGCTTGAACGCTGTGGTGCCTCACCGTTTCCATCACCGCCGCGCTGCTGGTGTTCGCTGTGCGTCTGCGGGCGAGGGTGAGGAGACGCTACTGTTGTCACAGTCTCAGCACAGGCGCTGGCGACCGCGACGGTGAGTGCGGTGTTGCTGGCCACAACAAGCGTTCGTGCACAGTGGTAGCAGAACGAAGAGCGCGGGAAGCAGCTGAACGAAGAGAGCAGGACTCCTGCTGCAGGAGGCTATTGCTGCTCCTGCTCAAGCCAAAGCACGCGCAGGCGCAGGGGCGGCAGTGCAAGGCGCAGGAGCAGACGCAGTGCATGAGACGCTGTAACACTGCAATTTTATCTGTATGGCATCTGAAGTTTCGCCGGAAGTGGTGTGTCAGCGCACCGAAAAGCAGGTGGGTCGTCAGATGCCACTTCCAGAGAACGTCCGTATTACGGACTCCGTAACACACCACTTTGGGAGTTTGCCCGACAACTGCGACACCCCTGGCAGTTATTCAATCTCATCACCAGGCTGGTGACACCAGCACATGGACCATTTGCACAGACGCACGGCTACACACGTACATACGCGGGGTGTACCACGCCACGCCCTAGTCTCCTCACAAGTAGCTTAGAGTCACAACAGCCGCACACAACTCTACCCCTCCATGCTCGACTAACTACATCCGACATGTGAACCACGCCATTTTATTCCACTACAAGCACGAACAGAAGAAGCGCGCCCAATGCGCAACAGGCGTACGATAGCAAGCATAGGACGGCGTCGTCGCCATTTGAGTTCCTGACAAACCACAGACGCAAACGGCTCTGGCCATGTGCGAACCTTGTCCCTCAGCAATGTAGAGGCACACAGTGCCTCCGCGTTCATGGTGAAAATACAGTGAAAGCAGCGCAACGCATGCGTGTCCACAGCTGCGTCCACAGCTGCTTGCAACACGGACACCATGGCCATTGGTGGCCATGCATCCCGGGCGCACAGTGCAGCACACAATTCCACCACCTCCAAGTGCCCATGCTCACACGCCACCATGAAGGGAGTCCGGTCGTCGTGCGTGCATGCGTGGTTCACATCCATCCCCTCCACTTGCATCAAGCGTTCCACAATATCCACGTGGCCGTTCTCACAAGCCACGTACAGCGGCGTCGCGCCATCGTGTGTGCGCGCTTGCTTCACATCAAGCCCATCCACTTGCATCAAACGCTCCAGCACTTCCACTCGGCCGTTCTCACAAGCAATGGACAGGGGCGTCGCGCCATCCGTGCGAGCCTGGTTCACATCCAGTCCATCCACTTGCAACAAACGCTCCACCACCCCCACATGACCTTTCTGACAAGCCACCCATAGAGGCGTCGAACCGGTGTCCGTGCGAGCCCGGTTCACATCCAGTCCATCCACTTGCACTAAACGCTCCACCACCTCCAAGTGGCCGTTCTGACAAGCCACGTACAGAGGCGTCGCGCCATCATCTGTGCACGTCTGGTTCACATCCAGCCCAGCCACCTGCAACAAACGCTCCACCACCTCCACGTGGCCCTGATCACAAGCCACAAACAGGGGTGTCGCGCCAATGTCCGTGCGTGCCTGGTTTACATCCAGCCCATCCACCTCCACCAAACGCTCCACCACCTCCACGTGACCATTCTCACAAGCAATGAACAGCGGCGTCGCGCCAATGTTCGTGCGTGCCTGATTTATATCCAGCCCGTCCACCTCCATCAAGCGCTCCACCACCTCCACGTGACCATTCTCACAAGCAATGAACAGCGGCGTCGCGCCAATGTCCGTGCGCGCCTGATTTATATCCAGCCCGTCCACCTCCATCAAGCGCTCCACCACCTCCACGTGACCATTCTCACAAGCGATGAACAGCGGCGTCGCGCCAATGTCCGTGCGTGCCTGATTTATATCCAGCCCGTCCAGCTGGTTCACATCCAGCCCATCCAGTTGCACCAAGCGCTCCACCACCTCCAAGTGGCCCCACTGGCAAGCCACGTACAGAGGCGTCGCGCCATGATCGGTTCGACCCTGGTTCACATCTAGCCGATCCACTTGCAACAAACGCTCCACCACCTCCGCATGGCCGTTCTGGCAAGCCACGTACAGAGGCGTCGTGCCATAGTCCGTTCGACCCTGGTTTACATCCAGCCCATCCACTTGCAACAAACGATCCACCACCTCCACGTAGCCCTTATCACATGCAACGTACAGGGGCGTCGCGCCAATGTCCGTGCGCGCCTGGTTCACGTCCAGCCCAGCCACCTGCATCAAACGCTCCACCACATCCACGTGGCCGATCTGACAAGCAATGAACAGCGGTGTCGCACCTTTGTCCGTGCGCGCCTGGTTCACGTCCAGTCCACCCACCTGCAACAAACGCTCCACCACCTCTACGTGGCCGTTCTGGCAAGCCACATACAGAGGCGTCGAACCATGGTCTGTTCGACCCTGGTTCACATCCAGCCCGTCCACTTGCAACAAACGCTCCACCACCTCCACGTGGCCGTTTCGGCAAGCCACATGCAGAGGCGTCGAACCACGGTCTGTTCGACCCTGGTTCACATCCAGCCGATCCACTTGCAACAAACGCTCCACCACATCCACGTAGCCGTTCTGGCACGCCACGTACAGAGGCGTCGTGTTATGGTCCGTTCGACCCTGGTTCACATCTAGCCCATCCACCTGCAACAAACGCTCCACCACAGAACTTCGCCCGTGTGCACACGCAATGTAAAGCACTGTTGCGCCGCCAGTGAACCGGGCACTGTCAAGTGGACGTTCACTGAAATACGCATCAAGCTGCACACTGTGCAGCACACCACTGGCAAAGTCCAGGCATGGCGGTTCATTGACTCCAACCCCAGCGCGAAGTAACTCAGTGACAACGCCAAGGTGTCCTTCACTTGCTGCCACCCACAACCATGTGGTGCCCCACCGCCGTCGCAGCTCCACAGCATCAACCAGTTGCCGCAACTGTTCGCCATCGCCTGATAGGCATGCCTCAAGAGCACGTAAAGTAACTTGTTGGACCACGTTGGTATGTGCTGAACGGCTCACAACAGTTGGAGTTGGACAGCGGGCAATGCTGGGGCTGGAAGGCGGTGAAGTCGCCGCAGTTGGGTCAGACACCCTGCCGTGGCACTGTGGCACCACATCGTTTCGAGCCCTGGCTGCTTCATTGGTCCATGTGCTGCATGTTTGCACAACCCGTACACGTTCGTTTGGTACGACGCCTGACCCCACGCCAACACTGCTGCTGGTGTCGCACCGCTGAAGCGTTGCACAACGTCCAACGTGTGGACCACGCCCCTTGATTCCAGCACCCGTGCAAACAGAACCACGCTCGATGCGCAACAGGCGTGCGATAGCAAGCATGGGACGGCGCCGTCGCCATCTAAGTTCCTGATGGACCACAGACGCAAACGGCTCTGGCCATGTGCGAACCTTGTCCCTCAGCAATGTAGAGGCACACAATGCCTCCGCGTTTGCGGTGAAAACACAGTGAAAGCAGCGCAACGCATGCGTGTCCATCGCCGAGTCCACAGCTGCTTGCAACGCTGACACCATGGCTTGTGGTTGCCATGCATCCCGCGCGCACTGTGCAACACACAGCTTCACCACCTCCACGTGGCCGTTCTTACAAGCCACGCTCAGCGGCGTCGCGCCATCGCTTGTGCGCGGCTGGTTCAAATCCAGCCCATCCACCTCCAACAACCGCTCCACCACCTCCACGTTGCCAAGATCACAAGCAATGTACAGGGGCGATACGCCAATGTCCGTGCGCGCCTGGTTCACATCCAGACCATCCACTTGCAACAAACGCTCCACCACCTCCACGTCGCCAACTTCACAAGCAATGACAGCGGCGTTGCGCCAATGTCCGTGCGCGCCTGGTTCGCATTCAGCCCATCTACTTCCAACAAACGCTCCACCACCTCCACTCGGCTGTTCTCACTAGCCACGTACAGAGGCGTCGCACCAATGTCGGTGAGCGCGTGATTAACATCCAGGTGATCCACTTGCACCAAACGTTCCACCACCTCCAAATGGCCGTTCTGACAAGCCACGTACAGAGGCGTCGCGCCAAAGTTCGTGCAAGCCTGGTTCACATCCAGCCCATCCACTTGCACCAAACGTTCCACCACGTCCACGTGGCCGTTCTCAGAAGCAATGTACAGGGGCGTCACGCCAATGTCTGTGCGCGCCAGGTTCACATCCAACCCAGCCACTTGCATCAAACGCTCCATCACATCCACGTGGCCGTTCTGACAGGCACCGTACAGAGGCGTCGCACCATTGTCCGTGCGCGCCTGGTTCACATCAAGCCCATCCACCAGCAACAAACGCTCCACCACCTCCACGCAGCCGTTTTGGCAAGCCACATACAGAGGCGTCGAACCATTGTCCGTTCGACCCTGGTTCACATCCAGCCCATCCACCTGCAACAAACGCTCCACCACAGCACTTCGCCCGTGTGCACACGCAATGTAAAGCACTGTTGCTCCGCCAGTGAACCGGGCACTGTCATTTGGACGCTCACTGAAATACTCATCGAGCTGCACACCAATGGCGACATCCAGGCCTGGCGGCTCGTTTACTCCAACCCCAGCATCAAGTAACTCACTGACAACGCCGACGTGCCCTTCACTTCCTGCCACCCACAACCATGTGCTGCCCCACCGCCGCCGTAGTTCCACGTCATCAAACACTCGTTTTAGCTGCTCAACATCGCCTGATTGGCATACGTCAAGGGCACGCATAATAGCTTGCTGGGTCACGTTGGCATGTTGTGTCGCATCCAATTGAACCGCCGCAGCGGCATCGAAACCACGCAAGTGCACATGCATGTCGTCACTTGTCAGCAACCCGTCGTGGGACACCAACACTTGATGCAGTGCGGTAGTCATCGTCGCCAAGCCAGACGGGCTACGAACAGCCACTTCAGCACCAGCACCAGCATCAGCACAACCACCACCACCACCACCAGAACCAGAACCACCGCCACCATCACCAACAGTACCAGCACCAGCTTCGACAGCACCGGCACCAACACCTACACCGCATTCAGCACCACCACCGACTTCAACAGCACTGCCAGAATCGCGGGCAGCAGATAGCCGAGTGTCCTCACTGATCACAACCGTATCCGAGCTGCAAAATGCCACCGACACAGGACCCCTTCGCGGTGGTAACCCTGTCCAAGGCCATGTCGAACAACAACTGTCAGGGTGGATGCAAAATTGTGCAAGCGGCACACAGGCTGCCTGTGGCAGGCATATATGCACACGGGCATATACACACGCACTCACCACACTCTCTCACCACACTCTCTCACTCACTCACACACACACACACACACACACACCACTGCACACACACACATGCTTACACAGCCAGCCATACCCGCTGAACGCCCGCTGGGAAGCTGTGCACACGGAGCCGAGCTAAACTGCTGCGAGGAGAGCATGTTGTCTATGTGCCAGTGCTCGCGCGAGTCCTGGCAGCAGATCTGCAAACCGAGACCAACCGCTTGGTCACCGCTACACTCGTTGTCATTGTTGTCGTCGTCGTTGCCAAGGGTGCCGCGTTCATGGACACTGGGCTTGCTGTCACTGGGCTCACTCATAGTATCGCCCTTGGTTTCAGCTTCACCCACGCCATCACGCGTGATTCGCTGCGTGACGCTTTCCACTGCGACATCAAGCAGGGACACAACAGGCGCCTCCCCATAGTTGGGGACTTGATGTGCGCCATCCGCTGCCTTGTGCAGCTCCGCACACTCCTCCACCAACGCGTCAACATCGGTTCCAGGGTCTTGTACCGCGCCAATGCCAGGCGGAAGTCTGCCTCCAAGTTCCTCGTGTCTTGCTCGGCACTCACCGCAGCGCGGCGTTTCTCGGCAAGCATTCGCAGCTTTGACTGACTGGGACCAGCGTGTGGCACCAGTTTCTAAAGACTCCACCTCCTTCTGACGGGGTTCAACCTTTCGCAACGCACCACTTTCGGCGCAACGCAACCAACGCCCCCTTTCGTTCCCAGCAAGTTGCAGGCGGCAACAGCGTTGTTGCGGAACTTTGCCGCAAACTTCGTATTTGCGTCACGACAAGTTGCGTCAACGAAGTCGGAAGAACTAGAGTGCAGTGGTATTGTTGGGCGGTTCACACACAACAAAACGCATCAACAAACACAAACAATCGCGCTGTGACTTTGAGCATCGGCGAACCAACGGGCGGGACCTCGTGAACGTTGTGCCGGCGCGACACATTCACAACACACGTACGCACAGCCACGCACATATCCCATGCGACGCTTTGAGGCATTCGCTGCACGACGCCAGCCAGTCAGCCAGCCCGACAACCTGAGGCAGACAGCTGAGCTGCTGCCAGCACATGACCGGAAGCCACAGGTTGACACGCCCCCTCCTCTCGGTTTTACATGATATCATCGTTGCCACGCGTGCGACGGCGGCGTGGCGGTGCTCGGCCATTGCCACGCCGGAACTCCTGAATGCGCCGCTTCTTCTGGCGCCTGCTCGGAACGAAGCACACAACACACAACCAAACACACAAACAAACAACGGAAGGCAAGCACCGAGTACAGGTAGGTCATGGGGAGAAGCAAGCACGGACATCCACACAGGTGTGCACAAACAGTGTCACATCGGGTCACGCTCACAACACTCGCAAGGTCACGGTGCACCAAGCACGCGGACACACAACACAGACGCACACCCGCGCACATGCACGCACCGTTTGGCCTTGTTGCGGCGCATTTTCTTTGCCGCGGCAGCCGCAGGATCCATCACTGCCTCAACAGCGCGCAACCGCTTGCGCTTGGCACGCTTCACGTCACGAGCTTGTTTCACGTCGTTGTACATGCGCAGGAAGGCACCGTCGGCACCCGATCGCTCCTGCACCACTTCAAACACCTCTTGTGCCAAGCCCTTGTGCGGCTCGTTCTCTTCTTGACGAGTCAGGATGGAGTACAATCCCGCAGCAACAGGTGGAAGGTACGGCAGCAAATCCTGTGGCTCGAGTTGAGACGCGACGGCACCCATCCATCGAAGACCCGCTGCCCGCTGCTCCAGACGACGTGGACGAATGATGCGCGACATGCGGTGGAAGACGTAGTGAAGCACGTCGGGGTCCTCTTGATCACGGTCTTGCAGTGGTTGCTCGTCGTCCTCATCATCATCAGCTGCCGAGCCGTCGCTGTCGGCTGCTGTGTTGGCTGAGGTGGTGTCGTCATGGAGTTTGTGGCGATCCTGATGGTGCAGCGGTGCAAACCGAAGCAAATACAACGCGTGGTGACCACGACACAAAGAGTGAGCATGGACCAACAAAATGGAAAACACCGCAAGGCAGTTGGATGATTTATTGGTTAGCGGGCGCGTGGGTGTGGCTGCTGAACAACGTACGGCAGGCTTGGTGGCATGATAGGCAGCCAGGGACACAAACAACAGGTTCTTGACCGCGAACTGAGCCACACCTTCTCCCAGTGCCGGTGAACTGAGCTGGTAACACAGTCGCTTGCAAAGCTTGCGCAGCATGGACATGCTGTGCAGGTACTCGGGACCGCACCCAGCGGCATTTGCTGCTGTAAATGAGTCGAGCGGATGACTGTCGAGGCACCCCACCCACACGATACCCTGGATGGTGAGCAGAGCAACAACGCACAGCACACACCGGCTCCACGAAACACGACACCCCCACGCCCCGACACGTTGCTTGGCGCTTGTGAGCCCACGTGCCACACACGCACCTCGACAGTGCGTACGACAGCACCCGAGAACTGGCCAAGCGCACCCATGAATGGGGGTACACCAGCAGGTCTGACAGCGCCACAACCAGCTCCGCCTCAGCGTTGCCACGTGTGCCAACGGCCACACTGCTATCCGTGTCCTTGTCCTGCCGCTTGCGCTTGGCACCGCCCTTCTTCTTCTTGTTGCGTCGCTTGCTCTTGCCGCCATTGCGCACATCTTGTGCACCGCTCGTGGTCGGCCGCTGCTGCAACAGATAGGGCAGCAACCTCGAGCGCAGGTGGGCGTGTAGTTTCTCCGCACATACCAAGGAGTAGTACACCACTTGCCACGGACGTGACTCCGCCGCATCGGTGCCAGTGGCATCGTCAGATGCGTGTTCAGGCGCGGCAGTGGCAGCTCGCAGCGACACCACATCGATGTAGTAGCCGGTGCCTTCGTTGCGGGTCGTGAACACGTAGTCCGCCTTCGGACCATTGAAGGTGGTCGAGGCGATGAACATGGGACGACGGCTTGGAGCCGAGGAAGGTTTCGTCGCCACGCCACCACGACTGGCGTCCTGCTGCGACTGCGGCTGGTCAGTGGGGGCCAGGGTGAGCTTGTCACCATCAAGCACCGCAAAGCCGCCGCCTTCGGGAACAGTCACCCAGCCATCATCATCTCCACCCCCAGCTTGGTTGTTGGTCGTTGTGCTGCTGCTCGAACCCGGCTTGGAGTCGTTGACAGCAGGAACCATCTTCAACTTGTCGCCGTCTTGCACCACAAACGCACCACCCTCCGGCACAGTCGTCCAACCATCATCATCGCCGGTGACAGCAGCAGCAGCAGGTGTGGGTGTCGGTGCAGTGGCAACCAACGGGACGGTGTAGTCATGGAACGCAAGGTGCGTGTCTTCTTGTGTGGGCTCGACAGCGCCCGCACCTTCCTTCCCTTCCGATGCGTCGCTACCCGTGGTGGGATCCATGAGCGCAGCTGTGTCTGCCGCACCTTGGCGCAGCTCACGCATAACGTGAACCATGAGAGCAGCAAACTGCTTCTCGACAACATCGGCGCGCACGTCGAGTAGCAGGCCGATCACTTGAGCGGCCGTGCGACGCAAGGCAACACTTTGCTCCGCTTGGTACCACAGGAGAGTCATCCCCAGCATGTCCTGCACACAAACACACACAAACACACATGGACACCAATCACAAGAACCAGCACACACGGGTCAGCAAACGCAGTGCCCAACCACAAAGCGCGTTCACCGTATCTCGGTGTGTCGTACTAGACACACTCATGGGCATGGACTCACCTCTGCACAGGAGTCTCCAACACGACGCACGAGGATCTTGATGACTGTTCCGGCAGCTGCACGGCACGTGGAGCTCGAATCGCCCACCAAACGAAGCACCAGAGGTAGGAACAACAACTGCGATTGAGCTTCAAGCACTGGGATGGGAAGTTTCATGACGATGGAGTGCAGCATGTCCAACACCTGAGCGCGTGCAAACATACATGGGTATGAGCCGTGAGGCGCAACAACGTAACACCAACACCATGGTCGAGTCCAAGGCGCCAACACGCTGGCGTGGCTTGCACACAAACAAAAAAACAAAAGCATCACAATAAAACCCGCACGCCTACGCACAGTCATGCGACCCTGCTCAAATGTGTATCCCAGGTTCTTGACAAAGTGACTCAGGTGCTGCTGCAAACGCTTCGCACCAAGTGGGTACTTGAGCAGAAACTCCAAAAAGGTTTCGCCACACAGGTGCCGAGCATTCGGCTGCACGGAACGAATCATGAGGTTGGACACATAGTCCATCAGGTCGTACACCTCTGGTACCACCAGTCGTCGACCAAGAATCGCCTAGATGGAGGCAGCCAGCCAGCCAGTCATCATACAAACACGAATGGTGGAAATTACAAGAACCACGGTAACACACACACACATGTCAACACCATCATCATGCGTGGCACGCAACAGCACCATCGCCAACAACAATGAGTATGCTTCTCTGCACAACAAGTAACGCACCTTGATGACAGAAAACGTGGCGTTTTGCCTCGCTGGAACATCAATATCAGACCGAATGAAGGCTAACACAGCACGGAGCTGGTGCGCGTTGACACGCATGTGGCGACACTGTGTCGGACGAAACCACACACACACACACACACACACACACACACACACACACACACACACACCCAC
>Ga0213833_1003158_pt1 | contig 10240 bp, 9 predicted proteins | sample SWATP21_FD_160575 | JGI IMG/M metagenome (GOLD analysis project Ga0213833, IMG submission 160575) | Coastal seawater microbial communities from Marineland, Florida, United States - SWA TP2 #1 | ecosystem: Environmental > Aquatic > Marine > Coastal | place: USA: Florida | collected 2016-08-14
GCGGCGGCGCGCGAGCAAGCCGCGATTGAGGCCAAGCGCCAGGCCGAAGCGGCGGCGCAGGCCCGCGCGATGAAGGTCATGGAGGAGCAAGCCGCCGCGGCCGCCGCGGCGCAGGCCAAAGCCGAGGCAGAGGCGGCCGAGGCGGCTCGACAACAGGCGGAGCTCGTGGCCAAGGCGGCGGCCGAGGCGGAGGCACAGGCGCGTGCCAAGGCGGCGGCGGAGGCGCAAGAGCGAGAAGCGGCGGCGGCACAGGCGGCTGCGGAGGCGGAGGCGGCCGAGGCGGCGCGGCAACAGGCCGAACTCGAGGCGCGGGCGGCGGCGGAGGCAGAGGCGCAACGCAAGGCCAAGGTCGCGGCCGAGGCGGCGGTGGCGGCGGCGGCCGCGGCCGAGCAAGCGGCGCGGGTGGAGGCGGAGGAGGCGGCGCGGGTGCAGCACGAGGTGGAGGTCAAGGCCGCGGCTGAGGCGAAGGCCGTGGCCGCCGCCACGGCCGAGGCGGAGGCGCAAGCGCAGGAGGCATCGACGGCGGCGGCGAAGGCGCTGCAGGAGGCGCAAGACGCGGTCAAGGCGCAGCAGCAGGTGGAGGAGCAGGCACAGGAGCAGGCGGCGAAGAGCGCACAGGCGGTGTCGGAGGCGCACTCCCACGCCCTGGCGGCGCAAGCCGCGATGGAGTCGGCGCAGGCGGAGGTGGCGCAGGCGGAGGTGGCGCAGGCGGAGGTGGCGCAGGCGGAGGCGCAGCTGGGGCCTGGGGGTGAGCAGGGAGGTGTGGGTGTGGGTGTGGGCATGGGCGTGGGCATGGGCGTGGGCGTGGGTGCTGGCGCGGCGGAAGACGTGCACGCGACGAAGCCGCACGTGGAAGACGTGCCTGCGGCTGTGCCTGTGCCGTCGCAGGCGGCGTTGGAGGCGCAATCACTGCTGGCCGCCGCGGTGCCACTGGATGTGGTGGGCTTTGAGCCGACGAGCCAGGGTGTGGCCGGGGACGGCGGTGGCGCTGGTGGGATGGTGAAGGCACAGGTGTTGGATGTGGCGGACGATGCAGACTTCATGGCCGCGGCGTTTGGGGACGCGTCTGCGCAGATCGTCACGGTGAAGACGGTGGTGGTTCCCGCTGCGGTGGCGTCCACCGCCCATGATGGGTCTGGTGCGGGTGAGTATGAGTACCCGGCCGCGGAGCAGGGTGGGGGGTACGACGAGCAGCCGTACCCTGCGGAGGTAGAGCTGACCGCAGACGTCAAGCAATTGTACCACGTGACAGACGCGGAGGTGGCGCAGAACCTGACGTACTACAGTGAGCAGGCCGTCACTGATGGTGGGTACTACGACGAGGCTGGAGAGTGGCACGCGGGGTACTACGACGACATCTACCGCTGGCATGAAGGCTACTACGACGAGGAAGGCGTGTGGGTGGAAACGGGCATCATTGGCTTTGGAACGGATGTGGGTGCCACCACCGCGGCTGAGGACGGTGGTGGTGGTGGTGGTGACGCCGCGCTGGCAGGAGGGGGTGGGGCGGGTCAAGCAGAGGAAGTGCTGCAGGTGGCGGGGTGGGGCAACCAAGAGCACAAGCTGTGCCCCGCTTGCCAGGCTGTGGGTGAGGAACTTGTTGCACTCCAGGCGGCTTCTGCAGGCCACGCAGAGTGCTTGTTAGCGGCGTTGTGGGTGCGTTCCTGTTGCTTTTGTTTTTGTTTTTGGAGGTGGAGGGTGTGGTCAAGCGTGCACGCTGCGTCGACCGCACTGTACCGCACCGCACCGAGCCGAGCGTTGTTCTGCGTGCGTTGTTTTTTTTGTGCGGTGTGCCTCACGCCAAGCCTCTTGTGTTCCCGTGTGTCCCCGTGTCCCAGACCATCTACAACTGCGTTGCGCAAACGGATGGTGCCCAACGCACGCCATTGCACATGGCTGCCGCCTACGGCGAGGCAGACTGCACGCGGACGCTTATTGAGTGGGGTGCGGACATGTCAGCGTTGGACATTGATGGTCGCACGCCGTTGTTTTTCGCGACGGTGAACGACCAGTTCAATGCCGTCGCCACACTGCTGGACATGGGATTTGAAGACCTCGACCTTGGTGACAACCGTGGCGATCGCCCGCTCCATGCTGCAGTGTCCAAGGGCCACAAAGCATGCCTCACCCTTCTCCTGGAGAACGCCGCGGACCCCAACGTCGTGAACACACAGGTTCGTCGCCTATGTCTCGCCCCACCATGCTGTAGCGCGTGCGCGTGCGCGTGTGGCTACCCTTTGTGGTGCAGGGTGCTACGTGAACACACACGCCGCTCACCTGAGGTCCTGGCCGGTGTTGCGAAAGCAGGGACACTCTCCATGCCACCTAGCGTCCTCTCAGGAGATTTTACAGGAGCTTTATGACGCTGGGGCTAACATGAGTGTGCAAGACGGTGCCGGTCGCACCCCGCTGTTCTGTGCGTGTGCTACCAACCGTCTGGAGTGCCTGCTCTACCTGTTGGAAATCGACGACCAGGCAATCGACATCCCGGATGTGCGGGGTGACACACCGATACATGCCGCATGCTGCAACGGCTTCCAGAACTGTGTCGAGATTCTGCTACAGTCAGCAGCAGACGTGACGTTGCGCAATGCACAAGGGTACTTGGCCTCCCACTTAGCCGAGCTCAACGGGCACAGTAACTGTGTGGAGCTGGTCAAGCTGTACAGCATCGACTACAAGGAGGTCAACCACCCTGATGAAGTGGTGATCCGTGACACCATCCGCCAGGAAGCTGCGGCTGCAGAAGCGAAGCTCGGTGCCGCCGCAGCGGCGCTAAAGCGAATGACCAGTGTGGCGCGGTTGGTGAAGAAGGTGGCGAAGCGGTGGAAGACGTATGTGGACGAGCAGAGTGGCTACGTGTACTACTACAACGAGAAAACGGGCGAGTCTCAGTGGGACAAGCCCGTGGATGCTGACGCTGACACGGACCGCGCCGCGGCAGGGACTGGAGAAGGAGGGGGTGACGGTGATGAAGCTGGGTCACCAGCCTCCTCCGATGACGACTCGGACAGCTCTGATGATGATGATGACGACGACGATGACGACGACGACGACGATGATGACGATGAGTCAGACTCTGGGGCCGACGATGTTGCGGCTTCGGGTGCTGGGGCTGGTGTGGGGGGCACCCATCCAGACGCAGAAACTGGTGTTCCAGCAAGCGTCCGCGCCATGAAGGTGGAGGTTGCTCCGGCGGACCGGAAACTGAACAAGGACTACCAACACATGGCGACGGAGTACGTGCGGCAAGCCAAGTACCGCGTGTGGGCGAGCAAAAAAGCCAAGCGCTGCGTCATTTGTCGCGAAAAGGGCGGGTTGCTGGACGTGTTCATCCCCTGTGAGCACGTCTGTGCCTGTCGCAAGTGCATCAAGGAGCATAACATCGGGCCGCTGGACGGGAAGAACAAGCGCGCGCCAGAGTTGTTGGCCGCCGCACACGACGGCGCTGCGAAAGCTGTGTGGGGAGCCTGTCCCGTGTGCATGACCAAGATCGAAGCTGTCATCCCGAAGGAGAAAGCCGGAACCGTGGATCGCTCGTATGGGCCTGCGGGCAAGCTGCCGAAGGGCTTTTTCCTCAAGCAGCTGCAGCCGCGCAAGGCAAAGTCGTCTCTGCAGTCGTTCTTCAAGAGAAAAGGCAGTCGCAAGCAGGTGTACGTCCAATCAGAGGGAGCAGGTGGTGAATAGATTCGTCGGTGCTCTGTACAATGGGCGCGTGTGTTCCCCTTTTTTTTTTTTTCCCCCCCCCCCCCCCCTTGTTGCGTTCTTTCGTTTGCGTGATGCATGTGTGTTGTGAAATCATGGGCATGGGGGCAGCGGGAACGGAAACTATTCAATCACACCGAAACTATTCAAAAGTGCGCGTGTTCGGATCTGAACTCACAACAGCACGCCCAGTAGTCGTTGCAGCCCCGAGATTCACCATGAGCAAAACAGAAGAGAGTGAAAGCAAGGGAGGTGCTTCCAAGATGGAAGAGGAAGCCAAGCTCAGCATGCCACCTCCACGGGAGCCGTTCAAGGTGCGTTGCTTGCGGAGCGTGTGGCAGTCATCCTGTTGGACGTTTGCTTTGCTCTGCGCTGCGCTTGCAATGTGCTCATGCAGAGCACGGTGCTGGGTATGTGTCTTGTTCGGTGTTTTGCGGTCTGCAGCTTACGAAGGAAGTGTCCGGCAACCCTCGTATGATGTCCATCCGCCATTTTCCAATGGAAGTCGACCAGGTCGTGCTGGATATCACGGCGTACCTGGAGGAACATGCTGCGGCGGATGGATTGAGCGAGGTGTGTGCACCATGCTGGGGGCCTGTAGCGTAACGTGTATTTGTGCTGTGTTGAAGTGCATGTCTCACTGTGTGTTCGCTCCGCCTCTGCCCCTCGGATGGACCTGGTGCTGTTGCAACCGTGCCTGTGACTGGCTTCCTCCGACCGTCAGATCGATCCCGTTGGGGAGGAGGGTACGTGGATAACATCACCGGATTACCATGCTCTGCTCTGTGGCCTGCACGCATGCATAGTTGTCTCACTTCCTTCGTTCCTTCCTCTGGTGTTACGGTGCTTCCCATGCTGCGCTGTGCTGCACTGTGCTCGCGTGTACTGTCATGGGCGTGTCGCCACCCACAGTGTTGTCCGTGTTGCAATCGGAGGTTGGGTGTGTATTCCCTAAGGCAGTCAAGAGTTTGTTCCGTAAGCACAACGGTGGTATTCGCGTGTACGATTTCCTCACATTGTCAGACGATGTACGTTCTCTCTCTCTCTCTGCCGCATGAACATGGCGTGCCACATTCCGTGTGCACCACGCTTGTCGCGCCTGACCCTCCTTGTGTGCCTCACTGTGCATTGTTTGTGTTTTGTTTTTGTTGTGTTTTGTTTGTGGCACACTACACTTTCACGCCTCCCCAATGAACCCCCACCAGGCTGTGCTCGCCACCATCAAGTCGTACCGCGACAGCGACACCTGGAGCCCCCGGCTGGTTCCCTTCGCCAAGGAGCAGTACGAAGACAACTTCCTGGTGCTGGAGTTCCCCGCTGCAGCAGGCCCTGGTGGCTCTGTGGACCCGTCTGCCGCCGTAGTGAAGGAATGGTGCCCCGATGACGGCCTCACTGACGGTGAAGGACCGGCGCCCTCGGCTGCGACGTACCTGGAGCAGTACCGTGACAAGCTGTGCTCCGGCAGGTTCGAGTACGTGGAAGATGTCGGTCTCGTGGAGCGCATGGCGACCAGTCCCAAGAAGAAAACGAGCCACAAGTAGGCATGCTGCCCACCGCTGGGCTCCCATCACCACCCCCGGTGATTGCACAGGTATTTGCCCAGGTGGTGCGCCTTGTCCTGTTGTTGAAGTTTGGTGCAGCTGGCGCGGCAAACTCTACAAAAAATGCAAAAAAATGCAAAAGTTGTCGCAGCCGCGTGTCACTACTGCGCACACATGAGCACGATGGCACAGTGCATTGAGCCCCCAACCATGATTATCGTTCTTCTGTGCGGACTGCCTGGTGCGGGGAAGTCCACACTCTTATCACGACTGCTGTTTCATCAACACCACGATGCCAGTGTGGCGACTCGCAGCCACTGTGCGGCCATGAGTGTTGACACAGCGTTCCGGCGCCTGCTGAAAGAACACCAACGAGACGACGGGACTTCGCTGAGTCTCTCAGACTCTGCGTCGTTGTGGCACCGTGCTCGAGACGCAGTATTTAACAGTGTGAAGAGCATGGTGAACGCAGAGCATGCTAGCATCCGAGCTGATGAAGGTGCTGGCGCTGGTGCTGGTGCTGCTGGGGCTGGTGCTGCTGGTGCTGCTGGTGCTGCTGGTGCTGGTGCTGGTGCAGGTGCATTTGGCGGTGCCTTGATCGGTGTTGGCCGAAGTGCTGATGACAGCCGCGAAGGTGATAGTGGGATCGGTTTGGGGAGCCACGGCGACGTAGCGCAAGTGGCCACCGTTGCGACGGCCGGTCGTGCTGACGTTGTGATTGTGGACGACAACTTTCACTTGAGCAGCATGCGAAAGCCGTACTTTCAATTGGCACGAACAGGTTGGTGGTGACATGCGTGAACGAGGTTGCATGGATGTGAACGCCCCACTTACGCTTCGATGGCCGAACCACAGCTCGTTGTGCCTACCTGCAGGTGCTTGTCGACACACCATTCGAAGTTGCAAGCCAGCGTAACGCAATGCGCGATGCGGCGGATCGAGTTTCTGAGACAACCATGGAGACAATCAGAGAAGCACTTGCGAGGGACAGTACCACCTGGGGTAGCGAAGCTTGTGGTTGGAGCAAAGGGCACGCAGAGACGGTCCTGGGTACCGCACCACTGTACGTCTGTTTGCCGCCGGTCACCGGCGGGTGGAAAATTGCATTCGCATTGTGACGGTATCGTGCTGTGGTTGGGTTGAGGCAGTGAAAAGGTGGTGGCATCACTACAAAGCCTAATTCTGCAGCATGCTGCTGTGGCCGTGCCCGCATTGGTCGCCACGCACGACACTGAGCAACAAGTACGCGCCAGGCAACCTCACCATGGTTGTTGTATCAGCACTGTTTCATGCGTAAGAGCTACCCTGACCTTGTGGTGTTGGCGTGCAACGTGACCACAGGAGAAAGACCGTGCAGCCACAGCGGCAAGTGTCGTCCATGCCACAGACACTGCCCTTCGCAAGCTGGTGCGGTCGGAGCCAAGAACACGGCTAGGGTTTGCAATGCAAGTGAATTGTCAAAGCAGCGAAGCTTGACAGTTTCTGGTTTGTTGCTGTTGCGTGCTCAACAGATCGGCATTGTCATGGGTGTGGCACATGAGCGATGCCTAGACGCGCCACCCCCAATGAGTGTCACTTCACCAGCGCCCGGTGTCACCGCAACTGCAGCTGCGGCAGCACAGGAGTTTGTGGCTCGACACGCTTTCTCTGCCACGCCAGCCATGCGCGTGCCGACACTCCGACCACGCTGTTCGCATGTCCGCCGCCCACCCAAAGCAGTTCTGGGACAATTGGCGCGCATTCTCAACACGGAGCGCCGTGCAACACTCAAGCGCGGCCCTGAAGATGAGTCGTGTGATGGTTGCAGCACCCTGGAGAAGGAGAATGTGTTGCGGGCGTTTTTAGAGCGTGTGGTAGCGGCTAGTGTTGATGTAGGACTGTGTGTGGATTTTGGCTGCGTGTCGGGTGGTGGTGCCTCGCATAAGTGAAAGCCATGACTGTCTTCGCATTGAGCAATTGCAAAATTCACGTGCGAGCTCATTTCTCCAACAACACTGGTACACACGGCTCGGTGCGCAGCTCGCGTGGGGCAGACAGACAAGCGGCAGGCGCACTTGTTGTCTTGGTGTTGGTGGTGGTGGTGGCGATGGTGGTGGTGAGGAGGAGGATATCACCAGTCCCTCCACTATCCAAACAAACACACACATGCCGACGTGCAAGATCGGGTCAACCCGAGTGCCTCGGAGCATGAGCACTTGCGTTTTGTCTGTTGTGTTGCGCCGCGTGCCTTGTATGTGTGCGTCTTCTCTTGCCTGAGAAACATCAATTCCATTCCGTACTCTTTACCAATTGAGCCCCCATCGCATCGTACTGTCCACAGCGACCGTACGGTTGGGGTCTACCAAGCACGCAACGGCGTTCTCCACTACCGCTGTCATGGGGGAAGCAACCATGTGGCTGCGCCAGCTACTTGTGCGACAGTGGAACATCATACGTCACCACATACGCAGGGTACACTTGGGTACGGTCGTACACGATCCACATCTTGGTGGAAGACGGACAACGCCCCGCCAGATGTGGCCCACCACACACGGAATGGCACCCAGGTGGTGGCTTCCTCAGTTCAGGGCGCCGGGTTCGACCATAGTCGTGACTCACACCACACAGCACCCTCACCAGCAACAATTGTCGCCTGGAGGTGTGTGTGGTGCCCTGGTTGATGAAGGCGTACGCGCCGTTGTTGCTGTAGGCAGCGCTTTCAGCAAAGTACGCGCCGCGTCCGTAGTAACCAGGGTTGGACTGCACCAGATGGAAGAAAGAAAATGCCACACAACACAACATCCCCAACAAATCACAACGTCAGCGTACGGTCAACATGACAAAGTCTCCCATGTGTGCGATATACCGGACTGACACGCGCTTGCAGGTACGCACCATGCGGAAATCAACACCATCCAAGCCACTGCATATCACCCACGGGTTGGTGTCGGATGTACCATGCCACAACCACTGTTCATTCGCACCCGGCCGCGCAACGGCATCAACACGCGCCTTGACTTGCTGTTCGATGAGCCTTTGTTCGTGCATGTACCTATTCCACAGGTACCGGTTCTGGACTCTGCGTTCAACGGCACGCAACGCCATACCACATCAAGGTCCTAAACACGCGAACATCCACAGCACATGCAGAACAAACACATGCGCACCTTTGCACTGCTACCACCCTTGCAGTGGGAAGCGTGTCAGCAAGCTGCCGAGCTGCGCGATTCCATTCCTCGCTGTCTTTCTGTACCGACACACGTCGGAAATTGGCAGCATGGCGAGGCCAGTGCAGGGGATACGGGCGTCATGCCTTCTGTGGGAGGGGGTGGGTTCATAAGCGTTTCCGTTTCCGGCGGGAGTCATCGTGGTGAGTGGCCAGTGGAGTCAGCCACTTGCATTGTCGCGTAATCGACGAGCGTACGTTGTGCGTGTTGTTTTTTGTCCGCAGCCTGCGGACCGCAGGTACGTAACGATGGTTGGGTGGCACGTCTCAGGTACGAAGCCCTGTATGCTCGCTGCTGTCGTGGGTGTGGCTGGGATTCCCAGTGTTCAAGGTGGTAGGCACTAAATTCATCATGATGATTCCCCCAAGCCGAACACCTTACCAGGCGACATCGAACACAAGTGGCACGTGTGCAGTTGCTCGTCACAAGTTGTGGGACCTCGTTTGTCCCGTCAAAAGAAAAAAACAAAAAAATGTAAAAAAGCATCCACTATCGGGCTCGAACCGATGACCTCTCGCTCCGGAGGCGAGCGCTCTTCCACTGAGCCAAGCGGACAACGACAATGACGAGGCCCAACATGCCACTATTTATTCCGTACAAACACCCGCGATTGAGCGTTCGCGCCAAACTGCGGCTTGTGTTGATTGGATGCTGTCAATCAGGTGACCGCCCCCTCCCACTCTCTGTGAACGCCACACACCATTCCTAGTTCTGCGCATGACTTCAGGAAAGCAGTACAGTGCGCTGGGTGCATCAATCGGCGGAGAATAGAATAAAAGCGGGAATCAGGCCTGGTTCGCATTGGGGTCTGCGCACGTTTGTCCCCCCCGTTCGCGATTCCCAGGATACCGCACATGGCCGGTTTCGCCCCGTAGCTGGTCGTCGTTGCCCGGAACGTCCCCATGCCAAAGCTGACGCGGACATCAAAGTCAAGGCCAGGGGCCGGGACGTCTGGACCACGGGGGCATGGGGTCCGCGCGTCCACTCGGCAGGACACCGCGGCACACGTCGCCGCTTCGTCGTCTGCTGTGCGCCACACCACGAACGGGGCGCACAGCCGTGACGAAGAGGAGGTCGCCATGATGAGACAGCTGCGGGCGCTCCAAAGCGACGCTGGAAGGGACTACAGTCGACAGCAGCAGCAGCTGGCGCAGGCACGGGCGCGGATTTCGGCGCTGGAGACCCGGTTGCGTGAGGCATCTTCGGAGCTGCGTGTGGCCAAAGCACATGGGTCAGTGCAACGGAGAGCCTCAAGCAGCGGCGACGCTGTTAGTGGTGGTGGCGTTGGTGCTGTCCTGTGAGTACCGCGGCGCACTGCCCGTTGTGTGTGCTGTGCTGTGCTGTGCTGTGCTGTGCTGTGCTGTGGCGTGTGAGTGTGTGCATGCGTGATGCCGTGCTGCATGCTGACATGATGCTGTGAAACGTGCTGTCTCGCGCAGCTCCGGCGGGGCTGGTCGTCGCAGTGCACCAGGTGCGCCAGCGAGGGAAGGGAGTGGGACTGTGCGAGGTAGCGGCACGACGACAGTGCGCGCGCTGCGTTCCGAGCTTCGCGTCCGTGACGCAAACAAGGAACTGGCAGCGAGTCGCGAGCACTGCGAGCACCTTCACAAGAAAGTCCTTCAGTTGCAAGCAGCGCTTGATAAAAGCACTGCCCAGCTGCAGGCTTCAGAGGAAGAGGCGTCACGCCTCAAGCAACGGTTGTCACAAAGCGAAGCAAACGCGCAAACAACCGAGGCGGAGTGTGAGGTGTTGGCAGAGCAGTTGCGGGATGTACAGGTTCGTGGGGGG
>Ga0213833_1003159_pt1 | contig 10237 bp, 16 predicted proteins | sample SWATP21_FD_160575 | JGI IMG/M metagenome (GOLD analysis project Ga0213833, IMG submission 160575) | Coastal seawater microbial communities from Marineland, Florida, United States - SWA TP2 #1 | ecosystem: Environmental > Aquatic > Marine > Coastal | place: USA: Florida | collected 2016-08-14
GGTCCATTTGGTTTGAGTGTTGTACCCGAGGCTTCGTCGCGCGTGCGTGTGTGTATGTGTATGTGTATTGGTACCAACAAAACGTCGTTTTTTCGAGTCAGAGACCCACCTCCCACACACAAAACACCTGCCCTGCAACCCACATTGCTCCACAAACACGTTGGTGTTCGGTGACTGCTGGTTGCGTGACCGTTCGGGTGTGCTTGCAACTTGCCCTCATGTCCTGTCGTCAGAGAACTCGGAGACACGAAGTGGGATGGCAGCTTGCTGTTTTCTTTTCTCGATGTATTCTGTGACCGCAGCCCCCGCAAAGAACGCGGGCCGCTCTGAGAAACTGCACCATCGTCCAACGATGATACTCTGTAGCACATCACATTCTGGCTTCGATGGGCGAACTTGAGGAGTGCACTACCCATTGTTGCGATAAAAGCACGACAGTAATCTCGCTGGTACAAACTTTTGTTGACAGAGTACTACGCACACTTCCAGCAAAAAGCAAACGGAGGCAAAGTCACCTCACTCGTGCTACAACACCACCCAAGACCATCATCGGCGGTCACCCTCATCGGCGCCGACCCATGGATCGGCGCAAGCCAGCAGTGGCAACATGATAGCCGGCATGCGCAATGGAGCGCGACAAGCGCGACTTGGATCCAGACGAGGGCTTGAATGCCGGTCGATCTTGCAGCTTGGGCGAGATTCTGCGATACAGACACATGTTACGCACCGCCATCGCTGTTGTGTTGTTTACCCAACCAGGCACCCAACCAAACACCCAACCAGGCACCCAACCCACCAAGCCACCAAGCCCAACCAGGCCAAAATGTCAACCGCACGTGCCGTACCGTTTCCTTCGCTCCTTTGCTGGCGCCAGCCTTGACGGCCGCAGTGCGCGTTGAATGACCTTGGGGTCGTACTTCTCCGGTGGAACCTCTGGGAACTTGTTGAACGTGGCATTGTACCCACGCTTCGCGGGATGGCTCTGAACGAACGGCTTTTCGTAGCCCTTTGCTGCCTCCTTTTCCTCCACCAACTGCTTTTTTGTTTTTCCAAGCGTCGGGTCGGGCTTCGCCGGCAGGCACCTGTCGTCGCGGCGGTAGACCTGACGGGAGAGCGACGGCATGTGAGACGGCATGTGAGACGGCATGTGAGACGGCATGTGAGACGGCATGTGAGACGGCATGTGGCGTCGTGGGAGAGGGACGAGGCAACATGGAAAGGGTGGGCTACTGTGGGGGCAACAACTGCGGGGGCAACACACGCGTGTACACACGCACCGCAGGCGCTGCAGTCGCGGAGTGCTCTGGTGTGTCGAGTGTCGCACGCGGGGCCGAGGCTGACTTGAACGGCGGCCGGGCGTTGTCGTCGTCTTCCTCCACCTTGCGGGAGGGCGCCTTTACCATGTATGGATCACTTTGGTACGGCGGCAGGGGCGCAATTGTGGTACCAGCGTATCCAAACCCACCCTTTTTGGAGGGAGACGTGAGCAGGTTCTTCTTCTGTGCAAGTCAACCACACACACACACACACAAATCAGCAAGGCGTGTGCTGCCGGCGACCGAGTCGACCCAAATGTGCGTACCAAGCCCTCCACATTCACTCTCTTCGGCGGATCTGTACGTTTGGGGAATGCACCGTCGTCCATGTGCTCGTACTTCGTGAAGGCACCGTCATATGTGCCGGGGCCGGTTCTGGAAGCACCAGCGGCGTGACGACGAACACCAACTCGCTGCGCCACATCACCACATCAACGCAACGACGAACGCACCTTTGACGTGCTGGGCTGGACGGTACAAACCCACGTGGCTCGATGAACCGTTCCCTGGACTTCAACTTGTCCCTGACTGCGAGCTTCGCCATATCTTCATACTTTTCGCCCTGGTCGGCAGCAAGCATCACGCAACGCGCGTGTGTTGATGCTAGGCTGGGTGGCAACACCTACTGTAGCAGCTGTGGTACGTACCGAGTACAGTGGCTTTACACTCCGGTAGTTCTCGCCCCAGTCACCGCCTGTTTGGCCGCGCTTCACACCACCAGTGGTTTGGAACTGGCGAACACCTGGAGTTTCATGCAGGGGTCGCTCCTTCTTGTCCTTGTACTCGTCACCAATCGTGATGAAGGACTCAAGTTTGCTAATTTCACCCGTTTCAAGCATTGTGACGCAGTTTCAACTGGCTTTGGGTGATACGATGGCCCGTCCGTGCTGTTGACAATCAGATGCGCGAGTGTCACAATTCTCCCGTCCCGCACCACCAATCAGGCGCCGCAACGCACCGACTTAGAAAGGACCGACGCACGTGACACGTCCGTACAGCCTTTGTACGAGCCCAACACGCACACTACTTGCTTCCGGGGGCTAGGGCAGCGCGTAGAAGGGGAAGAAGCGGCACCGACACAGGCTTGACACACGACCAGTGCGAGCTCACCTGCCGCGCGAGACAATCTCAGCTGTTACAGCCCCCAGCCAAGATCCGTTTTTTTCGCAGAGCCCGATCTCGATTTTCGATCTTTTTCTGTCTGGCTTGCCTTTTTCAGCTGTTGCTGCCGGCTTGGGCTTTCGGTATTTTGCTTTCTGTTTCGAGTATGCTCGTTGTGGTGTTGTGTCTGCTCGCTTTGGTCGTCGCAACACACCGCGCCTCTCCCACATTGCACTCCTGTTTGCAGCACCCGCGTTCGTGTTGCTTGGGGAGTTCCTTGTCTCAGACGGTTGGGTGCCCGGCTTCATCCTCGTCCTCGGCTGCTCCAGTCAGCCAGGCTCGTTTATTTGTGGCGGCGGCGTGATTCATCAGCGACGACCTACCATGGTGACCACGGCACGACTGGGGCTGTGTGTGGCCCTCTTGGCCACCTGCTTCGCAGCATCTCATGCTGCTTCGGAAGAGTGCTTGGCAAAGCCGGAATGCATGCTCACAAGTGCTCACTGTGAGAAGGTATGTTGGGGGGGGGTTGTAGATCTTGTCCAGTTCGAAGGCGCCGACACTCATCGTTGCGATCGGTGCATCCCCGCAGCCCGTACCTTCGCTGACACAATGCTACACATACAACCAAGAAGCGTGCTGTGTGGCCGGCCATGACGCTGTGATCAAGTCAGGTACGTCGTCTTCTTCACCGTGTCACGTGACTGCCCGCTCATCCCCGCCTGTGTGTTGTTTCAGAGTACGAATCGCTGTGGAGCTCAACTTGCGTGCGGGAGTACGCAAACCTGGAGCTGTTGTATTGCTTGGGTTGCAACCTGGACCAGGTGCGTGCTGTGTGGGCATCTTCATGGGCCGTGCTGGGTACGTGTGGGCACGACAACGTGCTGACGCTAACATGCATGGACGTGTGCGTTTACAGGGAAGTTTCGTCAACGTGACGGGCAAGCAGGTTCGAGTTTGTGACAGCTTTGCCACTGAGTACGCTTTGGCTTTGCATTGAAATCCTTGCGGCGCACAATATTCTCACCATGAGGCGTGGCTTTTGATGGCACAGGTTGTTCAACCCCAACTCTCGTGGAACCTACGACAACTGTGGCGTCTTGCTCAAGAGTGGTGACGTGTGTACGTAGTCACCCTTTCATGGTTGTTGCAAGCATGGATGCTGCTGCCTCATCTCACCACATCATGTGTCGTCCTGCAAACACTGTTTTTGCATTTCAGTGCTGCCCGGTGTAGCCAAGGACGCGAACGGGTACACATTGTTCAACACCTCGTACGAGTTCCTCAACTACCAGTACACATCAGGCGGTACAACGTACTACCCCTTCCGTGCGCCCTTCTTCAAGGAGTACGTGCCGGTGCTGGGGAGTCGCTGTTGCTAGAGCCTGCATGTTCCATGCATCTTCTTGTGTCTTGCGGTGCTCATGACCCCCCCCTGTTCTCTGTTTGTTGTGGAACCACAGTTTTGAGCATGTGGTAGTCGCTGACGGCACAGGTTGCTTCTCTTCTGGTGCCCTGAAGGTTGTGGTGTCATCGCTTGCGCTGTCTGTGGTGGCGCTGTTGGCCCTTGTGCTGGTGTAGTGACCACCCTGAGCTTGTGTGGACACAACACAGTGTGGACACAAACACTATGTGGTGGTGTATTTTCCGTGGGTGTGGAGAGAGTAGTGTGTAAGAGTCTCTTGCAAAAATAAGCGTGGCGTCTTGTTCGTCATCCCCACCGCGCTCTCAAACAAAACAACAACGTAAGCAACGGAACCGCAGCCCTTCACGCACCAACACCACATCCACCACGGTGGTGTGATCGGCACATCTCCCACGTCACTGCCCTTGCATTAAGCGTTGGCGAGTCGTGGCGGACAGCTTGTGCACACGGAATCCCACATCGTCGTCATCCCCACCTTCGCCATGTGCAGACCGCATCGCGTCAGCATCCATAGCACTTGGTGTGGCCACCTCATCAGCATCCCACCCCGACACATCCACAGGCACCACGTCCAGCGCCGTGCCGCCACCACCAACACCCCCTCCTCCACCACCACCACCAGACAAGGCGTCGTCACGACCGCCACGAGCCCCACCACGGGACCTGCCACGAGCACCACGTCTTTTGCTCGACGCTCCGCTGGTGGATCCACGGCCAGCGCGCCGCCGCTGTCCGTCACTCCTCCCGCCGCCCCGACCATTGCCGCTGCCGTTGCCACCATGCACCCCTGCCCCTGCCCCTTCCCCAGCACCGGCACCGGCACTCGTGACCCCACCGGCGGCACTTGCAGATCGACGGCTGCTGGCACTACCCGGTCGTGACGCCGTGCGTCGACGTGGTGCGCCCCGGGCTCGACCCAGCTCGTTGGACTTGGGCACCATGACCATCAGCTCCGTGGAGGGCTTGCTGCGCCCCACCTCGTTCACACCCATGACCTGTTGCCACGCAAGGAAAACAAAAGGAAAACAAGCGTCGGGTGGTGAGGCACATGAAAGAAGATGGGAGGTGCGTGGAAACAGTGTGCTGTTGAACACCCCTATTGACCCACGTACGCGCAGCCACGTCTTGCCCGTGCGTTTCACTGTCACAGTAGCTTGCAAGTAAATCTTGCCCTCTGGTTTCTCGGCTGCGTTTTCTAACTCATCCGGGTCAACCCGCAAGGCGTCTTCTGCAGAGTATGTCGGTGATGTGTCGTGCCTGTGCAACCAACACGCGCGTGGGTAGAGAGCGAAAGTAAAGCCGACGTTGTGGGAACACGATGGCAGTGACAAACCCTCTCACACACAAGGTGACGACAGCACCCGAATACTGCACACCACGCACCGCCACTGCAGCAGGTAGTGCTTCATCTTCGCTCCACGAGCGTGGGAGTTGCTCCAGCGCACTTCTACCGACGATGACGTGACTTGGACCGCTACCAGCGCACTAGGACGCGACGGCACTGGGCACACCATAGCATCCAAGCCGGTGAGTGACGTGGCGACTCAGCAGAAGAGAGGAAAAGAGAGGGTGGCATGTTCGCTCTGCAACAACCATGCGACCACCCCGCGTGCGTACGTTTCTTCACGGTGAAAGGTTCGCACGGGTCCGACAGTTCGCTGGTACCAATCGCGTTGGTTGCGGAAACTCGCACCGCGTACGTGAACCCAGAAGGTACCCGGTCCAACTGGATCTGCGAAACTGCGTCAGGGGTAGTCAGGTTCTCGATGTCTTCAAACTCGTCGCTGTCGGGAGACTTGCGACTGATCACGACGCTCCAAAACTTGACAGGTGGGCGCAGGGTGGTGAAATCGTCCCTGGATCACAGAGGGGAGGGCGCAGTGTCAGCACAGGACGGAGAACAGCTTGGTGAAGAAGGGTGCAGGGGTGCGCACCAGTCAATAAATACGGAACCGGACTTCGTGATTCCCTTGAAGATCGGAGCATCTGGCTTGGGCGGCGCTGAAGGTGTGCCATCCACGCGGAAAGCAACAAGGAGGGGATAGACGGCACCAACGTACACATGAACACAGACATACACGGCGTTGAGTCGAGTCACAGCCCAGCCACATGTGCCGCACAGCCGAAAGTCACGCACCACGAAGCCCTTCTTTCGACGCGAAGATTTCTTCGATCTCGGGCGTTCGGGCCACATCAAGAGGTGTCAAACGGCGCTGCCGTTTGTACAACACATCGCAGCCAAAACACAACCACAACCACAACCACAACCACAACCACAACCACACACAGAACACAGGAGCAGGGAGGCAAAAGGGAGCAACGTGTGTCAGTGAAAACAGGTACGGGATTATCGGTGAGGCGTACCGTGTTTTCTGCCGCTGTCACGGAAGCACCTCGATCAAATAAGAGGCGCACCACGTCAATGTGACCTTGCTGTGACGCAAAGAACAGGGGCGTGCATAGCGTCTGATCTCGAGGGATCAACCATACCCAACACGGAACAGCAAGAAAGAAGAAAGAAAAAGAGGACAACAGCCCGTGAGGTTGGAGACACAGCAGTCCGCACCCCCAGCCACACACAATACCTCGTTCGTCGCTTCCAGTGCCGCTCCTTTGCGCAACAGCAGTTGACATGCCTCCACATGGCCATTGTACGCAGCGTAGTGCAGTGGTGTGTTCTCCTCCTGCCGGGATCACCGCAGCACACACAGCGCGGCGAAGCAAAGCACGCGAAGAAACGCCGGCACGCGGCACGACACTTTTCAGCCCACCGCCGAAGCAAAGCAACCGCATGTGACCACATGCACACATATATTCACACACGATACGCACCCCGAAGTCAGTCTCATCGAGTGCCTTCGCGAGTGACGGGTCCCGCGCAAGCAGTCGCTCCAACACCCCCACGTCTCCACGCCATGCAGCCACATGGATGTCGACATAGTGCGCCTTCTTTCCGGTCTTGGCAATGTTTGCGAGCTTGGCATCCAACGCATCGTCGCCGCCAGCACCGCCGTTGCCGCTACCAAACGAATCCAGCCACCATCTCGTGAACTCACTCTACACAGCACAGCACACCCCCAAATAAACACAACCACGGCCCACGGCACGCAAGAGGATCAAACAGAGCGCGTATGAGCACTGGCAAGGAGGGAGTGCAAGCAAGTGAGGCCCAACTCTACAGCACACAACGCACGTACAAGCTCAATGGCACCGCTGTCATCCGTGTCGAGCTTCAGCACTGCTTTACGCAACTCTGACTCGGACAGCTCCGCACCCAGCTCAGCACACAGCGCAAACAGCTCCGAGCTGTTGATGTAGCCGCTGTCATCTTTGTCATACTGCTTAAACGCATCCTCAATCGCCACTCGTTCGGCAGCCGACATCGTGTGCACCACTGAAGCCACAGGTGCGCAGGCAGGGGGCTGCGCGCTTGTTCGTGACACGACACCGGGCAACAGCACACTTCGAAACAGTGCAATGTCGATGATGAATACACATACACCAAATTACGTCCGTCACTTGCTTTGTGCTGAGACTGCAGTACTGGCCTGCGCACGGCAGACGTATCCAACACACACCTTGTGCACGGGGTGGTTCAAGCAATGTACAGCGGCGCAGACAAGGTGGGAGTGCAGGGGTGAATGGTGACGGCCGCTGTTCGACGTGTCGCGCATGGGCTGTGTTGTTAGCATGGGCGGTGCGGTGACCGGTTGCATGTGCCGCTTTGTTCGTGCCTGATGTGCACCAGTATGGTGGCGCTGTGGTTGGTGCTGCCGGGGCGGCAGGGGAGTCTGTGACGCTACAGGAGACCCTCATGGTAAGTGAAGCATGGTGGCCTGTTCGGCTGCTGGCTCCTTCTTTCCTTGTTCGTTCAGGACGATGCGCGCCTCACTTGTTGTGCTGGCTGCGGCTGTTGTGTCCGCGTGATGGCCAACAGACGGCATCAGCGGAGGAGACTATCGTCGTGCCGATGACTGGCGAAGACGGCACACCGACGACCATGCTGGTGGCGGCGCAGCTCGACACGGATGATGGCGGCTTGGCTTGGGCTGGAGTGGCGGACGTCAATGCAACGTACAACTCGGCAGTGTCGACGTCTCAGATGACATCCATGCTTCGCGACCATCCTCGCAACGAATCGTACTCCAAGGCGCTGCATGCTGCCATCGCCGCGTTCCGAGCGCAGCACAAACGTGCTCCTGTGGTGTTGGACATTGGCACAGGCACTGGCTTGTTGGTGCGTACGCACAGAGTGCGCATGTGTGCACGCGTGTGTACTGCTTTGCATTGCAGCTGTTTCCATGACACGCGCCCCCTGGTTCATCGCAGGCCATGCTTGCCGCCCGTGCCGGCGCTGCGCATGTCTATGCGTGCGAGATGTTTGATCGCATGGCGGGCATCGCCACCACCATCACCGCTGCCAACACCGGCGGGGCTACGGATGCCAAGAACGCGTTTGGAGAAGCGCTGTGCCCCGTGACCGTGTTCCACTGCAAGTCTACTGGCGTCACAGTTGCGGAAAGTGGAAGCAGTGGCGCAAGTACAGGTGCTGGTGCCGGTGCTGGTGCCGGTGCGGGTGCTGGTGCCGATGTTGACAGCACTGAAGCAGCACGCCCCACGTCAAAGTGTGTCATGCCGGCAAGAGCTGATCTGGTGGTGTCCGAGATCCTTGATTCCGCGCTGCTCGGAGAGGCTGTGCTGTTGTCACTGAAAGACGCCTACGAGCGCCTGTTGGTGCCGGACTGCATCAGCGTCCCGCAGCGAGCGACAGTGTATGCACAGGTGTGTGGCGTTGCGGAGGTCCACGTGTGCTCCGTGCTGACTGGGTCTGTGTGCATGTGCGTTGGGCCGCTTGCTACTTGGGAGCGCGTAGGTGATCGACAGTGAGTCGGTGGCAAACTTCCGCCGCACTCACAATGCCACCGTCCGACCGGAGGTGCACATGGGGCGCCGCGACTGGGATCCGGTGTGTTTGGGTGGTGCAAAGGGCCTCCCACTTCACTACAACCGCCTCCACCCGGCACCCACAGCACTGTCGGCCCCGTTTGAGGTACGTTTGCAACATCCCATCCATTCCATGCATGGTGGTGGGTGGTGTGATGCGCATGCTGCTTGTTCTTTTGTATGTTTGTTGCGTTGTTGTTGCTGTTGGTTTTGGGTCCTCGTGTGGCGCAGCGTTGGGCGTTTCGTGGATGTGTGCGTGCTCCTCACTTGTTGCTGGGCGTGGTTTGCGTGTTGGTTTGCTTGTTGCGACGCAGGCTCTTGCCTTTGACTTTTCCGCTGCGCTGGGCAAGCGTGACCTGCCCCGCATTGATACAAACCTCGTGGACGTTCCCATCACGCGGAGTGGGCACGCACATGCGGTCTTGATGTGGTGGGACTGCGACCTGTGGAACGGCGAGGTGATGTACACCACTCGTCCTGACTCGGGGCAAGCATGGCAAGACCACTGGGTGCAGGTGTGGCAGTACTGTGCACGTGTCCTTGTCATTTGTGTTTGGTGTCTCCTCTTCCTCATACGGCGTGTGTGACTTGGATTGTGTGGCGTGTTGGCGTCGTGTCCTTCTCATGGTGCTATGCTATGGCTGCTCGCGCGTGTCTGTATGTGTGTTGTGTGTTGCACCACAGGTCGTGTTTCCGTTGGCTGAGGAGCCTGCTGTGTGCATGGACCAGGTGCTCCCCATCCTGGCGTGCCACACATCGACTCAAATATGGTTCAAGTGCGGCAAGCCCTGCGCAGCACCCACTGACACCGCAGCGGATGACAGCACGGCGCCTATCGCTGCCCACGACACGGTGTCATCGCCCGAGTCCAAGAAACCGCGCAGCCGCGTGTCTTCCGACCCCGAAATCTGTGTGTGTGGGTTGCACGCTGTGTGCAACCACCAACGGCTGTCGATGCTGAACGACCCGTCGTACGTCGAGGCGTTCCGCTGTGCTGTGGATTCCGTGATGGCGACGGCCGTGGAACGGTCTCCCACCGGGGTTGTGGGCATTGATATCGCTGACGGTTCATTTGGAGCACTCATGATGGCCACGTAAGTGTTGTACACATGTAAATGTAAATGTGTGTGTGTGTGTGTGTGTGTGTGTGTGTGTGCATGCTGGTGTGACACTCTTGTTCTCCGCTGCACGCGTCGTGCCGCCGTCGCTGTGTGCTGGCATGCACCGTGCGACACACCTGGCTGTCACCGCCGCCGCGCGCACCGTCTGGTCTGGTACGTGCAGATGCCCTGCTGCCCGCGGCGCCGCCGCCGCATCCATGCAAATCCTGTCCGTGGAACGGTTTCCGTCGGCGCAGGTGCTTGCGTCCGCCCTGGCTCGCGACCACGCCGCCTTGACCGTCATCCCCGGGCTCCAAGCCATCGCCGCGGCGGGAAGTGCGTGTGTGGAC
>Ga0213833_1003161_pt1 | contig 10233 bp, 16 predicted proteins | sample SWATP21_FD_160575 | JGI IMG/M metagenome (GOLD analysis project Ga0213833, IMG submission 160575) | Coastal seawater microbial communities from Marineland, Florida, United States - SWA TP2 #1 | ecosystem: Environmental > Aquatic > Marine > Coastal | place: USA: Florida | collected 2016-08-14
CTAGGTGGCTACGTTGTCTTGTTCACGGGGATTCGGTTTGCCAACACCATTCTCCAAGGCGTGAGCCGCACAACCAAGCAGCCGTGTTGAGAAAACACACTTCTTTTGCGTTGTCATTGTGCGCTCTGTGTCGTCCAACGTTCATGCACAGAGCTGTGCGTGTCAGAGGAGAAATTCCATCCAGAACGTTTGTGGATATGGGTTCTTGGACAAACATGGGAGTGCCTTTTATGTACCCCGCACACGAAAACGAAAACACTGGTGGGAGATGACACTTCAAAACATAAAGAAAGGAGGAACATAATTGAGGAGGACACTCAGGACCAGTCGATGGGAAAGCGTGTGACACGGGGCTTCTCTGCCAAAATGCTGCGCTTGATCGTCGAGAAATCGGTCACGGTGAACGTCGACTTCGTCTTTGCGATGGGAGTGTCTGCTCCCTCCTCAGCTTCCTCCATTTCCATATCCGCGTCGTCATCCTCCGCTGGGTCCACGTAGTCCGGGTGGCTGTTGTTGACGTAGTAGCTGCGGCAGCACACGGGAGTGAGAGGGATATCGAGACCACTGCGGACACTGCGCACGTACCCAACACGGATGAATTCCTGATCCTTGTACGAGCAAGTAATAAGAACAACAGTGACACCAAGCAGGTCCGTGATGGGGATGTTATCAGCAGAAGGGGCCTTGGTGTGGAGTACAAACTTGTTCATGCCGACTGGCACTGGACCCACAAGAACAGACTCAAGCTCCTGGTCATGCTGGTCAGACTCAGCGGACCCAACATATACCACTCGCCACTCAAGATCTGAAAGAAAAGCAAAACCAAAGAAGGGCACAAAGATCAAACACAAGTCGGAGTAGCACCCCCGTTGTTGATAGACACGCACCGTCGGTGAGCTTGGTGAGGCACTCGAACGTGACCTCGAACTGCAGTGGGTTCGTGAAGGCACACGGGTTGTCCAACACATTGATGTTCAGCACGTTCACAGCAGCCATGGTGGACAAGGGATAGATAGAAGAGGTGGGGTCACAAAGCAAAGCAAGGAGCAAGAGGGGGTGGGGTTGCGGACACTGCAGGAAGTTTGCATTGCCGGGATGGAGCGTTTTCGCGCCACCGCATCTTCCGTCTTAAACACGGAAAACAGTTTGCTGATTTTATGGCCTCATCTGGTTTCTTGGGGGTGTGCAAGCCGCAGCCTGTACGCAGCGGAGCGGGTGTGTTGTGACGCGCTCGCAGCTGCAACTGGGGTGGAGCTGTTCTTTCGCACATCCGTACACGTTGATCACCGTATGATGACCTTGTAGTGGGCCTCACCCTGAGGAGATGGACACGACCGACTACGATGGTCTCGGCGCCAGCCAAGCGGCTGCAGGTGTGGGCGTCGCAGCGGGAAGTGGTGCTGCCCGTTCCACAGCAACGGGTGGAGGCCGAGTAGCAGACCCACTATCGGCACCCCATTCACCAAGTGTCGCTGGACAGCCGGCGCCTTTTGATCCCCTTGGGGGCGGGCTGATGCCCTGGAACGTCGACCTGGTGCGTGTGACGGTGCACCCCATGTGAACCAAGCGCCACGCTGTACCGGATGCTGACGCTGCGTCTGGCGTGTGTGTGTGTGTGTGTGTGTGTGTGTGTGTTCGTATGTGGCGTGGCAGACACAAAACGTTGAGGTTGTGTATCGAAGTCAGTCCAGTGTTCTTCCCGTGCTTGCAAGGTGCGGTGCGCTGTGTGGGCTCCTGTGTGTTGCTGTCTGTTTGTTCATGCCGTTTCTCCTGCCTGCGCCTGGCTTCCTGTGCGTGACCAGAGGGCTCAAAGGCGAGGACGGCGACATTCTGCAGTTTTCAAAGTTGTTTGACACCAAACCGCCGCACTCCTCCGCTGCAGCCCCTGCACTGAACCGTGGGACGGTGCGCTTGCCCACCGCCTCCGACGCGCGTGACCAGTTTGTGACCTGCCAGTCCTCCAGCGACAACTCTGACAGCGACGGCGGCTCCACGGACAGTGACTCTGACAGTAGCACTCATGGAATGGATGATAGTGGCATTGTGTCGCCCCCCATTGTCGCTTTCGCGACGGCCCCCGCCGCGCCCGGCAGTGCAGGCGCAGCCACCACCCCACTTGAGGTTGCTTCCCAGGAAGAGTCTTCCCCACGTCCTCGCAAACGTGCGCGCGTGCACTCACCCTCACTACCGCGGGCCACCAGGCCTGCCAGCGCCGCTACAGCCGCCGCCGTCGCACGTGCTGAGGCTGTCGCACACGCTGAGGGCGAGGGTGGGGAGGGAAAAAGTGAGGCTTTGGACTTGGACGGGTGTGAGCCAGGTCGGTTGGGTGTGCAGCCGCTGCATGCAGAAGGCTGGGAAGCTGCTATCCAGTGGGGATCAGACTCGGACGGTTCTGAGGACGGCAGCAGTGACAGCGGGGTGGATTCTGCCTCGCCAGGTGGCTGCCGCCCTCCCAGTCGTGCGGCGACGCGTCGCGATCCTCCGGACATGGATGGTGGTCCGCGGCACCTCACGCGCCATGGTGTCACGAACTCCGAGTATGGAGCGGGTACCCAGCCAAGCGGCCAGCCGCAAGGCACGGGAACGGGAACGGGGTCCACGAATGGCGCGTCACGTGGTGGGCATCAACACAAGTGTGACGCACCGTGGGGTATCGTGCGTGGTGGTGACCAGCGGTGGACTGACAGCCACTCCCAACGCTCTCGCTCCCGTAGGAGCCGTGGTGGCGGCACCAACAGCGCTTTGGCGAAAAGCGAGGAGTGGTGGTCGCCGTTGACTCTCGTTGCACAACACAAAGGCAAATTCATACTGCGAAGCCGGTTGAACCCAGCGTTGTCGTCAGGCGCTTGGCTTGCCGACATCGTGTGGGGCACTCGACGGCACCGGCGACAGCGGAGACGGCAGAAGCGCGACCGGCGCGCGTTGGTATGTTTGCGACTGTGTGAGCGCGCGCGGTTTGGCGTGTGTGTGTGCGCGCGCGTGTTTGTGAGCTCGTGGCTGGTGTGGCTTGTGTGGCTGGTGTGGCTGGTGGCTGCGTGTGGGTGTGCGTGGGGTGTGCCTAGTGGTAACTGTTTGCGTGGTGGTGGTGACGGCAGCTTCCTCGGCTTGTGTATGACATGAACGACCCATTCATGATTTTTGAGCACGAAGCCCCGGCTCCGCCCCTGAAACTCTCTCACACAGCCATGGTGGCCCATCAAAAACGATTGCTGGAGATGTCGTTGCGTGGGGGAAAATCGTCTCAGCGCAATCAAGCGAAGGCCGTTGGTCGCGTGGCGGCTGCATCGCACTCCATTCCTGCCATGCGTCTTGCAACATTTGTGTCCGAGCTGCGCGTGGCTGAGTTGCGCCAGCACCATCGCCCCATGACGGCGGTACGTCGTGCTTGCACTGCATGTGTCGCGCTTCGGACTGGTGCTTCGGGCCACTTGAGCTCACGCCGGTGCATGGTGTCGCCCTCAGCACCACCCGGAGGAGTTTGTGAAGCTCGTTTTCAAGTACGGGCAGTTGGCACGGAGGCGGCACCGTCTCGCTGGTCGCCTTGTTGGCCGCATGCGCCGCGAATCGGTTCGTTTCGCTGTGGTGCTCCCCTTTCCCGCCGCTTTCTCTTGCGCAAGCCTCATGTTGTTCCTGTTCGTTTTTTTGTTTTTCGTTTTGTGTTTTTTTTTCTGGCCTTTCGTTGCGTTGTGCTGCGGGTCTCCCCACACAGGAACTATCTGCTCGGTCTGGCCGTGTGGTGTTGCTGGAGTACATTGAGGAGAAACCACCCTTGCTGCACGGTCGTGGCATGGCATCGACGTTTGTCGCGTACCATCGCGAGGACGGAAGCGCGGACTCTGAAACGCCTTCCGTTCCTGATGGTAGCGTCAAGGTGCTGAGTGAAGACGACAAGTTTCCGTTCCTTGGTGACGTTCAACCAGGCCAGGTGGGTTTGTTGTGCCCGTGGCTACCGTGTTTTCGTTTACTGAGATGGTCTCGACAACTGCTCGCCAACAGACGCAACAAACAATCACAAACAAGCTGTTTCAAGCGCCACTGTTCCTGCATCAAGCGCCCTACACAGACTTCCTGGTTGTTCGCCCCTTTCGTCGCAAGGGCCAACCCAATTTGCCTGTCGAGGCAGTTGTGCGACCCATCAGCCGCATCTATGTGGTGCGTGTCCCGTCACCAATAGCGTGCCGAGCTTGCGTTCGTCCTCGATGAAACTGTTGACACGGGGCACTTGCCAACACAGGTGGGACAAATCGAGCCTTTGATGAAGGTGCCCACTCCGTTCTCGCGGCCCTCTACGCGCTTCATTAAGCACTACATGATGTTGTGGCTACGTCGGGCGTTTGAGCGTGAACGACCGGCGTCATGGTCTGCGAAGCGCGCCTTGGAAGCGTACGTGGCTGCCACACACCGCCCCATTTCTTCCGCGTCACCCGCGTGCCTTGTGGCCCGTGTCGCTTATGGTGACTTCGGTGGGTGATGCTGACGCTTTCGTTGGATTTGTTGCCCTTTGCTCTGGCGGTTGGTATGGGTACGTGACAGAGCCTTCCCACGCCAGTCAACCCAGTCCCGGCGCACGGCGCAGCAGGATGTTGCGAAGTACACCTACGGTCGCGAGTCTGTGCCATGGCGAGTCAAACCAGGCGCCATGACAGTCGAGGAGCTGTTGGATGTCCTGACGCCGGAGCAAGTCTGCTGTCACGAGAGCATGATGGCAGGGCAGCTGGCTCTTGAAGATGCAGGCATCTCGGCCAAGTGCGTGTGCCAGTGTGAGCGTGGGGTCTTTGTTTGCTTTACTTGGGTTCTGACAAGGGGTGCTGGTTGCTTCGTTCGTTTGTGGGAGCCAGGTACCAAAGTGTCGCGCCTGAAAGCATTGCGTCGGCAGTCAATGAGTTCACGAGGCGGCGCAAAGAGGTTGGTGTTTGTGTGTGAAAAAGTGGGCAACGCGTACGGGTGACGTTGTGTGCCTTTTGCCAGATGGTGAAACACGCCCTCGGCGACAACGCGACAGATTGTACGTTGGTGTCCGCATGCCGTCGGTCATGCCCGTGGCTCATCGTGTGTTTGCTGTGCATGCGGTCGTTGCTGCGCGCCAGTCACGGACCGGCCCTCCCAAATTGCGCGTTTCATCTACGAGTCGTTACTCACAAGTCCGTGGAACCTGACGAAGAGTTTTGTGGAGTACCACCTGCAAGGTTTGTTTGCGGCGCCCCGTGTCACAAGAGCTACGCAGAAGCTCCCCACGCGGTGTGGCATATGTTGCCTGCCCCGGTCCTTACACAAGCAACTTACACAGGAAACGGCTCCGGCCTATTGAAGTTGAGTGGCATTGGTGACCCATCTGGACGGGGTGAAGGTTTTTCGTACCTCAAGCACCAAATGCTGCGCACGCGCCAGCCCAACGTGCGTGAAAACCATGCACGAACAGTGCTGTTGATGCAACATTCGACCAGCGTTCACGTGGTTCACTCACCTTTGGTGTGCTGTGTTGGTGCTTGTGTGGGGTGCCGCACAGAAAAACAAAAAACGTAGTGGCACAGCAGACGATGCGCGAAAGTTGGACATGAAGAAGGTCAGTACCCACTTCCGATACACGTTGTCTCTGTTGTCTTGAATCTCACTCACACCGTGTACCTCCTTCTCCTCGTGGCTGTGGCTGTGGCCCATTTCTCTGCTTTTTGGTTGGTTGCCTTCCAGATGGAGCGCATGCTCCTCAAGTACGGCGTGGATCGGGAGACCATCAAGACTTTGCCGCGTTGGGGCAGACTTCACATGATCGTTGACTTTCAAAACTCGGCGCAGTTGGCTGACAAGACCGGCACCTACCGGTTTGCTCGCAACACCAACCTCACCCATGAGGAGCTCCGCCAGCAGAAGCTGCTGCAGGTCAGATGCTACGTTGGTGGTGCCGTTGATGATGTGTTATGCTGGCCGTTCTGTTGGGTGGTGACACAGTGAGTCTGACCCACGTCGTGTGTGTGTGTGTGCCAGGCTGTGAGCATTTGGAAGAAGCAGTGTCTGGCACTTGGTGACACGAAGCCGGCCAGACTGGATGAAGATGCTACAGAGGCGTACGATGACATGTTTGAGGAAGACCTAGAACAGGATGCCAAGTTCTCCGTGCCTACAGCCACACGCACAAAGGTGGGTGATGGGTCTCGAGTGTATTCTATTGGTTCTGTCTTTTCTTTTGGCTGTGGCTGGGGGTGTCATGTCAAAGTGATTATTGTTATTGGGCGTTCTCCAGAGCACTGTCCGCCGCAAGAAAGAGCTCGAGCAAGACGAAGAAGACAAAAGGAAGTTCCATGAATCGCTTCCATCTCTTCAGGGCCAAGACACGAATGCACAGGTGCGTCATGCGTTGCGGTGTTGCTTTCTGGCACGTGGCGTGAGTGTTCACGAGTCAGCGTGCGGTTGTGTGGATGTGGACTCGCAATCAGGCTGCAAGGCTTCAAGATGTGAACTATGCCAATGGCGTCCAGGTTCCCGATTTCACAGATGTCATCGCCCCCAAACCGTCCCCACCACGTACGTTGTGTATGGACGCTGCCTTGCGCCTCGCGACAGCGCCTCTCATTGTGGCCTTCTTTCATGCCGTTGGGATGCTGGTTGCGTGATGCTTGCTCGATCCAGCGGGGGTGCGTTGCGTGCTTCGTCGTGTTGAGGAGGTTGTCCACTCGGACGGCACCATCGAGACGGTTGAGGTGTACTTCAAAGATCCGAAGCTCGTTGCAGATTTTCGCCGCCGCCAAAAGACAGGTGCGTGTTGCCGTCGCCGTGTTGGGTCTGTGTGGTGTGTTCGTGTGTTGCTTGTGGGTGTTGTCTCAGTTTGCGTTCGTCTCTTGGGCATTTGTTTTTGTTCAGCCGGTGGTGGGCGCAACCACACTCGCATGCAAATCAAGAAGGACCAGGAAAAGTATGAAAAGATCCACCAACAGTACCTGGTGCGTGCTTGATGCGGTTGCACGTGGAACATCGTGCACCGTTTTCCGTGACTCACGCGGTGGTCACGACCGGCTGCAGGCCATGGAAAAGGCGGGCAAGGAGGTGGTCCACCCGAAACGTCGCACGAAAGTTCGCCGATGCACAGATTGCCGCCGCTATGGCCATCAAAAGCGCGACTGCGTATTTGGACGGCGTGTCCAGTCGCAGCTCAACGATGGTGTGCTTACCATTCGTCGTGGCATCGCCTCCAAGGTGCAAACTTCCAACAAGTTGAGCTTCAGCAAACTAGCGAAGAAGGTACCCCTCCAACTACTTTCTCGTTGTGTTCTGTTTGCGATGTGCTCAGTCGCTGCTTCGGTGCGTTGCTTGTGTCCAGCGAGATGAAGCTGTTGTGCAAGAACACAAGCGGTTGGAGAGCGAGAACGAGGTGTACAAGAAGCTTCTGAACCGGGGCACTACGTCTCGCAAACTGGGTGGCAACAAGGTGCGGTGATGAATGCTTGTGGCTGCGATGGTTATGTTGAGGCCCAGCTGAGTGAGTTGTGTTGTCCGGTGTGCAACGTGTACCTGTGTTTCAGAAGAAGGAATCGGAGGTGGACGAGCCTCTTGTCAAACTCAACACCTGCCTGGAGGAGATTGTGGTCAACATGATCCTGACAACCCGGACCAACCCCAGTTTGATGGCCCTCGTAAACGCCACCAAGGTGTGTCTTCGTTGTGATGTGCTAGCAGTCGTGCTGTCCGCTCACCCGTAGGTGTCGTTCGACGCATTCTTTCAGAATGCGCTATTCAAGCACGCGTTTGGCAACGCCAAGCCCGTAGACCTGCGCCTCATGCGTGACAAGTGCGTCTCCCTGCAGTACCAGAACCAGGAGACCGTTCGCCAAGACATGAAAACCCTTGTGGCTGCCTGCGAAACAGCGTATGGCACCACGAGCGCTGTCGCTGATCGCGCCCGTTCACTGCTCGCCGAGTGCCAGATGAAGTTGGACCAGCAGGGCGCGACACTCATGCCCCTGGTCATCGCGGCGCAAAAAGTGGAAGCGGAACGCCGGGCTCGTCAACCGACTGCGGCGCCGCCACCTCAAACCCCCGCTGCACCGAGTGGTGTGGGTGGCATCGGTGCCGCGCCCATGCTCTCTGTGCCCCTTGCGGCAGCTGGTGCCGGCGCCGTGGATGATGGCGAGATGGAGGTGGTGGATGAAGATGGGGAGATCGAAATTGATGATGACGCGTCAAGCGTGGAACTGGAACTGTCGGGTGAAGAAGAGATCATTGAGTAGCGCACACGCACGCGCAGGGGTTGTTTTTTGTTTGTTTGCAGCACTTCCGTGTTGTGATTTGGTGTAACAAGGACTACTAGTGTTCCTTCCAAGAAGCATTTTGTCAGAGCCACTGCACCGGGGCTACGCAACCACATGACAGCTACCGTGGTGCCTTCTGTGGCATCAGTGGAGAGGAAGGGGTGGCACCGTTGCCAGACAGTCCTGGCGGGGTGCTATCCCCTTCGGTGTCGTGATCATTGGCAACACAGCAACGTCTGTGGGGGCAAGCAAGTCAGTGACAGATGCTATGCCATCAACACACAACATCACGTACAATACCGTGGCCCATGTCGACTCTGATGAGATGGTTTCTCGGCGGACACTTCCGTACATGTCCACAATAATCTGGGACAAACCCGAGGTACACACACATGTCTTTGCATTCACATGGACCACAACGTGCACGCACGCAGGCCTGGACCAGCCATACCTGACACGTCAGCAGTGCTGCCAGCACCCACACCAGCCTTCCTGGTTGAGTCTCACTGATACAAAACGGGAGCACTACAAACACCAACGCCAGGAATGCTCGAATGGAAAGTCGCTTCACTTTCCTCCAACGGCGCACCAAATGGCCAGCCCCCTGAAGGAGCACACATGGCAAAGCACATTCATGGCACAACGTGTACGCCCACACATCACACACACACGCCCACACACATGTGCCGGTTGGCGACTCACACCACACAAGTCAGTAGGTGCACGTACCTTGAGGGAGCTCTTGACAAGGATGGTAGACAGCAGGGCCACGCCTAATGAACCACAAAGCAGCCACTGAACGCGTGGCAAGGCGACGCCTCCCAAAGAGGAGGGGTGGAGAACGACCACGGTCGAGCATGTGCCGAGGATGGTCACGCTGATACACAACGCAAGGTTCCCAACCACCCACAGCACCTCCCGAAGGTCTCCCGCCATTTCCGCCTGGTCCCCACCGTCTGACCAGGCAACAACGAAAGACGAGTCACTCGGTTGGGATGACAGAAGCCGCAACACGCACACACACACACACACATACACGTGCATATCCACAGCGCGCAGCATCCAAAACAGGCCACGCACCGAGGTCGAAATACAGAATCTTGAGAAGGACCCCCAGCAACACCATTCCGCCAGCAGCAACGAGCATCCGTGGAGAGTAGTGGTCCACGGGGGAAAAGGTGCCACTCACAACAAGCGTGAGCATGACAATGATGAACTTCCGCATGCGGGCCCGGAGTTCTCCTGGCAGCGGGTTTGGAAACGCGCACATGGAAAACCTCCGCGTGGTTACTTCGACAGCAAGGTGCAAGCAAAGCGTGAGAGCAACGATGACTGTTCGCAGGGGACCTTGAGGCAGCGGCGCAGCAATGATCCAACAAAGCGCAGAGATGCCGGAAGCGGAGCTATAACTGCACCAAAAGGCAACGTGGGCCGTCAGAATGTCGGTAGCACGTCACAACAACACCACGGACGCCACGAACAGGAGTGACCATCTATGAGCGACCAGAACCTGTCGTCCCCGGGAGAACATCAACGCAGCCATGAATTGGGATATGCACTGACTTCCAGCGAAGACCTGAAAGCTTGAGCCAGACTTGTCAGCGAAAAAGACAGGTTGGCAAAACGCCTCATTGTTCTCGTCACAGTCCACCGTATTGACCGCCATCACTAGGTTTGTCAGCATTTGGGCGTAGAGGTACACTGTGAAGAACATGTCTGCCCAGCCCACGTCACACAACAGCAGAAAGGCAGCAACGAGTGAGCGCAACACGCGTCTGGGCGACCGGCAAGCCGCTTGCAATCGACGATGTACACACGACACACCATCAGTGGTAAACCTGAAACGGAGTGCGGGACATGCTGTGTAAGCCTTCCAACACGAGACAACCACACCCCCACACATGCAACCACATGTACTCAACTTATGCACTCACCTGATCGAGTACACAACAAGCAGGTAGGTGTTCCACCTGCAGCAGGCACACACACGCAC
>Ga0213833_1003166_pt1 | contig 10213 bp, 13 predicted proteins | sample SWATP21_FD_160575 | JGI IMG/M metagenome (GOLD analysis project Ga0213833, IMG submission 160575) | Coastal seawater microbial communities from Marineland, Florida, United States - SWA TP2 #1 | ecosystem: Environmental > Aquatic > Marine > Coastal | place: USA: Florida | collected 2016-08-14
GGGGTGGCAATTGGCACAGTCATGGTCGTGGTCGTGGCCAAGGCGGCTATCACAGAGGTCGTGGTCGCGGTGGACGTGGCGGTGGTGGCGGTGGACGTGGCGGTGGCCGTGGTGGTGGTGGCCGTGACCGTGGTCATGGGGGCGGTACTGGTGCTGGTTCTGCCGCTTCTTCTGGCGGTGGCGCACGACGCCGTCGTGGTGCCACACCACATCCTCGCCGAGCGGGCGATGGTGGTGTCATGGAGCTTTTGGGGTCGTTGTGGCCGCTGTACTTTGCCAAGGAAGACGACGAGTTCCAGGAGTACGACGGGCGTGTGGCAGTCATCGTTCGCCTTGCGCGGTTCTTCAAGGGTGCTGGAGCTGAATGCATTCTCGTACGTGCATGGTGGGGGTTCACATGTTGGCTGCAGCGCCCAAGGGTGCTGATTGGGGGAAGGTGGTGTAACAGTGTGGTTGTCGTGGTTCTGATGGCGCACACAGAGCGACCTGCAGACCCAGCACGTTGTCTATCTAAACTTCCTCGATTTGCTGCACAACTCCCCCATCAGAGATGTTGGAGAAGCCCTGCATGATGAGCCAGAGGATTTTCTGGCGTGCATCGGCCTCTCCTTGTGTCTGGTCCGAGCGGTGCGATTTCCCGACACCCAGCCGCAGAAGATCCGTGTCCGGCTTCGAGGCATTGAGCCCATTTGGGAAATGCGCTCTTTGAAGTCAAATCTCATCGGTGCGTGGGTGCAGCGTTGTGCGGCGCCGCTGAGTCAGTGCCCCATGTTGGTGTGAACGCAAGGCAACTCACTTCTTTATTGCGCTGTGCCCTCCTGTGTGGCTACACGGCATGCCATGACGGGTGTCAACAGGCAAGCTGGTGACAGTAAAGGGCAACATCGTGCGAGTGGCTGGTGTACGGCCGTTGGTGAAGTGCATGGACTTTGTGTGTCCGCGCTGCTCCCACACGGTGACGTGTCAGTTTGAAGATGGAAAGTACACCCCTCCCAACGCGTGTGGAGCTGATGGATGCAAGAGTCGAACGATGCAGGCAGATAAGCGCACCGCCGTGACTGTGGACTGGCAGAAAATTCGGTGCGATGGGCCCGTTGGCTGGTCGTTGATCTGCGCTTGGGAGCGTTGAAAGGTGACTCACGCACGGGGGGTGGATGCGTCCGGCATGTCGGTGCAGAGTGCAAGAGATTGAGTTGGCGCAGCAAGACGCAGGGCGCATTCCACGCACCGTGGAGTGTGAACTAACCGAGGATCTTGTGGATTCCTGTGTGCCCGGCGATGTGGTACGTGCTGTCGCATGCTTGAGTCTCTCCTGCAATCCTCAGGCGGTGCAGCTGGTGTTTGTGTTGGAGGAAGTGTTTCACAATTTCCATCTGCTGTTGTGTGTTTTTTGTGCCCGGCGTGTCGCCACTCACTTTTGTGTTGTGCATCTTCCGAGCAGGTGGTCGTGTCTGGCATTGTGAAGGCCGTCAATGTTGATCTTGCAGCGGGGCGTGGGGCTCGAGCGAAGAGTTTGTTTTTGTTGTACATTGACGTCGTGGCGATCAACAACGTTAAGTCTGTCACCTCCGGGGAAGAAGGGAGCAGCAAGGTAGGAGCCATTGCACTGGTGTGGGGGGCCGTTGTTGTGGATATTTCATGTGATCGTGCTGTACTGAAGCAGTTTTCGTCGCGAGACCTCCACGCAATTCAAGAAATTGCGGAGTCACCGAACTTGTTTCCCCTCATCGTTGCGAGCATGTGTCCTGGGATTTTTGGCCATGAGATGGTGAAAGCCGGTCTTTGCCTGGGATTGTTTGGTGGTTCACAGTACGTGGACACCCTCTTCGCTGCTTTGAAGCCATGTCTGTGCGGCTACTCGCTGCTGCGGTGACGGGCGCTCCATTGTGTCCCCTCAGAACGAAATATAAGGACCCTGGACAACTGTCAGTGCGTGCGGATCCACACATCCTTGTTGTAGGAGACCCTGGGCTTGGAAAATCGCAAGTGAGTGCAGGCGTCGCACATTGCATTGTTGGGGCTGTGCGCGTGCAGTCTGATGTCCCTAATGTGTGCTCCTGCCTCACTGACGGCGACACACAGCTTCTTCAAAGTGTGTCTGCCTTGTCGCCCCGTGGAGTATATGTGTGCGGAAACACGACCTCAACGACGGGTCTCACTGTGGTGAGTAGCGAACCATCGCCCATGGGGCATGTTGTGTCACGCTTGTACCAGTTGAGTGTGAGCCGGGCACTCATGCGTTGGTCACCCCTGCCCAGACACTCGTGAAGGACAGTGTCACTGGGGACTATGCGTTGGAGGCCGGTGCCTTGGTGCTAGCCGACCAAGGCATATGCTGCATCGACGAGTTCGACAAAATGGGGCAGGAGCACGAAGCACTGCTGGAGGCGATGGAGCAGCAGTGCATCTCCATCGCCAAAGCTGGCACCGTGTGCAACCTGTCTGCACGCACCACCATCATTGCCGCCGCAAATCCTGTGGGTGGCCACTACAACCGCGGGAAGACTGTGCAAGAGAACTTGAAGCTCTCTGCTCCCCTTCTGTCCCGCTTTGACCTGCTGTTCATTTTGCTTGACAAACCCGACGGCGCGCGTGACCGAATGCTCAGTGCCCATGTCATGCGCCTGCATTCACGCCACAGGAACCAGCGTGGCAGCTCTCAAGCGACCAACCTCTCGTCACAGTCCTCCATGTTTGGCGTGCGATCAGGCCGGTTTGGTGGCGGCTCCGGCGCATCCATTCACAGTGCGTGATGTCTCTTTTGTCAACCGTTCCATGCATTGCCGCTGGCGTTTGTTTGTGATTGCATGGGCAGTGCTGCTGTGCAAAGAGGGATGCGGCTGACATCGCGATGGGGCGTTTGCTGACGTCGCTCAGGCTCGCAGGGTAGTCGTGTGTCAAGGGCCAGTTCAGTGAGTATCGAGCACGCGCCCTTGCCCCAACGCCTGCCCGCAGAGGTCATGGCTGTCACAGACCACATCCCACCGGTGTTGTTGAAGAAGTACATTGCCTACGCGAGGTCTGTTGGTCGTGAGGTCGTGAAGTGGCGATTGGTGCGGTCTGGACCATGCGCAACTGGTGTCTACCTGTGAATCTGACAACTGCGCGCCACTGCATCACCCAGACAACACGTGTCGCCCACTCTGACTCCTCCAGCTGGCCGTGTTCTCCAGCGGTTCTACCTCACCCTTCGCCGTGAACATGGAGACGACGACGCAGCCCCCATCACCACTCGTCAACTTGAATCACTGATTCGCTTGTCACAGGCCCGAGCCAAGATGGAACTCCGCACGGTGAGTCAGCCCATCGGTGTGGTGTGATGTGATGTGATGTGATGTGGCGCACCTACACGTTGTGTTGGCGTGTGGTAGGCCTGCTTTGTTCTGTTCATCGGAGGTCACGCGGTGTCGCCTTGCAGTCCGTGACCAAGGAGGATGCAGAAGACGTCGTGTCGATCATGAAGGAGGCGCTCATGGAGGCATACACGGACGAGTTTGGCGTCGTCGACTTTACACGTGCTGGCGGCATGAGCATGGCGAAGCAGGTGCGTGTGTGCGCGCGCGCTCTGTGTGTGTGTGGGGTGTTGTTGTCCTTTCCTTCATTGTCCACGCTGGCGTCACCACATCGACAGGTGAAGACGTTTGTGGCGACGTTGAACCGCATCGCGGACAAGAAGGGCTCTGCAACGTTCAATCTGCGCGAACTGCGCGAAATCGTCACACGCCTGCAGCTTCCTGTCCCCGGTCTGGGCGAGTTCATTGAGGTTCGTTCGGCTTGGGGATGCGCTCTGGGTGAACCCGACGTTTTACACCCGCGCCATCGCCTGTGGCGGCGTGCCATGCCACAGATCTTGAACCAGCAGAACTACTTGCTCAAGAAAGGCTACCAGCAGTACCAGCTCCAAACAAGTGTGTACTCCCAGACAGGCTTGGGACGTCGACACAGGTCGAGTCAGTCTCAGGGCTTCTTTCGTTGATGCTGCCGGCAGTGTGCATCCGTTCCTTCGTGTACCGTTTCGCGTGTGGTTTTTTGTTTTTTGTTTTGTTTTGCTTGTTGTGTTGTGTGGGGTTGGATGTGGGAGTCCACAGCACAACAACAGTCACGTGTTCAAGAAAACATGCAATCAGTGTATTGGGGGTGGGGGATGGAGCATTGCAACGACTCCCTCATCGTCATCAACAGTATCAGGTCACACAACGGGCGATGAACAAGGCTCACTACATGCAGCTCAACGCACGGACTTGTTCTGACAACCGTTCCACACGCGCTAGCTCAACGCACGGACTTGTTCTGACAACCGTTCCACACGGGCCAGAACGTCTTCCCCCTTCATGCCAGGATGGTTCTCAAACTCCAGTCGCACCGCCGTCGTGGTGAAGAACATCTCGGTCACGCGACAGGCCGTTGCGGGGGAAACACCGTTGCTTTGCAGCGCCGCGATGCACTCCATGCCCGCGATGACATTTGCCTCTGCCACCGGGCACTCACGGATGGGTGACCGCAGGGCCGGAGAGCTGTGGCGCCGCTGCAACGCGTTGCGACTGCTGGACTTGGGCTTGGGCTTGGGTGGGGTTCGTGGGTTGCTCGACTTGACGCCACACCTGCTTTTCGCTTGTGACTTGGTGCGCCTGGACCGACGGAACAGCTTCCCCAACGCAGACTTCACCCGTCGCAGGCCTTTCTTCTTGTTCTTCGTCTTGTTCTTTTTGTTCTTCTTTCCCTCGTTGTGCAACACCCCAGGTGCCCCACAGTGCGACGAAGCAACTGCGCCGCTGTCAGCCATGGTGGCCGTCTCCTGCAAGGAACCGGCTCCCCCAGCGCCGCATGCGCCAGAGGTCGGATCAGCACTGGATGGGGTGCTGCGTCGGGAGTGCACGGAGGGTTCCGATGCCGAGCGATGCAACAACACCTGCGCCAGGGTGTCATGCTGCTTCGTGTCGCTGTCCGCGCCGACCTCTTCTCGTCGAGGGTGTCGACAGTAGTAGAACCCGACGTCGTCGAGGTGACCCCGGCTGTGGGTCTTGCTCTCCTCCCGCACAAGCTCGCACTCCCGCCTCTGGTGTGCATGCTCCATCACCATCCCGGCGCCGCATGCTGGTGCCATGTCTTCTGTGACGTCGTCCACCTGTGGTGCTCGATTACGCCGGCGCTTAGTCCGGGTCACTGCGGCTGGTGCTGTTGCTGCCGCTGCGACAGTGGAAAGACACGCAGGAGACGCAGCCACAGGCGCAGCAACCCTTGCCGGGCACGTCACAGACCTGCTCAAGCGCAAGCTCCCGACGGCGTCCAACGGAGCCACGCCTCGTACTATGGCACTTGAAGAAGACAAGGAGGAGGAGGAGGAAGAAGAAGAAGAAGGTGGTGCAGGGGCAGCAGGGACTATCGGTCCTGTGGCTGACACTTGTGGTGCAGGTGGTGCAGGCGGTGCAGCTGGTCGTGGCGCTGACGATGGTGTCGCAGCGCGGCGCCGGCGACGCCGAGCCTTGAAGCGAACACGGCGCGGGCGACCGGACTGCCGTCGGACCGCAGGTGCTGATGGGACCGATGGTGCTGAGGGTGCCAATGGCGCTAAGGGTGCCGATGGTGGTGGTGGTGCTGGTGCCACTGGTGGTGCCACTGGTCGTGCTGGCGCCACTGGCGGTTCCTCTGGCAGCGCCGTCGGTGGCGGAGCCGCGGCTGCCACTTGTACCGCGTGTGTGCGGCGCGCAGCACGAACTGTAGCCACCAGGCGCTTGCCGTTTCGCTGCAGCAGCACAGCTGCGGCGTGTCGGCGACGGGCGGCTACTGCAACGCGGCGGAAGGCCAGCCGCAGTCGATGCTGGTTGTGCAGGGCGAGAAGGCGGCGCACGAGCTTTGTCTCCCCCGCTGCCTTGCTGTTGCTGCCGCCGCCAGTCACCACGGCAGAGACAGAGGCAGAGGCAGAGGCAGAGGCAGAGGCAGAGGCAGAGCTGGGGGCTTGGGTCACGGCCGCCTGCGCAATCAGTGGTGGTTGGCGGCATGGCGTCGCCACGAAGTTGAAGGTGATGGTGTCGAGGGACACGCTGCCGCCTGGGGCACACCCTTCACCGTGGCGCCGTGCGTGTGGCGACGCAACACAGTGCATGTGTGATGCGGTCGCCGCCGCGTGGCCCGCATCTGGGCTCGCTTTGAGCACGACGCTGAAAGTGTGGCGTTTGTGCCTCCGCGTGGCTTGTGGCGACTGTAGGTGGGCAGACGCCCCGTGCAACGATGCCCCCATGTGCTTTGCTGGTGCCGCCAAACCCAAATCCAGTGTGGGACTTCCATCGTTAGGAGAAATGGGGGTCAGAGAGGGGGACAGCGAGTCCTGTACCGCTGGCGTTCCTGAGGCTTGAGAAAGTGGGGGTTCGCACAAAGCGGCGAAGCCGGCGATGTCAATGTCATCCAGGCCAAGGCCCAGGTCCATTCCCACGACGGCCATGTTGCCGAACCAAACAACAACCTTGGGGAGGAACGGCAACGGGGTTCGCACCACGCTCCTGAGGTGGGCGTTGGGTGCAACGGAGATCGGGTGCTGCCTGCAAATATGTGCGCCCCGCCAAATCAACGTCTGCCTATTTTTATCTGACATGATATTACCCTAACTATGTTTTATGTTACCCATGGTTCTCCGTCTCACCCAAACCAAGTGTGACGGCCCACAACAGCATGTCAACTTCACACGGCCAAATACGGAGAACGTGGCCTTGCATGCGTGCCTCCGCCACACACTTGTGGTTCACACTTCTCCAGTACAGCGTTGCACTCTCCATTGTTTGCCTCTACTTTGCTGTGCTGTGCATGTGCTGCGCAAGGTACTTGACGATGTCCACCCTCGGAGGTCGGATTGTGTGCTCGAGGCATGACTTCATGCAGAGCCTGCCGAGGACATTGGCCACTGCCTCCCTTGCTGTCTCGACACTGCCGTCCGCTGCTGCTGCTGCCCATCAAGCACCACCGAAGTCCAAGATAGTGGCGTTTTTCGCGGGCGAGCGAGCGAGCGAGCCAAGGGGTACTGTATGCGCGACCCACTTGTGCTCTGCTACGTCCGTGGTTGGTCACACCACTGCTCTCTGTTTGCTACTGTCTCGCAGGTGACACCATTGACAGGATACACACCGAATGGGGCAATGACTTTCGGCAGCTTGAAGATCACCATGGCTACATCCAGTGGTGCGCTCTGCGCGTGTTGTGTGTTCCGTTGTGATGTTGTGTGGTGTGACGCAGTCGGTGTCGGTGGCCATGTGTTGCACGTGCGCTGCAGGATCTTCCCGATGACAGAACAGGGAGTAAATCACTTGGCACCAGCGCTGACAGTGCGTGCAGCGGCTGGTTTGTGCCGCGCCACACTGCACTGCGTGACACTTGGCTGGGCTGGGCGGTGTGTTTGTTGATCTGCACGCAGCCAGCTGACATCGACACCATTCAACACGACGAAGCGTCACAGCGGCGGCTGGAAGAGTCGTTCAAGATGATGATGCGCTTTTACGGGTTTGAGTATCACGCTGACGCCACACCCCCTGTCACCACGTCTGCTCAGTTCGAAGAACGCGCACGCCGCCTGAACATGAGGTGCGTTCGTGCAGAGACGTCGTTGTCTTCGTTCGAGCGCTGCTTCTGCTTTATGTCACCACTGTGTTATGCGCCCACACCACACCACACCACACCACACCACACCAGTTGGCACAACTACCTTCGAATCACTCGCATTCTGAAGAGCCTTGCCCTGCTTGGACGCGAAGACTTGCAAGAACAGATGATGCGGGCACTGGTGCCACATGTGGTGGGACCTAGGGCACGCATTCCCAACGCCCGCAACAGCTTGCTCAAGTTTTGGCTGCCAACACTCGACAACCATGATGTGCGCAGCGCCATCTACGACCTCGTGGACAGGGAACAAAAGCGATGGAGGGAGGAAGCAGACGAAAGGGTTGTTCCTTCCTTCCACCGCTGAGTACAGCACCGACGCGCGCAGCCGCGCAGCCGTGACGCACTCCCCACGCCAATCCATAATGATGCGTGGTGACAGCTTGATTTCGAGATTTTGTTGTATCACATTTGAAATGAGATGTGGTCCAGTCGTAGCAGTACAATGGATCAAGTGTGAATGCGCCCAAGCCCTGAAGCTTGCAGATGCGTAGATGCGGTTCCATGAAACGTGCGACGCCCACCGTGGCAAGCACACGCGCTCGTGGCACTCGTGTAGAATACAGCAACGCAAACGTGGCATGCACAACGCAAACACGACACGAAGAAGACAAACACAAATAACACCTCTGCGGGATCCGCTCATTCTGTGTGTCGCTACCTAGCACACACACGCACCCAGCAGCTGCTTCATTCATCCCGCGGAAGAGTCGCGTCGCGCTTGGCGTCTTCCAACGACCGCAACTCCGTTGTCTTGACCAACCCCGCCATGGGATTTCGACGCCACCGTCGGCTCTTGTTGTTGGCACGCGCTCGCCCGCGCCCTGCCGCTGTTGCTGCTGCTGCTGCTGCTGCTGCTGGTGTCCGTTTGCGCGTCGACTTCGACCTCCAGCTGACGGCCGCCCCCATGGGGCCCGCAGACGACCGACGCACACCACCACCCCCACCACCCCCACCTCCACCTCCACCCCCGCGACGGCGACGGCGAAGTCGCGCACGCGTTCGACGACTGGCACGGGCGACACGGTGGGCCAAGGGGGGCAGCCCGAGCGTGACACGCAGCACTGCGTCCAGCTCAAAGCACGCGTCGCCACATCGAGAGCAGCACCCAGCCGCCCCACTGCCACGCGACCGCTTCTTGCCACCGGCGGCTCGGGTGCGGTAAGAGACACCCACATGCGTTCGAGCCAGGGCCGCAACTCTGGTCGATCGAGGGGTGGGTGCGTCGGAGCTGGTGCGTGGAGGGCTGGTGCCGTCGTCACCAGCGGCGGTGGGGGGTTGCGGCGAGCCTTGTTCAACGTCAACGTCAACGCCAACGTCAACGTCAACGCCAACGTCAACGTCCGCTGATGCCGGCGTACCCGATTTCTCCTCCGCACTCGCTGCGTCGTGCTCGTCATCTGATCCACTGGAGGAGGCACTGTCGACGTCGTACCAGTTGGTCACGCCACTGTGAAGGCGCCTGCACACCTCGAGCTTCTTGATGCAGCACACGTGAAATGCAAACATGGTGATGACACCAAATTGCGTGAACAAGACCAGCAACGAGGTCGAAAGCAGTACGTTCTCTCCGACCCACTGTGGTGCAACAAGACAAATCAAGGGTTACATGCCATGTGCAGGATCGAACACGCGGCGCAGCTTCATCGTGTGCGCACCGACCTGCATTCTCCATCCAAGATCCATCACCAACACACCCAGAATGCAAGCCAAGGTGTTTGTCAGCAAGTACAATCCAACAAGTACGACGCCCATTCCAAGAAGGCAACACGTGTCGCATCGACCACTCAAATCGCTACGCTTTGAAATGAACTGAAACGCGGTCCGAACCATGGGCTGAAGGGAGGTGCACAGGTCCCATTCACAGCATGGACACACACAACAAACACACCAAAACAGCACGAGCCCACGCACATGCAGGCATCAACACAGTCAAGTGACACCGCGCTCACACTCGCCCTTCAGCAGCCTCCAGCCAACCAACCTGGAACGCCAGCAATCCACCGATTTTGGCCAGGCCATTCAAGACGGCGGTGGTCCATGCGGTGCACTCCACGCCGATAAGCAGGGACATGGACTCTTCGGCCACGGGCGCGACACCATTCGGCAGATCTATGCTCAACGTCAACGTGTCTGGCGCACCGGTAATGTTGGTGCCCACCAGGTTTCTTCAGAAGAGAGCGCGGTACGACACAACCAGAACAACAAGCACGCAAGCAACCATGGGGCACCACAACACACCCAGGACCAATTGCAATGTGATGGGGACGACAATACGGCAGAGACACCATGCCACTCCCGCGTCCAGAGGGGTACTGGGAACACACCTGTTGAATATCCGCGAAGTGCTGGTCACTCTGTCACGCACATGTGCGAGTGATGGCATCGCACCGCCTTTCTCAACGATGGGTGGCGGGCACCGCAGCATGACAGCCGCTCCGAGCACTTCCTTCAACAATGCACCTTTCATGTCCGCCACCACGCTGGTTGCATCACGCCCCACCCAGCCAACAGCAAACCACTCAAGGTCAGCAGGCGCGCGGAGGACATCATACAAAGGGGGGGTGAC
>Ga0213833_1003167_pt1 | contig 10212 bp, 16 predicted proteins | sample SWATP21_FD_160575 | JGI IMG/M metagenome (GOLD analysis project Ga0213833, IMG submission 160575) | Coastal seawater microbial communities from Marineland, Florida, United States - SWA TP2 #1 | ecosystem: Environmental > Aquatic > Marine > Coastal | place: USA: Florida | collected 2016-08-14
CCATCCACAGGGTACAGTCCAGAAGCAACAAACACGCAACGCACCTCTTTCATGCCTGACGAATGTTTGCAAGACTTTAACTCAGAGTGGAAGCGCTCCAAAGTCAACACGCCGTGTGTTTGGCGTGTAATTTGCAGGAACACCTCCTGCAACTCCTCCAAATCGGTCTCATCTACAAGCTGCACAATAATATTCAACGCAACGCGCTTGATCATCCGCGCTAATGCAAACTTGTGCATGTTGGCTGTTCACCACAAAAAAACCCACAGCTGAGTCAGACCATGCGCATTCGAACAATGGACGACGCAAACCTGATTCTTACCGAGAAGAGCACTGCTGATAGCTTTGACATGCTGCCCGCCCTCCGCCACAATCCAAGGGTGGCGCAGCGCTTCTTTTGCGGTGAGACTGGACACGAACCAAAAGCAGCGCGTGAACAAGGACGCTTGCGGTTGCGAGTACTACTGCACACAGGTCACAGTGCATGTGTACGTACCGTTCACGCGGATTGCTTGTGAGCAAGCCCGCCACCAGCTCCTTTGCACGATCCGACACAGGCTCCCACTCCACTGATGCAAAAGAAACGACGCCCTTGCGCACCTGCATCACCACAAGAAGCAGCCCGTGAATTCACTGGGGCGACTTCGCTATCACAGAAGGCACCACCAACCTTGCGAAAGATATCTTGATCGCGGTCACCCCAGAAAGGCGGGTAGCCACAGAGCAGGATGTACAAGATGACGCCAACGCTCCAGATGTCGCATTCACATGAATAGTGCTTCTCCAACACCTCTGGTGCAATGTAGTATCTGTGCACGCGCAAAACACGGAATGCGTCAGTTTCTTTCAGGGAGAGTGGCTGTTCACGCTTTGGCGGGTAAACTGAGGAGAGAAGACACTTACGGCGTCCCCACACGAGAGGTGAGTACTTGGCCAGCCGTGTAGCTGCACGACAAACCAAAGTCGATAATCTTCAGCACAGCGTCGGGATTCGTGCTTGTGAACAAAAAATTCTCTGGTTTCAAGTCACGGTGCACGATTCCATGGGAGTGGCAATGATCCACAGCCATCAGGACAGTCTTGATGAGGATGGCAGCAGATTGCTCGTCGTATCGTTGTTGCTCCTGAATGCGCTCAAACAGCTCGCCCCCACTGCAAAGTTCCATGACCTGCGCCACAGTACAGGTAAACCGACGCTCGAACACTCTTTGTGAATTTTCTACGAACCAAATGGACACTGTCATCATCCTCAAACACATCGTACAGCTTTACGACGTTCGGGTGTCGCAGTTTCTGCCACGTTGTCGACAAAAGTGTGTGAGTTGCTGCTGGGCAACACGGGCATGCTTTGATCTTTGCAGTAAACTCACCCTGAGGATTCTAATCTCGTTGCGAATCATATCTACGTTTCGCACTCTTGACTTGCGGATGGTTTTTACCGCAACGTCCAAGCCTGTTCCAATTTGCACGCCTTTGCGCACGATGCCATAGTGCCCTGCCAACAGGCCAAGCGTGCAACGAACGTTGAGGCTTGCTTCCAAGAAGACCACCCCTCTGCCCTTCACACGTCACTCACTACACAAAACGTACCGCGTCCCAGGCGATTGTCAGTCATTTTCACTTCGTAGTAGTCTGAGAGCCCCTCCTTCGCCTCATCCTGCAGCACGCGCGTTGTGCTGGACGACCTGAGCATGGCACCACTCGGCGGGACCGCCAACGCGCCACGGTGTTGATGTGCTTTGGCGGCACTTCCACCAGCACCAACCCCGGCACCTGCTTCAGCACCCCCGGCTCCGGTTCGGCGCCGATGAGAGGTGCCATTTGTTGTTCGGGCACCGTTTCCGATGCCGTCGAACGCCGACCCTTCATTCCGGCTCGGCGAGCCCCCCATTGCGCCCGCGACCGCGTCGAAGTCAGTTCTCACGTAGCAAAACACGAGGTTGCCGAGTTCCAGCCATGTCGTTCAGGCTGGCAAACAACCACCGACCAGCTGCGTCCTTCACTCCAGCGCTGCAACGTCCGCCGTCACCGGCTCAAAGTACAAATACATGTATTCATCAATTACTGATGGGTGTGACGAAAAAATGTTGTCACGAAAAGCCAGGCAATTGCTGTCTTATGCTAGTGGAAACGCCCCTCAGGTTCTCGCAACCAGGGGCGCACGAACGTGAGTTCATATATCAGCACACCAAGGGTCAAGAACGCGCCAATACCAGCGAATCCAGCAATGGTGAGGGTCAAGTCGCCGACAGTGGCAAGGAACACTGCTCCTCCCAAGGATGTGATGATTTGGCACACCACCATGCTCAAGTTAAGCACTGACACGTAGGTGGCGCGGTCTTCTGGATCGACTGCTTCTTCGACAAGGATGTACGCGTTGTCACCTTGGACAGCGGGGAGTGGGCCTGGCACACGACACAGCACACGCTGCTCAGCAAACCCAAGAAGCCTGACGAAAGCCGCACGTACTTGTGGCAATTGCGAGTGCCAAAGCACCCCATTTGTTTTGGAAAAAGGAAAGACAAACACACGCGGTGACAGCCATGAACCACTGTTGAAACAAACAACAAGCAGGCAACTGTGAGGTGCAGACACCACAAACCGGAGGCACCAGCCAGGACGCACCAGTTGGGTCACATAAAACACCTTGCGGGTTCCAAACGTCTCGTTTACCCACGGGAGCGCATATCCAAGCAGAAACGCGGCCAAACTTTGGCTTGCCAATGTCAACGTGCCCCATCGCACACCTGAAAAAGCATGGAGGGAGGGGGTTATGATTGACCCTGTACAGGGCAGCGGGCAAAGTACCATCGTTGAACTCATCACTACCCGGTGAGCCACCGAATGCAACAGTGGGCACCCAAGACGTCCAGTAGAAGCACTGAACAAGAAACGCAATCCATCCTGCCGACTGTACCAGAAACACCTGCAACATGGAAGCGTCATCACCACGCAAGGCACAGCACTGCCCGCTGGTCCCACAACCAAGGCTCAACACGTACCAACACCACGTCACGAGGCATGTCCATGAGGCCTCGTAACGACTCGCACAAGCCAGGCTCGGTCGAGGAATCGCTCTCGGAGTCACTGCTCTCGTCGCGACTTCGTTGTGATGTCACGCTGCGGCGGACACAGCACACGCCAGGTTAGGAAGGAAGAGGTACAGCACAGCCCGGACGCAGGTGCGCAACCAGCGCGTACGAAAGTAACGGGGTGGCGTCCGTGGGCGCCTGGCTGGAAACACGGCTCCGTGAACGTTTTCGTTGTGTCGGGGTGGTGAAGCAAACGAAGGAGTTGTACACCAAGAAAAGGAGCGCGGCGACCGAGTACACTGATCTCAGATGGTCCCAGTCGAGCAGGTGCCACGGCGAAAAATCTTGCAGAGGGAGTGTGGCAAGCCCCAATCCCGCAAAGCGCCCCAAGTTGGACATGGCACTCCACCATGCAACAGCACGCTGCAAAACCAAATAGAAAACCAAACGTCAACCCCATGAACCACTGAGGGGTAGCCATTGTAGCACACGGGCACGGCACCTGCAGCTGTGCATCTGACGCCTTGTCCACCAACAGGGAGCGACTTGGGACGACCAGCAGATCAGCACTGAGGTCCAGCATACTGTCATATCATACAGCCAAGCATGAGCTCACATGTGTGCACTAGATTTGAGGCTCACGATGAACACTGACCCGTAGCCGAAGAACATAATGGCAGTTATCAGTGTCAGCGGTGGCGTGTGCATCAAGGCATGACTTAGTTCGACCCCATACATGACAAGCACCATGCCCAAGCACACTGTGGCAGTGAATGCCATAATGAATGGACGTCGCCGCCCCCATCTGGAGGTGCACTGATCGCTCATCACCCCAAACACAGGCTGAAGAAACACGCCAAACACTGCACCATCCCACTGGTTAGACCCAACCCATGCGCCGCTCAAGCACCACCGGAACCCATCCACATGACACACTCCGTGCGCTGCACTGCACATTGTGCCCAGACAGAAAACAACCATACCTGGGTCAATCAAGAACACCAAGCTGGCGACACCTTTGCTCACTCCTAGCTGCAGCAGTCGAGGAATGATGAGCGCCTCGCCAACCGCCCAGCCCACATTGATGGGGAGCCCGAACCCCGCCAGCAAAGCCAAACGGCACAGGCTGACCCCATCCCCATCGTCGTTGGGCTGCGTCGTTAGGGGGCGAGAGTGTGAGGCTGCTGAGGAAGCGGAGGCGTCATCGGACTCGCCTTCTTCGTGCAGTTGGTCGGCTTGAACGGGGCTCCGCGACTGGCGACCGAACGCCCTGTACACCTTGTCACTGGCATGCGTCGAAAAAAAGGCTTCGTGGTATGAACCCGTGTGGCGCAGTGTAGGGGTGAGTCGTGGGGGCGGTTTGGGCCGAAAGGTGCGAACCTTGTGGCGCAGTCGGGGCGGGGGCGTGTGGCTTCCGCCACCAAGCCGTGGGGACCGAGACCCCACACTGCGTCCATCAGCGCTATGGCGGCTGCTTGTTCGCAAGCGTCGGTCAGAGCCGTAGACAGAATGAGCCTCAGCGTCACCTGAGCTGGCAGATCGTGATAGCAGCGGCAAGGGCGACTCAACATCCACCCACAGATTGGGCTTCGTGCTGGTGTTGTCAGGGCCTTGTGAAGCCGCATCGGCAGTCTTTGACTCCATGGCAGCGCCAGCGATGCGACCGTCAAAGCCTATCGTGGCTTCTACTTTCGTATTCTATAGCCTGAATGCATCATCGTCACACTACTGAACAGGGTGTGCCACTGTGGGACAGGAAAACACCACGGGGGAAAGGACGAACCGTGCCGCGGCCAATGTACGAACACCTAACAAAATACTTTCAATATCAGTACATATTATTTTAAAAACAAACAAACATCGTTTTGATTGCACGCTGCTGCTGCAGGCGCTTGTCCAAGATCACCGCAACGACACTCAGCTGTGCCAAGTATGGCGCTGGTGCACCGATAGACCTTTTGTTTAGTCGTGTTTACGTGTGTGGACCATGGCGGCTGCCCCTGTATACGGCCTGGGACCGCGGGAACGGACCCGCGAGCGTGTGACACCCACTGCTCCCACTGCGCATGGCGCGAGGCCATTGGGTGTGCAAGGCATCACACAGTTGAAGCTTGCCGCTGAACTCCAGCCTAACCGATACATCACTCTCCAGCCGGGCTTCTCGGAAAAGACAAAGCTCCCAGTGTGCATTCTGGCGTTCGTCATCACGACGTTTCTGGTGCGAGCGGCGGCACCTGTTCTGTGCAGATTGTTCCCTCCTCACGGCGGTACTTTGCTGGGTCTTGCAGGTTGGTTCACTGGTGGTAGTCAGTATTGCAGGATGGGCTTTGAAGCATGGAGGAGTGTACACCCACCTCATCCCGGAAACGGGCTTGCACATCGCGATCGCTGGCGGGTTTCTGCTTTGCATTGTGGTGGCGGTGGGCGCCTATGGTGCTTTTGGGCGGCACCATGGTCTTCTCTTTACGTTCTCCGTCCTTGCGTCGCTCGTTATTTTGCTTCAACTTGCAGCGTGCATCACGACGACTGTGTGGCTCGTCGCTGATGGTGATGGGTACACCGACAAAGTCGAAGCTGGTGAGGACCCTAGCAGCATGTAACGTTGATGGCCTGGCGCATGCCCTCACACATTTGCCGTTGCGCTGCAGGCAATCTGGATTTCTCCGAGGTTGAAACACACATAGACGAAGCTCTCTCATTTTTGTTTGGGACATGTTGCCCGCGAGTTGTGGAGGCGGCATGGCCCACAAACGAAACTGATTGCACTGTCCTCGACTCGGCCAGTGTGACGACGCTTTCATGTGACACCTCCACCACGTTTCGTGTGAACACGATGAATGCGGTGCAAGACCACATCATTATTCCCGTCACTATTGTGGCATGGGTGGTTGTTGTTCCACAGGTACTGCATGCTGATTGAGCTCGGGGCGTGTGTTGGTGCGCGGGGGATCTCACCACGTGCGTGTGGGTGCCTCTTGTGCGTGGGTGCCTCGTCAGCTGTACGCGCTCGCTGCACTGTGGTGGCTTTCGTGTCACTTGATCAACATTGGTGCTGTGCAAGAGGATGACCAAGGTGAGTGGTGGGGGGGAAAAGGATGTTGGGTGACGAACAGCGCGCAGGTGACCGAGCGAGTCTGCACCTTGGAACAGATGACCGCTGCGACCCGATTGCCCGGGATGAAGAAGGTTTTTATGTGGAGCCTGAGGTGCGTATCACAGGGTGTAACCATGGTGATCATATGTTGCCTCATTGTTTTCGCAACTGGTGCTATCAGCCGGACGACTTTCCATACGTTTTCGTGATTCACTTCCCGCATCCGGACAACAGTCCCGCTTCCAAGGCCAATGCCCCACCTGGGACAAGCATGGCTTCTATCGTGAAGCGCTTGCACGATGCCGGGCTGAAAACAAGACTCGAGTGGTCGTCCACGCACGATAGTGTGTTCTGTCGAATTGGTTGCACGTGCGTACACTTGTGTGGATAGTTGGAACGTGTCGTGTTTGGGGTGACGAAAACTGCGTTGCCTACAGGCGGGCACGATTGGAGCTTGAGGCAGACCGCATTGGCTACCAGTTGCGATTGGACTCGTTGTTGTTGCGCGAACAGGATCAACGTGTCAACAGGGCTGTGCGAAATATTCACCCTGGCGCCCCAATGGGAGAGTTTATTCCTGACCATTACGGAACGTATTATCGCGCGTACGTCGACGCAGCAGCTTTGTGGTTTGTTTCCATTTCTTGCATCGCATTGACGGTGTGCTGTTGTGTTTGGACTCTGCCAGGTACGACTTTATCTATGGCCAGGTACTGTGCGGGACGTTGTTCGGCTCGATCGAACCACCTTGAGCTCTGTAGCGGTGTGTTGGCTTATTTCGTTTCGTTTGGTTTCGTCACAGTACTACTTGGAAGCTCACCTCGACAAAGCGGATGACGCTCTCGATGATGGTGCTAGCAGCGACGGGTGCGAAGATTGTGATGTGATACTGTTCTTTTGGCTTCAAAACCTCAGTGAGCTCCATTGTGCAGGCTTGTGGGAGCCCAACACGGAAGGAGATTGCTTCCCCATCGGTCTTTGTATCGTCATGACCGCAGAACTCGCTCCAGTATGTGTTGTATCGTCTGTGTGCTTCCGTCGGTGTCTTGGTCTCGCTGATCTGACTGTGTTGGGGCAGAGTTTAGATCCATCGACGTCACGAAGTTGGTGAGTTCCATTCTCAAAGGACCTCTCAACGAAACGCCTATTGGCGCTGGCTTAGCGCTGGATGAGCTTGAAGCTCGCGGATACATCCTGGTAGGTACACTCGCCACGGCATTGCGTGCCATGCAGGGAAGTGATGCGGTTGCTTCTGTCCTACAGGAAGCATTTCCGTTGCACGACACCGCAGAGCTGAACAGCTTGTACAAGAAGATGATGGTCTTCTGGACGGGACTGTGGGATCAACCCATCCCCGATATTCGAGCCTACTTCGGAGGTATGTGTCGCCCAGCAGTGTTGAAAGTTCGCCAGCCGGCTGTGCCTGAGCTCACTTCTGGAGTTGCACAATGCAGAGAAAGTCGCTCTTTACTTCGCGTATTCATGTTCGTAGTGTGGTACGGCGAGTACTGTGGCGCACCCGCTCTTACGCGTGTTTGCTGTGGTACGGAACAGCGCATTACACCAAGTGGCTACTTGCCCCAGCCTTGCTTGGGGCTGCGGTGTATGCTCACCAACTCTCCGCTGGCACCTTTTCTGTCGTTTCAGTGCCATTGTTTGGTAGGTTGGCGGTGCGCAACAGTTGTAGCCACACTGACACTCGCGCTGTGGTGCAGGCATCTTCATTTCTCTTTGGGCCACGTACGTGTGCTGTGCTCGGCGTTGTGACGTTTTCATTGCAGTTGATTCACGCAAAAACAACACGCAGACTGATGCTGGAGTACTGGAAGCGACGCCAGAAGCACCTTGCCCTTGAATGGGGGATGACAGGTCGGTACAGTGGTGTTGCTGCGTGCTCAGCTCGTTTTGAATGTGCTTTGTTGTTGCTATTGCAGAGTTTGAAGAAACAGAGACGCTTCGACCACAGTTTGTGGCCCATCCACTCGTCCATCAAGTCCCCTCACGCGTCACGGGGCTTCCAGTCAACCACTACCCATATGTGCTCAAGGCACAATCGCTGGTCTTAAGCTGGGTATGTCTGCAGTGCAACGCACACGCCGGACAACACGCAGTGCTCACCAAATTTCTCATGCGGACAACTGCTTGCAGTTTTTCATCTCTTTCCTCGCCTGTGTAGTCGTGTTCACTGTTTTCTCTATCTTCGTCCTTCGCGTGGTGATGTTGAAACTAGAGCGCTCAGGCGACCTTCCAGAGGTGTGTCGGGCCTTCTCTTGGCGCGGGTGTGATTTGGTGTGTCTGACACGCATTGATGCTTCGACGCGCAGGGATACGCCCGAAAAATCGCCTCCTTGGTGAACGCCATCCAGATCATCGTGCTCAACCGTGTCTACGGTTGGATTGCACGAAAGCTGACTGACAGAGGTCGGTGGGAAGAGGGCACCTGGGTTTGTGTTCGTCATGACTCAGATGGTCCTTTGTGATCCCCACAGAAAACCATGCCACCAACACTCAGTACGAGGACAACCTGATTGCCAAAACTTTCTGCTTTCAGTTCATCAACTCATACTTCAGTCTGTTCTACGTGGCCTTTGCCAAGGTGGGTCATGCGCCGTCTGCCCCCCTTCCGACAACACAACTCTCTCAACCGGGTGCGCCGTGCAGGACCACGTGTCAATTCTTGGGGACACGGAACCATGCCTGCCCAACCAGTTTGGCGTGTCAGACTGCATGAGTGAGCTGTGCGTGGCATAGGGTGCACTAGCACATGGCAGCTGCAGTTTGCATTTGTGGTACTGACCTCGTGTCCGTCAATGCAGTGCCAACCAGCTTGGGGTGATTTTCATTTCAAGGTCTGTGTCAAGCGTCTGATTGGCATGCATGTACGCTGACCTGTGTCCAATGTCGTCTACAGGCTGATTTTTGGCAATATTCAGGAGGTGCTCCTCCCGTATCTTCGGATCAAGCTGGATGATATCGCAGATGCTCGTCGTGTACGCAATGGGCACTCACACTCCTCACCCCACGTTCGTGGCCTTCGGAACGTCTCGGTTCACGTACGGCTGGTTTGATTGTGGAACAACAGAGGAAACTGTTCGGAAGTGCGGACTCGCCAGAGTCTCCCGCAGAGCTCCAAGCCGACCTGTCTGAGTACGTTACTGTGGTTGGTTCTCTGTACGGTGCAGCGCTCAACTGAGGTTTGTCCCATTTGAATGCAGCTACCACACGATCAGCGACTATGGCGAGCTCGGTAGGTGCATTCGTCTTTTGTCCTGGGTTGTTGTTGTATGCATGCCCGAGGTTCTGATAAACTTTTCCCCCTTGCAGTCATTCAGTTTGGATATGTGTCGTTGTTTGTTGTGGCGTTTCCGCTGGCCCCACTGCTGGCGCTCATCTCCGTATTCGTTGAGGCGCGAGTGGACTGTTTCAAGCTGTATCACAACTGTGAAAGGCCTGATCCCCACGGCGCTGAGGACATTGGTACGACGACAGCACCAGCAGACTTGTTCGAGATGCTGCCCTCTTCTCACAACTGGCGTGTGCGCTGCAGGAACTTGGTTCAAATGGCTGTCGTTCATGGGTCAGCTATCAGTCGTGACCAACATGGCTTGTGTTGTGTTTGTTACCAACCACAATGTGCTGGTGTTCCAAGTTGCTGAAGATTATCCAGTGTGGACCTTCTTGGTGCTTGAGGTGCGAGGGTTTGTGGAGTGAGAGGGGGGCACTGGCTCACGCTGCTTCTCACGCTGCTTCTCCTTTCATGCGCAGCACTTCCTCTTTTTTGTGAAGTACTTGTTCTTGGTCATAGTGACGGACACTCCTTCATCTGTTACCCTCCAGCTGGCCCGTCAGGTGAGTGGGTGGGCCTAGCGATGGCACGACCTCATTGTTTTCTTCTCTAACCTCAGCATACCTCCACACCCCCTCAGAAATATCTCACGAGCAAGCTGCTGCTCGGAGTCGAGGACAAAATCGTCGCACCTAACGTGTCTGAAGACGACAAACGCATCAGGGATGCCGCCGTCAATGTTCGGCTCAACACCCACGTTGTGTCACACCTCGAGCCGAAGGAGTACGTGTGCCCCCCCC
>Ga0213833_1003168_pt1 | contig 10211 bp, 5 predicted proteins | sample SWATP21_FD_160575 | JGI IMG/M metagenome (GOLD analysis project Ga0213833, IMG submission 160575) | Coastal seawater microbial communities from Marineland, Florida, United States - SWA TP2 #1 | ecosystem: Environmental > Aquatic > Marine > Coastal | place: USA: Florida | collected 2016-08-14
CTTCATAGCTTACAACAATGTGATGATTCGGAAAAGCTCTCGAACCTCCTTTCTTATCCGGTGTCAACGTAAAAACATCACCAAAGCTAAATGAAGATGCGATTTCATGTTCGAAGACTTCGAATCCGTCAAGCACAGGAAGCTGCAACTTCAAAGTCCCAGACTCACTCGACTCCCAGTCATAATGCCCAAGGACAGTATTTGCCCAAGGCGCATACAAGGGGTCTTCCAACACAAATTCTAACAGCTCGGAGTACTCAGGACAGTATTTCAAAACAAGAGAAGCATTTTGAAAGGCTCTTTCATGAAAACCAAGAGAATAGTTGGCAAATGAAAGGATACAAAAACAGCCCCAGGCAAGTTTATCGTCCTGCTGCGGTGGATATGTGTGATTGAAATTGCGACAGACAAAGTTGGTATACTCCACCATCCCAAGACAAAGGTTACTCTCCAAAGGAACTCTCTTTTCAAGGAGAATGTGATAAGCTCGAAATACCGGGGAATCCAACGCTACAGACCATTCGCGACCGATAAGCTCCAAAATATCCTTCAAAAGTGTTGAACCATCGGAACTTGTTATCCGTAATTGTTGAAGTAATTCTTCAATATCTGGTGATTCTATCTCTGGCATGAAACATCCTAATATTCGAGTTCTACGTAGATATGAAACACAGGCAAAGAGAAATGTCAAAAGGAAATTAAAGCTTCACGACAATACAAACTTCGGATAGACTCCACACCTCAAAAATAAATTCAAAACCAGGCAACCGATAAGAGAGCAATATAAAAATATGGATGAAAACAAAAAAGCGCAGATAATTCGTTGGGAAACACCATTTACAAACACCTTTCTTCCCAGTGTCAACGTCATCATTGGCTCTGACGAAGACGGAGGACCCGACCTTTTCCTAATTGTAGCACCCAAGGGACTCGACCAATATCCAAAGCATCTTGTCCGATTTCGACATTGGATTGCACACACTTGTCATGAAGAAGCTTATTCTCCAAGTTTGGGAATCGAAAAGTGCACATTTGAAGATAGAAAAGCATGCGCCCACCTCTGGCTCAATTCTCCTTCGCTCGAATCCTATCGTGGTGGTGAGGGTTTTATCTTTGAAGAGGGAGAGCAACTCCAACATTTTTTGTTGATTGGAGGAGATCATAACGTAGAGGTCATTTCGACGGAAAATCCGGATATCACAGAAATCAAAGAGCCAAAAACAATCCACTTAGAGTATCAGCTGTAAACTACCTATTTGCAATGAGAAAGCCAACAAAAACAAAAAGCTTGATAAAAACGATGGTCTCAGTTTCCACAAACCTAAAAAGCTCATAAATCCCAACGTCATAAGCTCACCCACGCCGGGCATCAAGTACAAAACAACAAATTCACGCAAGAGCTTCAAGACAGAGTGTCTACTCGATCAGCACCCGGAATAGGCGTTGGGTGCAGCGAATTGTTGGCGCGATATCGCGCCGACATATGACTATCAACGCAGAAAAACCAAGAATCTTAAAACAAGCACAAAATGCAAGGTACTTATCGCTATAAACCCACGAATAGGCGGCTTGAGACAAAATCGAACGCCTCTCAAAGACCTGGAACATTTTGCACAAAATACCAAACAACCGAGAGCGCCGAACAAAGAAAACCTACAAGCCAAGCTCTTTGCACATTCTCGTGTCTTTTTGCAATGATAATCCCATGCCATCCGAAACAACGCATGCTCTCGCTCCGAGCAAGATAAACTTTTCAAGCAAACAGAGAATCAAAAACAAATACAACCAATCCGTAAACCCAAAAATCCTCCCAACTCACCAAAGGCTTCGAAAATGCCACAAGCTCCACGGAACGGATACCGAAAAGCTTTAGAACAAGCTGCAGCCTGGACTTTAAACGGATTTCGGACAAAAATCGCGACGACGCTCCAAAAACAAATGGTTACCGGGTTGGTGACGGACAAAACAACAATCTAACGTATGAACAAGTGCCCTGCTTGCAATCCGAGAAGTATCCGACCTTTGCGAACAACAACTCAAACAACGACTTGAAATAGCACCTCAACAAATCCTCGAAAAGCTCGAATGTTTCTGCCAAAAGCAATGAGGCAGCGAAACGAAAACAACGGTACAAAGGAAGAAACCCACGAAAATATTGGAGAAAAACAATATTCCAACCCAAGTGTCTCCAGGGAAACAAGGTCATTCAATGAAATCTGCGATGAAGCACCAAACAACAATGATAATCATTGAACTTTTGAGCCTTGTCAGAGCGAGGGCAGTTGGGCTGACGTCCGTAAAAATCAACGGTTCAACGAAATAGAGCATTTGATAATGGCAACCGCCCTACTCTCAACAACCTTCGGTAAATGCGCAAAGCGCTGCGATACCGACCACACAGTAATGAGAGTCCGAACAAACCGAGAGAATAGCGCTGAGGAAATGAAATCATGCCAAAGTCTCGGTGCAGCAACGCTCTTTACATACACAAGATCCTGTGATGACGACCACAACGATGAAATGTAAACAACCGCAAAATGCAGCACGTCTCTCAATTCATCACAGAGCTAAAAACAACCGTGACCAATCAACCACAATGCAAAACCTCCAAGGGGCGGAGCATTTACGCGCAGCTAAGTGGATTTGGAAGAGCCCCAAAGATTTGGCTTGAATGCAAAAAAAAGATCTTGTGAGGTGACACAAAGTCTCAAAAATGAAAGCATAAACGCGCCAACGTCGTAAGCTCACCCACGCCGGGCATGGAACAAAAAACAACAAATTCGTCCAAGAGCTTCAAGACAGAGTGTCTACTCGATCAGCACCCGGAATAGGCGTTGGGTGCAGCGCGTTGTTGGGAAAGCAATCGCATTCCGTAAAGCACAAAACACCAAACTTACTATTTTCTACTTTTACTTAGTCTATCAAACTAACCGATAAGTAAAAGTAGGACCAAAACACCATCAAACGCTTGTGAAAAGCGCTCCACTCTTTAGCAGAAGTCAAACCTCAAAAATGACTTCTCACAACTTTAGCAAAAAATAATAGTCAATACTTTCAAGAACATAAAACGCACAAAAAAAGAAAACCGAAGACTACAGTGTGCTTTTTACAAAGCTATTTCGACCTATGTTATGTATTGAGCCTGAAAACAAGAGTAAGTGTAAAATTCAACAAAAATTGCATTCATTAAAAATGAATGAGGCTGACTCTAACGGATTTTATGTAAGCAAGAAAATATAAACGGAGATGGTATCATAGACCCTCTTAAACAAAAATTCTAACGAATTTAGGAGGTCCATTGAAACCATCTACCAGACCATCAAAAACCATTGTACTGCCTTTTGCAACCCAGGAGGCTTATGACACTATGTTCAATGACAAATCCACATTCCGCCAGCAACTCTGGTGCTACTTTGAGCAGCACCCCGAACTTTTTCCCATTGATTTTCAACATGGTTTCTCCTTCTGCGGCACTGTCACCTCCAAAAAGACTGGCTTTGTGCAACGTAAGATCCGTCTCAAGTCCAATGGTATGACCTATCAAATTCGCCCTTCTTTTATGATGCCTTACATGATCGCTACAACAAACGAAGTTGAAAAAGCCCTGTACCTGAGGCAATGGGGTGTTCCTTTTTGTGGTCTGACCTACTGCTTTGGGCGAAATGACATGTTTTGGTATCGTGCATTCGTTTCTCTTGGTCGCAACAGTGTTGTTGGTACGACTATCAAAACACAAAAAGCTTTGCCTGAACACCTTTGTGTGGATGAAAAGCATAGCAAATACTTCAAGCAAAAGGCGTATATCGCTACAACAGTCGCGAATCATTGTATGTTGGGAGCAACCATGTGTATGGGAGCTGGCGAACAAGAGTTTACGCAGGGGTATCAGGTATTTGCTGATGAACTCAAAGAGGTCGAGTCCGATTTTACCCCAACCACGGTGAACACAGACGGCTGGAGGTCTACCATCAAGGCCATGAAGGTCTTGTTTCCGGGTGTTCTGGTGATTTTGTGCTTTTTTCACTCCTGGTTGTCGATTCGAGACCGTTGCCGAAAAGTCAAAGAGTTGATGAGTACGATAGGTCAGAAGGTCTGGCATGTGTATCAGGCCGATACCCTGGCGACCTTTTCGCAGAGACTTCGGAGACTTCGAGAGTGGGCTGAATCGACACTGAAACCGGGAACAGTCCAGGATAAAGTGTTGAAGCTGTGTGGAAAAAGAGAGTCTTTTAAACAAGCGTATTACTATCCGAAAGCACATCGAACATCCAATGCTGTGGACAGGTTGATGGACTTTCAAGATCGCCAATTGCACTCGATGCGAGGATTCAAAGGACTTGAGGAAACAACAGCTCTGTATCTGCGAGCGAGTTGTCTGTTGTGGAACTTCCATCCTTACCAGGGGACGCCTAAAGACGGAAAAAGTCGGTCTGCGTTCGAGGCGTGCAATGGATTTCAGTACCACGACAATTGGCTCCATAATTTACTTTGTGCCGCATCTTTAAGAGGAAAACGGCCTTTACATAAAATCCGTTAGAGTCAGGCGCATTCCTCTGGTGTGAGAAAGTGCTTGATCAAAAAGATACTCTCATCCTCTAAACTCACTTTTTCCATAGCGATATCAAGCTCTCCTGTAAGTGATGGTGTTGTATCAGCATAACAGATGAAAACTTTAATGCCAATACAACCATCTGTCTCCAAAGATGCCTTTCTTTAGATGCCATGCTAGACAGGATATATACGGACAAGTGATTTTCATCCAGTATTGCATAACAACGAGAAAAGAATTACTAATGAGCGAAAGTCGCAATCATTTGCTGTTGTGAAACTGGGCAATCTCATTGTGCATAAAGTCCTAAGACCCGCATTGCAGGGAGAACTATGAGCGAGTTTTCAATTCCATACCTCAGAGCGCTTTTGGCCAAAGGTCCGTCTAGAGAAGTGTGGTTCGAATTGCTTGAACGCTTGGAAGCCTGGCCCAAGAATGAAAAGTCTGAAGTGGCCATTCAGTACACCATTGAACACACAAAAGGCTGGCCAAAATCTATTTGCTGCCTTACTGATAGCAAGCGTTTGTTGAAAAAAACGCCTCCTACCTTTTGGCCCATGGTACGGACTTTGTGGTTTTACGTGCCCACTCCAAAAGCATTGCCCCCACAATGTCTCATGCATCTTAAAAATAGCCAGGTACAGGAACTCCATCTGTCAGGGTGTGGAGCAGTGGAGAACCTCAAGGAACTCAATGCCATCAAGAGCCTCCAAGAAATCCACTTGAAGCAAACAAAGTCCGATTTCTCCCTTGCGTGTGTCAAAGGCCTCAAACGGTTGTCAAGCCTTGAGTTGAATTGTAGTGAGTTACGAGAATTGCCCACTTTTCCAAAGAATGTACAACCCACACAATTGAATTTGAAAGAGTGTGGTTCCTTGGAGAGCCTCGCTTCTTTGAGATGGCTCAAGAAGCTCAGAAAGCTCTCATTGGCTCAAGGTCCTTATCTCGAACAAACAGAAGCCTTTCGACCTTGTCAGCACATCCAAGAGTTGCGTTTGGATTGTGGAGATAGACAAAACCTGGATTTCCTCATTCAGCTTCCAGAACTCACGCACCTTCACCTTTATTCATGCGAATACCTGGATACCATCTCAGGCCTTCAGCATACACCGCAATTGACAGAGCTTGCTTTGTCTTATTTGCGTTGGGTGGACCTGGACGTTTTGGCAAAGTTGAAGAATTTACGTACCCTGTATCTGGATTATGAAGATTTGGGGAACATTGATGTACTATCCTCACTTACCGAACTTACCACTCTGGAATTGGGAGAGATGGACATCCATTCTCTTGAAGCACTGGCACCACTGACACAACTTCGTAAGCTTACCGTGGATGCTTGCTTTAGCTTGACCAGCGTGGAACCACTCTCCAAGTGCAAACAGTTGACGGAACTACAGCTTGACGCTTGTTACGAGCTTGAAGATCTTGAGCCTCTGGGAGAATTAGAACAATTAAAGGTGTTAAGGCTTGCTGGGGCCAATAAGCTCCAAGACTTGGCTCCCTTAAGCAAGCTTCGTCAATTGGAGCAGCTCCATTTACAAGGAACTTTCGTTTCTGATCTCAGCGTTTTGAAGGGCCTTCCCTCTTTGACAACCTTGTCGTTGCATAGCTGCCCTCATATCGAAGATATTGAATCACTCAAAAAACTTCCTGCCATGCAAAACCTAAGTATCGAAGGAAAGAGTCTGTGAGGCTCCCATTGTGTGCTTTTCTTTTGGGAGGGGTGATAGCGCTTGATATGAAGTGAACAGTCCTTCCCAAGAGTATGAGGATTTTGTTGTCCTCTTTCCTCAGTATACTATATCAACCGTCTTCATGAGAATTGGTCGCCATAGAAAACAAGCTGTTAAAGGCTTGATGCATGGTATCTGGAGATGTGAATGCTTCGAGAGTCTTGCCCAGCTTTTTGAGTGCAGCCTTGGTTTTGGTACCTGGGATTCCATCGATAGGACCGGCATTGAGACCCACCCTGTGCATTTGTCCTTGTAACATGATGATGGGAACTCTGTTTTCAGGATAGAACTCGAATGTGAGTCCAACGTCGAACAATGCAGCCATGCTCGTTTGGCGGTATGACAATTGTTTGTCCCCCAACTCTACATTGAGTCGCTCTTTGGTCGCATGCCATTCTCCGCGGAATTCGAAATGCCAATCCTCATTGCTGATAAGATTCCATCCCAAGGGCAAAGCAATTTCCCTGAACTTTTTCACATTGTCAGCTCGACCTTCGATGCCTGGAAAAAACAGATGATCCATATCCACATCAATGGCGCGACCACTGTGGTGCCAACTTTTATGATGCGTTTTATCCGGAGTCCTCCGACCATCTGCAAGTTTGAGTTGGCCACCAGCACTTTCAATGCCCAAGTACAATTCCAAAAGTGCATCACAAACTTCTTTGGGGAAGGTACCTGCATATGCCGAACCTGGCATCGCGTTTTGAGGGTAGAGTTTATGATAGCTGTCTCTATCAGAGGCATATCTCGTTGGATAGATGGAACGAATCCTATCATCACATTTGATTAATTCGGTTCTTCGAAAAGGATCTGGATCATGTGCAGATTTTGACATCACTTATTCCCTTTTTTATTTCGTTTATAGATTATTAATATTTATTATCTATTTTTTGCTAAGTCAAGAATGTCTTCCTAAGTGACTTTTATTCCATATGAACTTCGAAGAATGATATGTTACAGGCTATCTCATCAAGAAGGAAAATCAGCTTTGGCCTCTATGAGATGCCTCGTGACTTCTTTTCAAAGATCTCCTCCCTACGCGAAAAACACCCACCACAAACATCTCGATATTCTGGATAGAGAGACTCGAAATTCCAGTAAAAACCGTGTGTGATGACGAAAGTGTCGGATCGTACATGGAAAGTGTCGGATCGTACATGGAAAGTGTCGGATCGTACAATATCCCAATAGAGGAAATCGTTCTGTTACCGAATATAAGTGGTCGAATGCATTCGCTGTAGAGCCATTATTTTCTACTTGGCACTTAATTTGCTGTGTAGGAGGCCAACTCGACCTGACCAAGATACTCAAAACCAGTAATGAAAGTATTCAAAATGATGCTCTCATCGATGCAATCTTTGCGAGTCATCATCAGTCCTTCAAAGCCTGGATTCTGTGCCTTTCCTTTATGGATTTGAATGCTTTAATAGCCAAATCGCCCAGGAATTGAACCTGGGCAGAAGACTGGTTCAATACGTCCGATAATCGGGGAAATTGTAGAGCTTAGGAACTTGATTGAACAACATTTACGGACGCCTCCAAAAGTGAAGATATGCTCATGAAAGTGTAAACCATAGCAGTGGAGAATACGCTATAAACGATGATGGAGACGGATTTTGCGAGGTTTATGTAAGCCGAGTGATGTTGGTCTCTACTACGCCGTTGACCGCGACTTCACCGTGGGTTTCACGAGAAAAGCTTCCATTTTATATCGGCTTCCTCGAATTTGTTCACAATGTCAGAAAGAGGGGACAATCCCTTCTTTCTTCGTAGATTGGACTTCTTGTTGCCTAAGACCTCAGACACAATATGAGCCAGTAGGATTGGGGTAAACAGTGCCAGCATTGGTCTGCCCTGGATTCGATGTACAACCTACAAACAGTGGAGAAAAAAATGTTAAGCAACCCACAGACTGAAAGTCCGCAAAAAGATGAACTTGATAAAAACGACCTTAACGACAAACTGTTTCCCGGTGATACTACTGCAAGAACCAGCTTGACTCGCCAACAAATAGAAATAACAAATAGACGCTACCAAGATGACCCTTTCTGGAGTGGTCCCAAAGGACTTGAGTATGGCCTCCTGTTAGGGGCTCGACCCTATCAAGTGGCCAACCTTTATCCAGATGCTGGTACGTCCTACTTTGTGGCTTGGTTCAAATTGCCAAAAGGTGCCAGGCTTATTCTCAACGGTCAATACGGGCACCTAAGGTACTTCTCTTACACCATCGCGGCTCAGCTCGGAGACGAGCAACTGGGCAATGGTAATTTTATCGCTGATGAGGATATTCACCCAGATCCGGGGTCTGTCAATCCCTATTGTCCAAACAACAATCGCAACGCGACGCCTCGGCATTACACCCTTGCCATTGTGAATGGATTAAAACCAAAAGACCCAAAAGCAATTCCACCCAACACATTGTATACGGGTTCTGTCGCTGATGATGATACCCTTTATCACCTGGCTCTTCGCAACTACCTCCCTGATGTGGGTTATGACGGAACAGGTAATGTTCCGTTGGATGTCCACGACGATAGCTACGGACTACCTCGTCCTGCTGTTGAAATGAATGGTCGTATCTATCGTGGTTTAGAAATGTACGAAATATTGCAAATTGAAAAGAAAGCTCAGACTCCAGGTAGTACAGCAAAAGACTGGGTGGACAGAGTGGCAAATGTAGGCTCAGCCCCAGACCCCGATCGCAAGATAAGTGCTCCCGCTTTGCCTCCTGAATTTGAACCCTTTTTCTTTCAGCGTTTTTGGAATACCGATTACAGTGCGAATGGCGCTTTTATACTCGACCCCGAAGAACGTGTCAGGACATATCCCGCAGACCCTGTGGGCGGACTTGCCAATAATCCAGATACAGTTTACATGACCGCCACAGTCTCCCTGGCTTATGGTCGGGTCTTTGTTATCAAAGGCAAAATGCCTCGCCACCAGAAAACCCGGCATGGTGAAGAGCATTGGGAACAAGATACTCAGCTGAGATACTGGTCCGCCACATCTGGTGGTACATTGCCTTCAGGTCTGGGCTGGGCAACTGTCTATGACGAAGAGATGCCACTGGATGAACATGGCAACTTCACTATTGTCATGAGTTGGCAGGAAGATCGTCCCAAAAATGCCCGTCCTGAGTGCGGCGTAAAATGGTTAGACTTTGGTAATGGTGAAGGACACTATATCGGTGCAAGAAATTGGGTGAACGTTGTCTATATGCGCTACCAGCATATGAACCCTAACTGGAAAGAGTCTCCAGCACATATCCCTCAGCCAACACAGAAAGAGCCTATTCCTCAGGATGCAAGGATTATGAAAGAGTATTATCCGAAGGCGAAGTACATGTCAAAGGAAGCATTTGAGGATCTGGGGAGCCATCCCGATGTGACGTTTGATTTATCGACAGATCATACCACTGATTCTTAAGCCTGTAACATTGTTCATACCGAAAAAGTGGTGGCTTGACTCACTGCCACTTCTGACTTACTTATTTTACCACTCCCTCTTATGATGAATTGACTCTACTTTTTCAAAAAGAAACGAACACTTTTGCTCGAAATTTATTTTTCTTCACAGGTGCCCCTGCTTCTGTTCTTTTTGTAACAAGCTTTTCCTTTGGGGCATCCAGGTTTGTCACAGCAGTACACTTTTTCTTTTGTCGGTGCGCAAATCAGTCCGTACGAACCTACTTTTGAGCAAGAGAAGCCTTGTGGGCAATCACAGTGTTTGTGGCAAAAGAGCAGGCTACAGGATTCTGAGCTTGCCCTACATTCACCGTACTTTTTACATCTTTCGCCGAGGGCACAGTCGTCATCACTTGCAGCGATACAACTTCCTTTGACTGGTGAGCATTTACCGTCCTTCTTGCATCCTTCGCTTTGTAAACAGTCCTCACGGCTTCCGGCATGGCATCTCTTTCCATTATA
>Ga0213833_1003169_pt1 | contig 10211 bp, 9 predicted proteins | sample SWATP21_FD_160575 | JGI IMG/M metagenome (GOLD analysis project Ga0213833, IMG submission 160575) | Coastal seawater microbial communities from Marineland, Florida, United States - SWA TP2 #1 | ecosystem: Environmental > Aquatic > Marine > Coastal | place: USA: Florida | collected 2016-08-14
GACCAGAAAGACAATTCTATATCGACCAAATTGTAAAAAGAGCTCCACATTACAAACATCTACTTAAAGTTAGGCCAGGAATTACAAGTTGGGGACAAGTAAAGTATGGTTATGCGAGTAATGTAGATCAAATGATCCAACGATTAAAATTTGATATCTTATATATAGAAAATATGTCCTTAAGCTTGGATTTCAAAATTCTATTCTATACCGCTCTCGTTCTCTTACAAGGAAAAGGGAAGTAATTAAAGTTTAACAAACCTGCTACGACCAATTGGGTTTCCATCCTCATCCCAAAAGACTAAAATATATATACCATTATTCAATGAGGTAATATCAATACCATCTGAAGTATAATATCCCACAGAAATTTGATTTCCCATCATATTTGAAATTGTATATTGATGCACAAGTTCACCAACGTAAATCACATTGGTAGCAGGATTTGGTTTAATATTTAATTTCTTAAGTGTAGTTTCTATAGTTGGAACTATAATACATTCTGTAGCAATACTATCACAATAAAGTCTAGCCAGCGTACAATCCAACACAAATGGATTTTCCACACCACCTTGATATTCAGCTATCTTTTTAGACCTAAACCATTCTGCTTCATCCACAGGATCTTGAAAATGCCATTGACATAATGTTTCTCGTTGGGATTCGAAAAATTCTTCGTCTTGAAATAAAGCAAGATCGTGATAGATGGTAAAGAAATAAAAATACGCTCTAGCCACATTGCCTTTATGTACTTCACGAGGCTCAAATGCAAACCCTGTTTCGTATTCACTATAATCGTCAATATTGTTTGAGGGAATATTCGTTAGCGTAACATCATTTGCATACCATTTATCTGTATTTGAATCGGGAATTTCTGCAAACATCAAACTTCCTCTAGCCGTATTAACATCCACGCGTGAAGGAAATAAATGATGCATATCACTGTATGCATTCGTTCCTTCTAATGCTCCTTTTGATCTAGGATAAGTATGCTCTGTATTGATATCATTCTCAAAAGCATACGTTGTTGGATCTTGGTCTTCTGGAATAGTTATCTCGTAACCTGTATAAACACATGAAACATTTCCATCAACAGGATCAATATTTCTTAAAAAAGTATCTCTTGCCTGTGAATAATTTAAAACTGTTTGTGCTGTAAATCTGCTCTGCAAGGAATCAAATAACTCTTCGCCTTCAAGTCCAGGAAAAACTGGTGTGAAGTCGTATTGTCCGAATACAAAGCTTGGTAACCCCAACCCTATAAATAGCAATAAATAAATTCCTTCTCTCATCACTTATCTTAATATATTACGGTAACGTCACCAATTTTCTTTTTGATTGTTCCATCTAAGGTTCTATAGGTTATAACATATACATAGACTCCTTGACTAACTAATTTATTATTGAAATACCCATCCCAATATTTTGCTTGTTCATTAAAAACAAAATCTGTCTGCATGTATATTCTCTCTCCCCAACGATCTAAAATTTCAATTGATTCAATTATTGCATCTGACTTGTTGCTCATAAAAACAAACTCATCATTATTATTATCACCATTTGGAGAAAATACATTAGAAGTATAAATCTCCACTTCCTCTTGAGCACTGACATTCAGACATTCTATACTTTCACAAAAGTCAAAATACTTAATTCCCACACATATTTCTGCTTCTTCATTGATAGTAGTTGTAATTTCGTCGCATTGAGTACACAATGTATCTCCATTTACAAGCCAAAATATTTGATAATTATTTTCTGACCAATTTATTGAAGAAGTAAAACTATTTTCACTTCCTGCTGCAACCTCAGTATTTCCAAGAATCTCCAAGAAAGGAAAAGTTATGCTTGAAATTTCAAACACCTCCTCGTTTTCACATCCAAATTTATCTATAACACGTAATACATGCTGACCTTCATCAATGGAAATCTCATTTTGGGGAGTCACTTCATTTGCGTCAAGAAGTATGGTATTTTCATTTGCTTCGATTTCAATAAATTGGTTTAAGGTTTCACAATCATAAATACCCGTGCTATAATTTACATTGGGCAATTCCAAAATAGTTACCTGAGTGTCCACTGAATAACTACATGATGCTAGTTCGTAAACTAGTCCAACTGGAAAAGTACCACTTCCTGAACTATTTACATTGAACGTACTATCATTTTCAATATACTCACTTTCCCAAGATAGATTACCAGAATCATCACCTGAAATTACTGTCGATAATTCTAATGACTCTTGGTCGATACAAGCAGTTAGGTCGGAAATATCAAAATTTATAAGAGGACATTCCAACGAAGTACATGTCTCTAAAATTGATATTTCATTACAGAAGCCTTCTTGCATAAAAGTTAATTCTACTTCCACATCTTCAAATGATGAAAGACTTGCTACTGTTATTGATGTATCTGTAGTGACAATATTATCTTGGCCTGTAATTACATTATAATGAAAATCTGAAGTGCCATTTTGCCAACTGAAAGTAATTGATCCAATTTCACTTTGGCATGTTACATTAGGAGCCGTTAGTATATCATTTACTTGAACAGTCTGACTATACATTTCGGAAACACAACCGTCATCTTCTAGATTCAACGTTATAGTATATTCACCAGGTGAAGAATACTGAATCACAAATGGTCCTTTAGAATCTGGATTAGCACCATTCACAATGATTCCACTGTCAAAATTCCAATTGAAAATACTTGAAGGTAGATTACCTCCAATTCCGTCATAGGTAATTTCGAGTGAATCGTTTATACACGCAACAGTATCAATTTCAAAACTTGCTATAGGAACTTCATAAACTTCTACCTCATCACAAATAATCATAGATGAATCGCAATTGTTTATAGCTTGTACGCAAAATTCAAAAGATTCTCCAGATGTTACATCAACATAGATTGTATCTGACGTTTCTCCTTCAACAAAAGGAAGAGCTGGGGTTAAAATCCATTCATAAAATTCTCCTACACCCTGGTCCATAACATAGATCTGAGCTATCTCTTCTTGAACACATAGAGAAACTGGAGCATAACTAATTTGTGGATTTTGCGGACCGAGATCATCTGTATCTACCATTACGGATCCAAAAGTTAAACTACATTCCAAACCATTGTAACTTACGGTAACTTCAACTGAGTATGATCCAGTAGTTGAAACCATCAATGTAGAGTCCACTTGATCATTGTCAGTTACAACATTTCCATTTTGATCAAACCAAACATAACTTATTGAATCAGGTGTAGAAGGTTCTAATATTGTAATATCAAATCCTAATTCAACACCTGAACCCATACAATTTCCTATAGATAAATTTCCTAAGATATCAATTGCTTGGGCTGTTAGATTAATTAAGCTGTCACAACCAGATGCTGCTGCTCCATCTAATGTCACATTTCTACTTTGACCCGGAAAATTAAAAGTTACGCCATTATAATCTAGTGGAAAATCTTGAAGGCAAAAGTACTCTTCTATAAACTCACGAGGTGAAAGTGGTATTTCATTTACATTAACGTATTGACTATAGGAGCACTTAAAATTATTTGTCACCAAATTTGTATCAATGCCTGGCGCCAGTATTAAATCCGTTCCAAGCCAACCAGTAACACCATCTCCATTAGGGTCTTCTGTAAAAATAGTTGAAACTGTACTTCCATTTGGGGGTAAAATGCATCCAGAATCTGCATTTAATATTTGAAAAGGAAAACAACCTTGGCAAACATCGATATCGGTGAAATACTCATCTTCAAGAGCTTCAACCACAACATCAAAACTCATTGTATCCGTTGTATCACACGAATTATATGCAATTATGGAAATAGTATAATCTCCTTCTTCTTCGAAAGTATGCATATATACATTAGTATCTACTGCAGATATTAATCCATCTGGAAAACTATCTGTAGCTGGAGAAATCATCCACAAAAAGTCAAGATCATAATTTAAAGAATCAAGATTAAAAGTGATTTCTGCACCTAAACAAATTGTATCCTCAGGCAAATTAAAGTTTAAATCGTTAGATATAGGAGAAGTCGATGGTAAATCAAAAGCTTCACCTCCATCATTTACTTGAATTCTATAATCACAAACACTCCCTCCACATCCATCAATAAATAAGAAATACATTTCTCCTATCTCAAATTCATTACTAGACAAGGCTAAATCTTCAACTTCACTATCTAAACAACCGTCTGTAGCGCAAACTACACTAAAATCAAAGGTACAATCGGTATATATTCCTGCTTGAATACCAATACTAGAATTCCCAGACATATCAGAAGCTTCACTACAATTTATGGGCTCGATTAAAATATCGATATTTTCACTTCCTGCCACAAAGGCATACCAAACTATATTATTAGGTGTTCCTCCTTGACATAGGTTTTCTGGTTGTTCGCCGTACATTGTATCAGGAAGCATACCTTCATAACCATCCAAACAATCTAACATACATAATATAGGAGCACCTCCAGCTATTGTCGGATCACAGTACGAACCAGGGTCAGGAATATCACCTATGCATTGACCATTTACAATACTTGGGATTGAAAGGGTAAGAATAAAGAATATAAAAAAGTGTAGTTTTAGTAGCTTCAAACCTATTATTCTGTATATCAATTACTTACAAAATGCAAATTTACTATGCATTCTATCAATATAAAATTCATTCAAATATATAAAGGAAAATGATAATATGAAGTAAAACGAAGAGAAGACTTATTAGATTGTACAAAAAAAAGCGGGGTCAAGAACGGGCGTCCATGACCCCAGCTATCACGATAAACCAATTACGTCTTTGATAACCAGTGGTTAAATATATTTTGATCAGTAATTTTTAAAGTTGAAAGAGGGGACGAAAACGGGCGTCTTCGCCCCCAGCTATCACGATAAACCAATTACATCTTTAAAATCAATTTCTTTTCATAAATATAACATAAAACTATCAATATAAAGTTCAAAAAACATTTTTTTTGCTTGATCATTTTTTATCGCTATATCAATTTATATGTCAAAGATATTAAAAGTTTTATTAAAAGAAAAATCAAATTGTCTTTATTCTGTAAAAAAGGGGACGAAAACGGGCGTTCTCGTCCCCCAAACTATCACGATAAACCAATTACATCTTTAACGATATAAGTTATATTTTTTTTGTAAAGGATTTACTGTAAAAGAGAGGACGAAGACGGGCGTCTCCGCCCTCAACTATCACGATAAACCAATTACATCTTTAAGATTATCTACTTTTATAATCTTTTATTGCTTGTGTCAATTTCGGAACAACATCAAATAGGTCTCCAAGAACTCCATAATCTGCTGCTTTAAAAAACGGTGCTTCAGGATCTTTATTAATAACTACAATTACCTTTGAATTGTTTACTCCTGCCAAATGTTGTATAGCACCGCTTATTCCAACAGCAATATACAAATTTGGTTTAATAGCTACGCCTGTTTGTCCAACATGTTCATGATGAGGCCTCCAATCAGAATCTGCAACAGGACGACTACATGCAGTAGTTGCTCCTAAAGCATCTGCCAACTCTTCAATAATACCCCAGTTTTCTGGTCCTTTCATTCCTCTTCCTGCTGAGACAACTAATTCTGCTTCTGGTAGTGGAACTCGACCGGAAGCTGTTTTAGTTTCCAATACTTTTACAGATGGAGAAGGTAAGTCTACATTTATAGATTCAACAGTCGCATTTTGTCCAATTTCTTGAGGTTGGAATGAATTTCCAGAAAGTGATAAAACTTTCACCTCGGTTTCTATCCCTACCTTAACTTTAGCTTTTCCACCAAATACTGATTTTTGAACAAAAAACCCACCATCCGTTTCTGGAATACTATTTATTGCTGATACAGATCCAGCGTCTAATTTTACTGCTAATCTACCTAGAATTGCTTTTCCTGTACTTGAATGCGAAACGATAACTACATTCGCTCCATTATCTTTAACAACCTGCGAAATTGCAGCAGTATATAATTTACTATCTAGGTGATTTAATGCAGCATTATTTATATTTAAAACTTTTGATGCTCCATATTTCCCTAGCTCTTCAGCGCCATTTACTTCACCTAATGTTAAAGCAATGCACTCTGTTCCTAATTTTTCAGCCACCTTCGCACCGTAAAACACAGTTTCAAATGTTGCTTTCTTAAAATGTTTATCTTGAGATTCTGCAAATACTAATACAGACATAATTTTCTGATTTTAAAGGTGATTAAATAACTTTTGCCTCTTCGTGCAATAGTCTTACTAATTCATCCATATTGTCTGGATCAACCATTTTTACTCCTGATTTTTCTGGCGGTAAACTGTATTCAACAAATTTAACCGGATCAGAAGATCCTGTAGGTTCTACTACATTTAATGGTTTTCTCTTTGACATCATGATGCCCTTCATATTTGCAATTCTTTGCTCCGCAAGCCCTTTTGCTGCAGATAATACAAATGGTCCATCAATTTCAATCGTCTGAATTCCTCCTTCAATCTCACATGTTGCAGTCGCTTTACTTCCTTCAAATTCAAGATGGTTAACATAAGATGCGAAAGGTAAATCCAACATTTCTGCTAACATTGGTCCAACTTCAGAACCATTATAATCGATGGTTTCTTTTCCCAAGAAAATAATATCGTAGCCTTCATTTTTTGCATACTCAGCAATTTGCTTTGCAGTATCAAAAGAAGAACTTACTTCTTTATTAATTCTTACCGCATCGTCAGCACCAAGCGCAAGGCCTTTTCTTATTATAATATCATTGGATGCAGGTCCAACATTTAGAACTGTAACTGTTCCTCCATTGGCCTCTTTTAATTCTAGTGCTCTCACTAAAGCATACCATTCATCATAAGGGTTCATGATATATTGAATGCCATTTGTATCAAAAGCACTATTATTATCGGTAAAAGCAATTTTAGACGTAGTATCTGGTGTTTTGCTAATACAAACTAATAGTTTCATTTATTGTATATTTTATGGTTAGGTTTTATTTTATTTGTTCTTAACTTTTAACTACAATCGAAAGTAAAAGTTTTATATCTTATTGACAAATATAACGCATTAATATAAAATTTTAACTCTGAGTTTAATTTTTTTGTTCGGACAATTGACTACTTTTTATGAATACTAACAGAATCGACAGTTTACTTAAATTTCTTCAAGAAGATGATCAAGATACTTTTATTCTATTTGCACTAGCTAAAGAATATGAGAAGCTTGGTACGCTCAAGAAAGCACTCGATACTTTTTTACAATTAAAATCTGTAGATTCAAAGTACATCGGACTTTATTACCACTTGGGTGGTTTGTACGAGAAATTAGGTGAAAAGGATAATGCATTATCTACCTATGAAGAAGGAATTAAGATAGCTAAAGAAATTGCTGATTTCCATGCATTATCTGAATTACACAATGCCAAGATTAATTTAGAAATAGAAGATTAACCTAATAAACTAATTACGTAAGATTTTTTTCTAACTGAAACAGGAATTTGTGCTCCGTCTTTCATTAAAAGATATCCTCCTTCGGTTTTAACGTATGCTTTAATATAGTTACTATTGATAAGATGTGATTGGTGTACTCGAATAAATCCCTGTTCCGAAAGCAACTGGTCATACTCTTTTAGTGTTTTAGTCACCAATAATTTGCCTCCATCTTTAAAGAAAAAATGAGTGTAATTACCCATAGATTCTAACCGAACAATCTCATCAATTTGCACTACTAGTATTTGTTCTGATGTATGTAAAGCAAGCTTTTGTTGGTCACTTTCCTTGATTAAATCAATTTGGGATTTTTGTAAAAACGTAGGATTGGTTTTTACTTTATTTACGGCATTTATTAATTCATTAGGATCAATTGGCTTTAGTAAATAATCAACTGCAGAATACTTAAATGCTTTCAGAGCATATTCTTCTCTGGCGGTAACAAAAATTACTGCCATCTCCTTTTTATTGGCAATCTCTAATAAATCAAACCCATTTCCATCTTGCATCTCAATATCTAAAAATAGAATATTTGGATTTACACCATTTAATAATTTAGCTCCTGAAATTACACCATCAGCCTCACCAATAATTTCAATTTCAGGAAGATATTGATGAATATCTGCCGTTATGGAAGCTCTAGCCAATTCCATATCATCAATAATTACCGCTGTAAAATCAGAATCCTTCATCCTTATACTTTTTTGACAGTGATTTATACCCAGTGGCTATAGTATCAATATATTGCGTCATAGCTTCAGGACTAAGTTTTTTCAATTTTTTCGCTGGTACGCCAGCATAAATAAATCCAGATTCTAAAACACTTCCACCACTAACCATTGCACCTGCTGCTACAACTACATTTTCATTAACCACAACATTATCCAATACAATTGCTCCCATTCCAATTAATACATTGTTATGTATCGTACAACCATGAACAATTGCTCTATGACCAATAGAAACATTATCTCCAATTGTTGTATCAATACCTCCAGTTGACCCATGAATGATTGCACCATCTTGAATATTGGTTCCATCACCAATACGAATGCTATTTACATCACCGCGTATGACTGCGTGAAATAAAAGACAGCAATCTTCCCCCATAATTACATCTCCTGTTACGACAGCATTTTCTGCTATCCATGAAGATGAACCAATTTTGGGAGTAAAACCATTAAAAGCTCTAACAGACATTAGTTCTTGACATTTGATATTGGAGTTAACTTATATCCTTCGTTCTTTAGCAAGGTAATTACTCCAATTGGCCCGCCTAAATGTCCAGCACCAACGGCAAAAAACACAGGACCTTCTTTCATCATAGTTGCCATTTGAGGTATCCATGCGCGATTTCTTTTATGCAATAAGATATCTTCATATTTGGCTAATTCTTTATCCTCATCACCAATCATGGTCACCATGCCGTTAATATTTTGTGTAAGATATAATTCTGTCATCACATCAAATTCATCCGTTCCTGCGTCTGCATTTTTTATTGCTTCAACTAGCATTTCTGCTTGCGCTTCATAGGGTATTTCATCAAAAACTCCCATTTGAAATTCGATAGTTTCTAATCCTCCAGTTTCCATATTTGCATCATTCGCCATTTCTGCAAATTCCATTTCATACGACTTTAACGACCCCATTTGCAGTCCGTTTGGATCCATGTCGCTTGAAGCAAATACCGTCAAAAACATCGGTTTAAGCCTTTTCAACATTGCCAGAGGAAGACCTACTTCTTGGAAATGCTCATCAACTAATTTGTAATCTTCTTCTGAAATTAAATCCTCTAAACTCAGATTATCCGCCATAAACGCTTGAGACATGATTCCCATAATTTTGCTCATGTCATTCATTTCGTTCATATCAATCTCAAAAACCATTTTTTCAGAAGCGTCAATTGCTGCAAGAGTACCTTCTGGCAGAAAATAATCTTTCGCATCAATCATATGGATGGTACCGTATAAATAGGATGGAGTCGACAAATCATTACCCTCAATCTTCCATAACAAAGCATTTTCAAGTTCTTTATTATCAGTAAGAGATTTATTGGTTTTACATGAAACTACAAGGATTGCTACAACAAGTAGCATTATAAATTTAATGGATCTTTTCATTTATTTTTTCTTTATCTAATTGATTAACCTACAAACAAAATAGGTAGTTCAAAGCTAATCGTTTAATCTTGAATTTAATTTTTTTAATAATTTCCTAGCTCGGTTTTTAAAACCTGTAGAACCGTGAGGATATTGCTCTTCGATAATATAAATCAATTCAGGAACTAACTCTTTGTGTTGAATTACAATATTAAAACATGTAGTCATAGCAAATACTTTAACAGCTATTGCTTCCTTTGCATCTCTCATTCTTTCAATTCCAAGTTCGAGAATTTCTCCCTCTAATTCCTCTGGCAATTGCATGTATTGAAAAGTTCGGAAAACATTTCTACGCAAAGAATTATGAACTGGTTTCTTAATTCTATCCAGCATCCCACGAAGATGAGGGTAAAGTACTGAGCAATCAATATCTGCTATTTTTCCTAGGGCGTGAGAAGATCGTTGACTTATTCTTAAATCATCACTATAAAATAAAGTTAAAAGCTCTTCTAATCTTTCCGGTTTCTTGACTGACTCAAGAGCAATCAATTGCGAAACTTCTTTTGATGGTAAAGTCTCAAAAAGTTTAGAATATTCAGGCAATGACATTTTTAAGAATTAAGAACCA
>Ga0213833_1003170_pt1 | contig 10211 bp, 3 predicted proteins | sample SWATP21_FD_160575 | JGI IMG/M metagenome (GOLD analysis project Ga0213833, IMG submission 160575) | Coastal seawater microbial communities from Marineland, Florida, United States - SWA TP2 #1 | ecosystem: Environmental > Aquatic > Marine > Coastal | place: USA: Florida | collected 2016-08-14
GCCATCCTGGTTTACGGTTGGTGGGGCTTTGGCGTCGATCTGATCTTGGTGGTGATGTTGGTTGTGGGTGTTATTGGCCTTCGAAAGGCTGAACGGTGGGAGCGTTTTTGGCAAGGTCTCCTGCCCAAATGGCCAGAAAATCCGCCACCCGAAAGTGAACAAGATAAAGAAGCTCAAAAAAGCACAGCTCTCCTCTTCGAGCGCCACCGAGAACCCCCATCTATCGATAAGCTCGAAGAAGTCAAAAAGCTGCCTCCGTACTATGGAAATCTGAGTTATGAAGTTTGGTATGCGTGTTATCAAGCCTACCAACACCCAGAAGAAACCTCCGAACATCGGGCTGCAAGAGAGCTGTTTTTGCCTCAGGCTTTCGCGGGTATCGAATTCTTTTGTCGCGATCTTCGCCTTTGGTATGAAGGAGAAAAACTCCTCCCTCGGGTGGTGAGGGTTCTTGAACAATTGGGTTTGGATCTTGAGGCGCTCTATCTCTATCTCACAGATAAAGAAGAGAAAGAAGTCGATCAAGCAAACACGGCAAAAGAAGGACAGGAACAAGATGAGGTCAAACAACTCACTTCTGGCAAAGTCGAAGAAGCAGAAAGCAAAGGCGAAAAACCCGAAGATGAATTGACGGAACCACTGTTGATCGAAGCACTCAGTCCGGATGAGCCCAAAAAGAAAAAAGGCAGCTTTTGGAAATGGGCTATGGGCAAGATCAATTCAGCCCTCACAGACTTTGCAACCAGTGCCCTTCACAAGCGCATTATTCACTTATTGCGAGAAGAATTCAGTCACAGGCTTATCCAGATCTACGGTGCCAAATTCCCCGCTTCTTCTTTTAGAACAACAGCTGTTCGCGAACGACATATCTTGCTGTTGGGTAGAGAGAGAAATCTACAGGACAAACTCCTTCAGTACATCCTTAAAGTGTACAAAGATGCTTCTCTTGTATGGCATAAGGATGACAGTGACGAAAACTTTGCCAGCGAGCATATCCAAAATGCCATGCTATGCGCATCGCTACAGACAGAAGATGAGGATGTTGTCTACCACTTTTACACATTGGTATGGTCTCCCAAAGAGCGGGATAAAGAGCAGTTGGAGCTTTTACAAGAACTGCTTACCCAAAGGGTCTACCACGGTTTCCTTTTAGTGGATGTGATCGATTATGGTGCTCGAGAAAATGTGGCTTCTTTTGTGCAAGATCATATCGTTCCAGGACTTAGAAGTCGCCAGGCAGGCTCTCTTGCTCTCGTACTCCCAGGAGTCGAGGTCTTAAAACCCTTGCGATGGGATCCACCTTACGATGAATATCTAGAGGAAAAACCCTCGAGTAGAAAAGCACAGCGTATCCGAAATGCAGTACTGGCATGGCAAAAAGCATTTGATCCTGTAATTGAATTGGACATCCACGAAGAGATCTTTCCAGTGGGTCTTCCAAAAGAAGGGGATGCCTGGGGTTTGGTACCTCTGTACGAATTCCTTCACCTACCAAAAAGCGATCAAGAACAGATTATCGAGGTAGAGGGAGCCTCATCCTCTGAAAACGAAATGCAAAAGGAAACGCCTGAAGAGCAAGAAAAAGAAGGAGAGGAAGTCCCCGAAGCGAAAGAAGAGGATAAAACGAGTCAATAAGATCGATTTATCCTTTGAAGTGCTCAGGAAATGATATCCAGTTGACGTGCACGGCTCACAGCCCTTGTCCGATTCTTCACCCCCAATTTGCTGTAAATATTTCGAGAGTGCTTTTTGACAGTGGAAAGAGCGATATGGAGCTTTTTTGCCACTTCTTGATTGGTAAGTCCTTCAGCCATTAACCCAATGATTTCGACTTCTCTTGGGCTCAATGGATCCAAAAAGTACAGGTCTGTAGAAGAATCCGATGAAGCGGACACGCTTTGGTAATCTGATTTTTTTTCAGGACGGCTTTGAACAGCTTCTTCCGCAGAGTTGTAGACGCTTCGTTCTGGATTTTCGGTCTTTTGTAGAGCAAAAGCCGCCAGCAACTTTTGTCCAAAATCTCCAAAGGCCACCAGCTCTTTCTTTGAAGAAGTCCGAAGACACTTGGTCAAAAGCACAACCATAGGCTCTCCACACACCAAAAAGTTGTGGACCAGTTCATTTGGCTTCGCAGCTACGAGCACATCTTTCAAAAGAGCCAAAGCTTTTGATTGAGCGCCTTTTTCTTGAAGAAATAGCACTTTGAGTAAGAGAGCACTGAGATAAGCATCTTTTACTTGAAGCTCCTGATATTTTTCCAAGATCCTTTCGATAAGTGCTTCAGCTTCATCAAGACGTCCTGCAAGAATTTGTTCATGAACAACAACGAGAAAGTACAAATGATTAACAAAGTTACACGTCTGGTTGACATTGAACTCGCTTTGACGCAACCATTCGTTGGCCTCGGTTCTTCCTCCTTTAACCAGGAGTGCTCTCAGCAGTTCAGCGTAGGACCAATGGATATGACCAGGACCATGGATAGGAGGCGGTTGGACCTTCACCAAGTTCTTTTTCCAGGCTTCTTCATCCCCCAACATCAAATAAGTCAAAGACAGACCGATTTTGGCTGAGTACAAAACACGTCTATCTCCCAGTTTTTCGGCAACGGTGACGCCTTCTTTAAAACAATCTAACGCTTTATGTAGCTGATTTCTTTTGGTGTAGACTTCTGCCTTTGAAATTGTTGTGATCATACTGAAAAGGCTTGGAATTTTGTACTCAGAACTCCAAAGTTCAAATTCATCATCAAGCTGTTCACAGTAATTTTGAGCATCATCAATGCGCCCTTGCAGAAGAAGCGTGTAGATATAAAAGGAAGAGAGATTCATCCAAAAGTAGAACTCATCGGTTTCACGGCAGCTGATAATGGCATCTTCCAACTGTCGGAGACAATCCGGCTGGGCCCCTTCTAACCGAAATCGATTGGCAGAACTCATCAATAAAACGAAAGATGATAGGAATTTGTGCTGCGCAGACAACAACGCTTTGGCTTCTTTCAGGAACTCTTGAGCATCGGCAATCTCATTGCGAGAGCGACACCACAAAGCCTCTCCAAGAGCCATAATACCGTATAACAATCTCTCTTTATCTGTTCTGGGCTCTTCCTGTCTATCGAGACAGGAGTTTTTCAAATACTTCATCAAAGCCCGAAGATATTTTCTCAAGGCAAGTTTGTTTTTTTGATCTGTCCGGTTCATGAACAGAAAACATAGCTGATACACCAAGAGCAAAGGTCTCTGACAAAGAAGAGCTTCGGGCAATTGCGACAACCAATTTTTGAACAAGACAAAGGAATTCTGCTCAAGAATCTTAGGTGCCTTTTCTTCCAGGATAGATGCAGCTGCTTCGAACAAACCAGCTTTCATCAAGTGATACATCGCCTCACTCAGATCACCTTTCTCCAAAAACCAATCGGTGGCTTTCTGGTGCAGCTCTTGAGCAAGTCCAGGAAACTCTTCATCTAGACGGTGTTCAAGCCAATCTTGAAACAAGTGGAGATATCGGTAGCATTTTTGCCGTGAATCGAGCTTCACAAGGAAAAACTGGCTTTTCTCCAAAAGCCTATTCACAAATGGTTCATTCTTGCTCTCTTCATCGAGTAAGTGAAGACAAAGAGCAGGTGTCAATCTTCTTAGTACAGAGGTTTTCAAAAGAAAATTTTGGATCAGTGGAGGCTGATGAATAAAGACTTCGTGTGTGAGAAAATCCCCAATAAACTGATCATCACCTGCAAATTGTTCGAAAAAGAGCTCTCTTTCTTCAAGATGTTCGAGAGAGGCTCCGGCCAATTGTAATCCTGTAGCCCACCCTTCAGTTCGTTGATGTAGGAGTTTAGACTCTTGTTGCGACAACTCCAAACCCATAGTGTCTCGGAAGAAGAGTTCGGTTTGTTCAGGTGTAAAACGCAACTCTTCTGCTTTGAGAAGTTGCAATTCTCCTTTTGCTTGCATACGTGCAAGGGGGAAAGTCGGCATCTCACGACTGGTGATCACAAAACGAACGTGTGAAGGGAGATGCTGCAAGAGAAACATCAAAGCTTCGTGACAAGATTTTTCTACAACCCGATGGAAATCATCCAGAACGATATAGCAAGGCTCGGCCAACCGGTGAAAATCGTTAACAAGCGGTGTTAGCAGTGCATTGAGTGGAACTTCTGCATAAGATTTTAGCTGGACTTTGGTGTCCATACCAATGGTGGGTTCAAGAGTTTGCACAGCAGAGATAAAGTACAGCAGAAAAAGTTCGAGTGTATCCTCACTGTTTTCAAGAGACAGCCACACAATGGGCTCATCGCAATCAGCCAGCCACTGAAGCACAAGGGTGGTTTTCCCAAATCCTGCGGGTGCGATCAAAAGGGATAGTTTTTTACTTTTCGCTCTCTCCAGTTTTTTCAAGAGTGTGGGTCGGGCAATGGACCCTGAGCGCAGCTGAGGAGGGCATAATCGGGTTTCCAATATCAATTCGGTATGTCCCCTATCCATATGTACTCCAGAGCCAATGGTATTCACTTGAAGAGAGCCCATCGATTTCCCCAATCTATTCCGTTCTACAGCAATCAGACAAAATGAAGTCAGCGCAAATCAAAAGAAGAGTAACATAAAAGGGGGCTTGAAACAACTTACACAAAAAAACCTAGGCTTCTATTGGGACAAAGGTACTAGACTCAAAAAACACGCTTTCAGCGAGCAAGCGAAAACACCTCACCCTACCAATATCCGATCTCGCAAAATATGATTCAACCGTACTCTTCTAGATATTCTTTCAATCGAATTTTTTTGCGAGTGCTCTCTGAGGACATGTAGCGAATTTTCCCAAATACAGGTCTTTCAGGACCCCAAGCCCGATCATATCTTCCAAGACACCAAAAGATCCCACTGTAAGAATTGGGGTCACGTCCGTCTAAAGCGTACTTGTTGTTTAATTCGATCATGACTCCCAAGGCTTCTTTTGGCGAAGCAGTCCATTCTAAAATCTTTTTTCCCCACAACATCCGAAGATAATTGTGGATATAGCCATCTCGCCTCAGTTGTCTTTGGGCTGCATTCCAAATGGGGTCGTGTGTAAGGGCTTCTTCGAACTCTTGTAAAGTGTAGATATAAGCTCGTTCATCATCAAGATGCAGTTCCATGGAGACACGTGCCCACTCAGGTAAAGACTCGTACTTATTGTAATCTTCGAGCAACAGACAACCATTAAACCCCAATTCTCTCCAGGTTATAAACTGATCCAAAAAGGCCTCTGCTTCAGGAGAAGCACCCCACCACCCTTCTCTTTTCCCATTGGGCTTTTCTGCAAGGTTGTTCAGGTTCCAACACTCTCTGGCCATGAGCTGTTCAAAGATGTCGTGTGAAGCAATATGTCCGAAGTGCAGATAGGATGATAATTGGCTTGTGGCCTGTTTGTCTGGATGATTGCGTTGTTCCGGATAGTCTTCCAAAGCAGCGAGGAAATGTTGAAGTTTGTTTTGGGCTTGTCTTTCACCTCCTTTTAAAGGGGCGGGCCCAGGCTCCTTTGCGATGGGAAGCTGTTCCAACCAAGAGAGTTCTTGGAACTCTTCCTCCCGAACTGGTGGCCATTTTTGAAGGATCTCTTGGGGAAGTTGGTACGAATGAAGCGAAAGATCAGCAAGAGGTTCTTGCTTGGGAAAAGCCTGAAGATGCGGACGGATTGTCTTTTGAAGAAAACGACGGAAGCTATGAGCCACAGTAAAAGTACGCTCAGTCGCCCGCATAGGCATTATTCCATTGGAATCAATCACCTCCAAAGGCACTGGTAACTGTTTTGCAGCAGCTTTGACCATTCTGGGTAGCATAAAGCAAGGAAAATCATCTGTGATCACAAGTGCGCTTCTTTTGGCCAGAGCGCGAAGCAGACCCTTTCCTTCGTTTGTCTCACGTTCAACATAAGGGTAGTAGGTGATAGGAAGTGGAAAAGCGCTTTCAAAATGTTCAGCCATCCCTTCAATCACAAATTGGTGCAAACGTATGCTTGCCCAACGATAACCGTTCCGGAGGGCTTCTAAGACCACCAAAGGCTTTTGGAGGGCCTGAGCCCATGCTGCGGCCCTTTGCAGGGAGAAGTTGTTTTGAAACCGTCGATTGGCAATCATCCAGTACAGGACAAAATCTCCATCCTCCTGGAGTTCTTTGTCATTTCCGCACTGAATTCGAAGTGCCGGACAACTTTCCAAAAGCGATGGTTGTGCGCAGTATCGCAAGTATGTTTGTTGCATCTTTTTTCCTTGAGAGTTTGGGTGTCAGCAAGCACAATCGTCCCAAAGCGGATAGTGATTCCAACTTTTGAGAACTTGGCTATTCTCCACATATAGGAACTTTTGTGTTAGATAGAAAGGGATGAGAACACCAGAAAACAAAATTTTCCCAAATACATCGAAAACATCGACAATACAGAAATTATGCAAGAGTTTGAAAAAGACAAGTGGGCAAAAAAAGCTATCCAAAGTCCGCTTATCCCGATACTTCTGGCACTACTGGCCCACGGGATGGGATTATTCAACGGGTTCACTTTTGACGACTTTGCAGATGTGGTCAAGCACCCTATCGTGAATGGCAAGGCCCCACTGAAGGACATCTTGTACTACCACTACATGGGTGGTCCTTTATCCCAACAAATGCCGACCATCAGACCACTCACCACTTTTATTTTCCACCTGGAATGGCAGATTTGGGGCCATCAACCTCTTGGATTTCACCTGACCAATCTCTTGATGTACTGTGCGCTACTGCTTTTGGTTCAACGGACTTTCAGGTTGTTTTTTACGCCTGTTCAGGCCATGTGGGCAACAGCTTTCTTTGCAGTACAGGGTATTCATGTAGCCAATGTCGCTTCTGTGACCCATAGAGCAGACATCCAAGCTTTGATCCTGGTCCTTTTGGCATTTCATACAGCACTTAAGGATCGTCTTCTCCTTTCGGTAGCATGTTATCTTGGGGCATTACTTAGCAAAGAGTCTGCTATCATTATGCCTTTCTTCTTGTTGGCTTACTGGCCTTACAAAGAAGGTCTCAATATGGAAATGTTCAAAAAATACGCCTCCAAACTCGCGCTGATTGGATGTACAGGCTTTGCTTTTTTGTTATCGCGACATTGGTGGTTGCCTATTACCACACACTCTATCCAGCTATCTAAAAATATTCTTCTCGATGGCTCTTTGGAACTAAGACTGTGGGCTCCATTTGTCATCCTCGGCAAGTACATACAACTGACTTTTTTGCCTTATCACTTTACCCATAGCTACGACCACCAGTCCATAGAACTTTTCAGCACTTTCAAACACCCGTTAGGCTGGATCGGTATCCTCTTTGTTTTTTCAGGAATCATTTTTTCATTGTTGCCCCTATTAAGGTCCAAATCTCATGAAACCATCAAACAGTTGGCTTTTGGATTTGTGGCTTTTTTCGGTTCTTATTCAATTATCTCTAATACTTTCTTTTTGAACATTGTGGTTATCGGAGAAAGGACATTTCTCATCTCTTCTTTATGGCTTACTTTTTTAGCGGTGGTCGGTCTCATTCACTTTTACAAACTCTTACACTTGCGGAAAGGCTTGTTCCTCTTACTCGCCATTGGAATTCTGACTGTACAAACAGGATCTAGTATCAACAGGACCTTGGATTGGAAGAGTAATTTCACCCTTTTCCGAGCACTCACACAAACCCATCCTAAAAATGTAATGGGTCAATTTTACTATTCGCAACAACTAGCGGTAAAAGGATTACATGAAAAGGCTCTTTGGCATCTAGCGCTTGCGATATACGGACGAGATAAATATCCAAAAGGCTATTTCTTTCAAGCAGGTTTGGGGGAATTTAACAGTCACTTCAAAAGAAGAGCAAGCGATTGGAACTATCCCTTTCCAAATGCCGGTAAAGGTCTCTCTTACAAGCAAAAGCTTCAATGGATTCCTAAACTTGTAGCTCCAGAAAAATCACGGCAAAAAGCCTTTCAGTACTTTAAAGGGATTGCGATACGGTACCAAGGTGCCTCAAGTATCCCAATACTAGAGCAAATGGAACAAGATCTGACGTTGCAGAGAAGCGAATAAATTCACCCAAAACTTTCAGCTTTCAGTACACCTTGTCTAAAAACAAGAAGAAGAAAGGCATCAAAGCTCTAAAAGCTAAGCGACCAGACAAAAGTACTGGAAGTTAATGGTCCTTGACCTGTTGAAATCTTAATGGTGTAAGGCCCTAAGGTCAAAGAAGAAGAGTCAAAAGATCCAGCCACTTTTACCTCACCTGTACCTTTAACAAGTAAGGCTGTCGGAATCTCTTTTCGTGTGCCACCGTACATTTCTGCCTTTGTGAACTTTTTAAGGGTAGTGTTCATTTTAAAAAGAAAGAAATCGTGCTGTCCTTTAGAACGCAAGATAGTTCTCGGTATGGGCTCTAGGAAAAGAGCACCTCCAGTTATCGAAGCTTGAAAAGCACCGAGAATATACAACTCATCTTTTGTATTTGTTTGGAGACCAGAAATGTAGAGCTCACTGTTACCAGCACTTGTGACAGCAATACTCTTTCCCCAAGAAGGCTTACCACTGTTATCCAACTTGATAAGGCTCAAATTTTCGTCGCCACTTTTTCCCTTCAACTCCAACTTGGGCAATGCAACAACGCCTCCCACGTGTATTTCTCCAATGGCATGAACGGAAAAGAACAAATTCCCTTTTGAATCAAGGGTCAAATGTAAAGGGAGGGAAGCAACAAGACTATTTGGAAATGTGATTGGTTTCGCCCATTCGAAGTTTCCATCAAGGTCTAATTTAGCAACGATTCCAACTCCTCCGTCCCCTTTAAACTCAATCGGCTTCCCAACTTTTCGTCTAAGCTTCTCGGGATTAGATGGTGAAAGTCCTGTAAACATGCCAAGGATGTAAATATGACTCTTGCCATCAAAAACAACACTACTAAAATACGATTGTGGATGCTTAAAAGTATGCAGCCATTGCACAGACTTGTTGCTATCGATTTTTACGAGATACATAGTAGTGTATGATGCAGTTCCAGGAATATTATATCTCCCAAAAAGAGTCCCAGCTCCAGCAGAGCCGCATAAATACACAGCACCAGATCCATCGACGGCTAAAGAATTCACATAATCTTCATCGTTGGAACCAAAATGCTCTAACCAAGCAGGCTTTCCTTTTGAATCTAACTTTAATAAAAAGATATCGTGGGTTTGCATAAAACCCGGTTGGTCTTTCATAGAAGTCAATTTTTTCGTGATACCTGGAACAGAGAAAGTCCCATTAAAAGCCCCCGCAACGTAAACATTTCCGTTCTTATCCACTCCAATATGACCAGAAGAGTTTATGCCCGGAAATGCCCCCTCCGAAGCACCACCAGATATATCCAGTTTCCAAATGAGCTTCCCGGCTTTGTCCAGCTTCACAACAAACAGTCCATGTCCCCCACTCGTATTTAAAAAAGTGGTTCCAGCAAAGGAAGTTTGTCCTGTGTGGTAAGCCACAATATACACATTTCCTGCGCTGTCTTCAGTCATCCCAAGAACTTTATCTTGTCTGGCACCAGCAGGTGTGGATTGCTTTACCCAGGTACACTGCTTTGTAATGACACCATCGCAGTTAAAATCTTTTCCAGAAGTACAAGTCTCAGCTTTTGGTGTGATCTCACCAGCACACGTACCCCATTTTCCTGCTGCACAGGTTTGTTTTCCACCTTTACACTCTCCAACACCCTTGGTTTTGGGATCTTTCGCTGTGTAGCAAGATTGTGTCACTTCCTCATCAACTTTGCCATCACAATCATCATCCACATTATTGCAAGTCTCGGTAGCAACTTGACCTTTTACTGCATTGCAGATGGCACTCTTGTTATCTTTGGAACAAACGTATTTTCCTGTACGTTTACAGCCACCTTGTCCGTCCGAACACGCATTTCCCAAATCTTTGAAATCTTCATCTGTGGAACCATCACAATCGTCATCTAGGCCATTGCACACCTCGGTCAGAGGTTTACCTTCGACTGCATTACAGATAGCGCTCTTGTTATCTTTGGAACAAATGTACTTTCCTGAACCTTTGCATATACCTTTGCCCAGGGAGCAGGCATTTCCTAAGTCAGTGAAGTCTTCGTCTGTTGAACCATCACAATCGTTGTCTTTTCCGTCGCACAATTCCGTGGTCGGCTTGACTTCACCGATGCATGCACCCCAATTGCCTGCAGAGCAAG
>Ga0213833_1003171_pt1 | contig 10209 bp, 14 predicted proteins | sample SWATP21_FD_160575 | JGI IMG/M metagenome (GOLD analysis project Ga0213833, IMG submission 160575) | Coastal seawater microbial communities from Marineland, Florida, United States - SWA TP2 #1 | ecosystem: Environmental > Aquatic > Marine > Coastal | place: USA: Florida | collected 2016-08-14
GCTTTTGCACGTACGAGGCAATGTGAGTGGGTCTTGTGGTGCGGCACAGTGAGAGTGAATCCGACCTGACACCTGCTGTGTCTTGGCCTGCGGATGCCAAGTCGGATTAAAAAGGGTGAAATAGTGACACCAAGCAACGGCAAAAAGATCACCTGCGTGGTTGCACTTGCTTCGAGTTTGCACAGTGCTGCGTCCCATCGATCGGGGCTGCGGCAGGTTACAGCCGGTGTGTTGGACTTATTCTTGTTGCCATTGCAGCAGCTGTGTATCGTTTGTACACTAGGGTAGCCTATCCCTTGCCGGAACTCATTGTTGGCGGGTGTAGTGCAGCCGATTGGACTGACTGCGTGCGTGAGACGCGCGGATGAGGGGCCTCGTGTACTGCCCCATACCACGCCTCCAGGTGTACCCACCTGGGACGATTGTCCCGGCCGCAGCTGAGTGAAGCGGTTGCTGTGCGAGCACCGTCCTGCTGTGCCTCGGGAAGTGGCGCCTGGGCGTCGCTCATCTCCACACAACTTGCCTCACCCCAACACACTCAAACAGGCACGCTTGCCTGCGATGGCACACGCCAGCTCTTCCACCCATGCCTCCCCGGCGCGCCCCACTCCGCGAAGTGGTAGCATGGGCATGCCACCCATGCACATGCACGTCACCCATGGCGCTGTCAACCCAGCGATGGGGCTTGGGGCGGATGCGCATGGCGTCGGTGCGTACGCACCCTCTCCGTCGCACGGCGGCTTGGCAAGTGGCGGCGTCCCTGGACGTTTGTCCGTGTACCCTCCCCATGGGTCGGCGATGTCAGTGCACTCCCACATGTCTGCCTTAACCGCAGCGGATGGCTCGGGCTCAGCGACGCCGTCGCGGATGGCACGCACGGGGCAAGTCTTGCGTGGTGGACCCGGTGCCGCTGGCGCTGCCAGCAGGTGTGTGGCGGCAGTGCGCGCTGTTTGTTGTTGTTGTTGCTGTTGTTGTTGTTGTTGTTGTGCGCACACAATGGGCGTGTGGTAGCGTGGCACAGCTGCTTGCTGAACTTGGTGGCATTTCGTGCGGTTAGCGTGACTGACGCAAAGAGGCTGACGTTCGTTGACGTGTGCTGTGCTTTGTCGTGTGCGCATGTTGCGTACAGAAGTGCACATGTCCGTGTCATTGTGCGAGTGCGACCCATGAACAAGATGGAACAGGAGCGCGGCACGAACACGGTTACGCATGCGCTGCCTGACCGCAGCGCCGTGCAGTTGGTGACAACCGCCGGCAGAGGGCGAGGCCACGAGATGGTGAAGAAGTTCCGGTTTGGCATGTGTGTGGGGCAAACGACGACCCAAGCGGAGTTTTTCGCTCTCAGTGGCATCCAGTCGTTGATTGACTCTGCCATCAATGGGTGAGTGCAACCTGTACAGCGTTGTGGGCGCACCCTCGTGTCTGGCGCTTGACACCTGTGTTGTACGCATGCCCCAGCTACTCAGCTTGTTGTTTTGCGTACGGGCAAACTGGGAGTGGGAAGACATACACGGTGTCAGGACTGGAAGAGAAAATCGGTGCGTGGTGCTTTTTGCTTGAATGCCCCTTGTGCTCCTGTTTCTCCTTCTCCGTAGTGCTTGTCAGTTGCTGCGCAGCGCCCAACACGTTGCTGTTCGTTGTTTGTTGGACCCGCAGCCCGAGACGAATGGTCTCACCAGGGAGACAGCAACACAGATGGCCTCATCCCTCGAGCCGTCCAGTACATGTACCACGTGCTTGCCCAACGTTCCACCCACGAAGGTGTCAAGTTCACTGTGCGCTGCAGCTTCTGTGAAATCTACAACGAGCGCGTACGTAGGCTGTGCAGCGACGCGCCGCGCCTCCCTTGGTTGTGTGTGTGTGTGTGTGTGTGTGCTGCAGCTTACACCAGTGCCGGTGCTTGGCTCCTCGTGGTGGCATCGTATCTTGCCGTCTCTTCTTGCTCAGGTGTACGACCTCCTCAACCCGTCCTCCACAACGCTCCCGGTACGATGGAACAAGCAACACGGCTTCTTTGTGCAGGGCCTGTTGGTGCTGGACTGTTCCACCCTGGAAGACATCATGGCCATCGTCTCCGAGGGCCATCGCAACCGCCGCACCGGTTCGCACGAGTTGAACTTGGACTCGAGCCGCAGCCACAGCATTCTTTCCATCAACGTTGATGCGGAGCGGATTGACCCGGACGATGGACACAGCGTGGTTACCCATGGCAAGATGCTGTTTGTGGATCTAGCTGGTGCGTGGGGCGCTACACGGGAGGGGTTGCTACCACTTCTTCGTGTCATACCAGTCAATGATAACGTTGCTGCGTGCGCACACCCACAGGTAGTGAGCGTCTCAAGGAGTCAAAGAGTGCCGGCAGTGCGGCTGTGGAAACTGGGAACATCAACCGCAGCTTGTTCATCCTGGTGCGCATATGGCGTGGTGGTGGTGTCATTCCTTGGCTGTGTTGGGTCTGCCTGGGGGTGTTTTATGCCCACACGCCACGTGTTGGTGTTGCGTGTCTGATGTGCGTAACGTGGTTGTGTGTGTTCCTCCAGGGCAAAGTCATTTCGATGCTCAGCGACCCGAAGCGTCGAACCGGCCATGTTCCGTACGTGTTTGCGGCTGTGACTTCAACCCGCGAGCAGTCGACCAGCTCACTTGGATGCGTTTGGGTGTGTCTGTGTCTGTATGTCTGTGGTGGGCTAGGTACCGAGATTCAAAGTTGACGAAGCTCCTGATGGACAGTCTTGGTGGCTCCAGTCTCACCCTCATGGTGGCCTGCTGCTCACCGAGCGAGATGCACCTGGAAGAAACCCTCAACACACTCAACTACGCCACCCGTGCGAGCAACATCAAGAACAAGCCAACTGTCCACATCGACCCCCAAGAGCAGCTTATTTATAACTTGCGGCAGGAGGTGAGTTGGGCACTGTGCTTGCACCCACGTTTGGTGTTGTTGCTGCCCCGGTGGTTGTTTGTGTTGGAAACAATGCACACCTGTGCATGGATCCCCCCCCCCCCCCCCCCCTGTGGCGGGCGTGTTGTGCTGTGTTGTGTGGGATGTTGCGTGTGGCGTGCACGGGGTGGCGCCTGTTGACAACACAACCCACCTGTTGACGTGACGCATGTGCCGCCCAGATCAAGCTTCTGCGGTCCCAGAACGAGTTCCTGCGCGCGCAACTTGGGGGCGGTCCCGCGATGCCACTGCCGCACCTGTGGGGACAACCCACCGGCGACGGGTCCGCGTACATCGGCACCCCGTCCGCGCACTCCATCAACGGCAGTGCCCGGTCGGTGCACTCCGCAGGCTCCTCACGGCTGCCCCCACTCGCGGACGGAGCCGACGCCAGTGGTGGTGGTGGTGGTGATGGTGGCGGTGGTGGTGGTGGTGGTGTGGGTGCGGGCTCCGGCTTCGACGGCGCCCGAGGATCGCCTGCGCGACGGCGGTCACACCGGCACTCCCACCCGCACTCGTCTGGAAAGACGCCAGAGCCGCCGAGTGGGGGGACGCCGCGGCGCCGGAGTGGTCGAGGGCGCGGGTCGTATGCACGGAAGGCCAGGTCCGCGTCCAGTGGGGGAGGAGGTGGGGGTGGTGGCAGTGGTGGCAGTGGAACCGGCGACGGGGGTGGAAGGTATGCTTCTGGTGCTCGCCGAGGTGGTGGGGGCAGTGGGGCGACGGGAGCAGCAGCGGCGTCCGTGCAGCAGCAGCAGCAGCAGCAGTCGTCAGGATCGGCGACCTTGGACCGCATGTCCGACAGAGAACGGCGCGAGTTGTCCAAGAACGCCGCGGTGAACATGGTGCTGCAAGAGTGCGTGGGAGCGCTCGTATCGGTTTCGCCGAGGGGGTGATGAGCAAGGTTGGCCATCAACAAGGTGGACGGTACATGCACTCATTGTGGTGTGCTTTGCTGTGCGCTCAGGTATCAAGCGGAGGTGACGCGGTTGCAGCGTGAAGCAGCGGCGACGCGGTCACAGTCACAGCAAGCTGTGCGCCAGTTCGAGGAGCTGATGGTGGAGAATGAAGCCCTGTCGGAGAAGCTGGAGCATCTCGAGGACGCATTTGTGCATGGGGCGGACGATGGCGCCTGGTCTCGGGTGGGTTCGGTTGTGTTGCTTGAGGGGGTGGACGCGTTGTTGCTGATAGGTTTGGTGTTTCTGCAGCCGGAACACGCACCAGCACCACCAAGTGACGCCCCGGCGGGGTCGCCAGTGCGCATGAAAGCCGCGCTGGCCAAAGTTGTTAATGACAATGCGGCGCTGCGGGAGCAACTCGCGGAAGCGGAACGCGCAATGGAACGCTTGCGGGTAGGGGGAGTTGGTACAGGAGATGGCACCACGGAATCCGGGAGCGGAAGGTGTGTTTGGATTGCCCTCGTCGAGGATGGTGGGGGTGCGCCTGTAGGGGTCCTTGGCGCCTCTGTTAACGTCGTTTTCTGGTGGGTGGTGCGCCGACAGGGAAAGTGCGCTGCAGCAACAGCGTGAGCTGTTCGCTCTGCGACAGCGGAATCAACAGCTCGAGCACCGTGTGAAAGTGTTGACGTCCAAGGAGCAGCACCTTCTTGCGGCGCTTGTACGTCCCACCTCCTGAGGTTCTCCACCTTTGAGGAGCGCACCCACACGATCGTTGTTCTCGTCATGTTTGTCTCACGCTCTGCCCCATACACCGCGTTGTGCCTCCGCCTGTGTACATGTATGTACCCGAGAACAGAGTGAAGCCCGTGGTGGTGCTGGCCCCGGTGATGTGTAACGAAAATACCATTGTAGTTGTGACTTGGTCAAGTTGTTGCTGCTTCGACTGTAGTTTGTTCTTCACGGCGAGTCGGTGACTCCCGCCGGCTACCCTGTGTTCGCATCGACACCATGTGGTCCACAATGACGTGGTCCGAAGTTGCTCTGGACGTCGCATGGTGCGCAGCTGTTGTGTTTTGGCGGCGTGTTGCCGTGGCTGTGGCTCGCGCTCACACATGCATCGGCATGGATCGGAGCAGTGTTTTCGGGCTCCTTGTAGCATGCTACCGTTCTTTCAAGGCAGCGCGACCCAACGCACCTCATTCAGCCGTGAAAGCCATTCTGCAGTTTTGGTGGGTTGCTGTTGATCACGTGTCAGTGTCGGGCCCTTCAGTGCAACTGACTATCACCGGACGAACCATGCCGCTGCCACAGGGTCCTGTTCGCCGTACTGCACTTTATCAGCGGCATTACCGTGGCATACACGCGTGAACTGAAGGTGTTGCTCATCGCAGCGTGCTTGGTGACGGATCGGGTGCGCCGGCGCTTGTGTGCTGCGCTACTTGTGGTGGTGCAGCTGTGTGACTAGAGTGACATGTGTCGTGTGTGGCATTTTGCTGGTGTGGTCACAGGGCGAAACTGTTACGCCAGCACTTGTCAACAACACTGTTGGACCTCTTTTTCGCAAGTATGGCTCCCCCACGGAGCGGCGATTGGTGTGGCTCCGGAAGCAGCTCGTGTCGCTGGTTAGTCACACCCACCGCTCGACCGCCACATCAATGTTGAACACAACCCTCGAAGCGGCCGATGTGTCTGGTGAGTCGTGTTGGGTGCTGCAGCACAACCGCCGCATGGGAAGTGCATACAATGACATTTTCTCATTCACACGTGTCGTGGGTGCTTGTCGGCTGTGCCCCCAGAATTGAAGGACATGAAGCAAACCCTAGAAGATTGTGCACAACTTCTGTCGGTACGTGTTTGTCACGTGTTGTGGCGCAGCGTTGATACGCTAGCTGGGCGACGTAGTGTGACGACGACATTACGTCGTTTTCTTGTTCAATTACTCAGCGTGAGGCTCGTCGCCGCCGAACACGGAAGCTCCGCCGTGGGCGTGATCGTCTCAGCAGGTATCGATGAGTGTGTATGTGTGTGTTGCGGCCTTTTTGTGGCTCAGTGATGATGTGCCACGCAGTGGCAAGCACGCGGAGCCAGCAACACCAGCGAGCGTTACAGACTCTCCAGGCATCATCAACGGAAAGTTCATTCTTCCTTCTGACTCCTCTTCTGATGACGTCGACGCCAGCAAGCTTCCTGAATCCAAAGTCGCAGCAGACACTTTCATCGACGATGACACGGACTCGGATGAGTACCTGGATGAGTTCATCAACGACAGCGAGCCCTGGGTTCGTATTGCTCGCGTCGGCCGTGACCCCTACACCCCTGCTGGAACGGGCATGCGGCAACGTCGGCGGCCCATGAGGTATTCGACGGGTGGGGTGCAAGGTGCTTCATGACGTGTCGGGCTGCAAAGGTGCTTCATGATTGCGTCCGTGCTGCACCCACTTGCAATTAATTTTCAGCTAGCTCTTTTGCGTACATTTCTTTTGGAGCCCCTTTGGTCATGGCAGCACTGCGTTCTTTGGTCGTGATAACACTACGAGCAGCTGTTTGAATGTGGTGAATCACTCTGTGAGCGAGCGCTGTGTGAAACTACGTGAGCGAAGCTTCCTTGTGATGCCGGTACTTTCAGTCTATTTCTAAACATTGGGCACGAGTTTTGTGCGGCAACAGCCTGTGCCCACGTCGCTTGTGCGCACTTGGTGCGGTCGCCATGGCTTCAGTCCGTGCGAGGGCGACTCCAACGCAACGGTCGTCCGAGAAACGTAGTAGTGCATCGTATGCTCGTGCAAAGGTGGGTGTTGTCGCGTTGCCGCCACGGTGCGTTGTCTCACGCGCGACCGCATCGATCCATCCTGAACGTCTGTCCGCAGCGTTCTTCCGCTGCCGGTGCAAGTAGCAGCACCACGATGACCGCCACAACGTCCACAGAACAGCGTCAGGACAGAGCGTTTGCATTTGCAGCCATTGTGGTGTTGGTCGTGGCCCTTGCTGGCGGTTTTGCTGTGATGACGGTCTTCAACCAGGCCTCGCCGCACAGCAACAAGCAGCACCATCACCACCAGCAACATAGCCAGCCACAGAGACAACGCGTCCCGCACCCCAGTGGAAGGCGAGTGAGAGACACGGAACGTCATCTTCAGGTGTCGCTGGAGGATTTGTACACAGGGGCAACCAAACAGGTACGCAAACCACGTTGCTCACACCAGCGTGCGTGACACAGCCACCCTCATGTACCATGCGTCGACGGTTGCCTCGACAGATCTCGACACAACACAATGTGATATGTCCTGTGTGTGGGGGCTTGGGACATGACCCCGAAGCTGGAACAAAGATGGTACGATATGACAGGTGGTGTGTGTGCCGCAAGTGTTGTGCTGAAGAAGTGCTGTGGATGTGTTTGTTGCTGTGTTGTTCCTCAGTGCCCTGTGTGCAAGGGCAGGGGTGTTCAGGAGTTCATTCAAAGAATTGGAAACATGCAACAAAAGTTCCGCACGCAGTACGTGTGGGGTTGCGTCTCCTCGGGGGCAAGAGCACACCCGTACTTGGGTTTACAACCAGCTCGCGGTTGTGGTTTGGTTTCGTTGCTGGTGTTTCCTGGTGTGGGGTGTGTGCTGTCTGTCAGTTGCCAGCACTGTGGAGGCTCAGGCCATGTCGTCGGAAAGGTGTGCCATCGGTGCCATGGTCAGCGTCTTGTGACACAAGCGGACCAGTTTGAGGTCAACATTCAGCCCGGTGCCTCGAATGGTGACACCGTGGTGAGTCCTGCCAAACCAACACGCACTGTTTGCACCCATGCTTGTCTTTCTTCACCATACGCCCGTCCTTTGTGTTGTTGTTGCAGGTTGTGTTTGAAGGGGGTAACCAGCATCCAGACGCGGGACCAGGTGACTTGGTGCTCCACATTCAGGAAGCAGGACATGCGCGGTTTCGGCGAGACAAGAACGACCTGCATACTGACATCAGGCTATCGCTGGAGGAAGTCCGTCCTGTGCTGCTCTTGCGTTTTGTTTTGTTTTGTTTTTGGTCTTGTTTTGTTTTTCCTTCCTGGATGTGTCTTATACCTCGTAATCCCTCCGTTCCCCATGCCACACGTTGCTGTACAGGCGTTGTTGGGCTTTTCCAGGGAGATCAAGCACCTCGACGCACATGTGGTGACCTTATCTGACAAGGGTGACGTTGTTGCTCACGGTTCGTACATGGGCGCACTGGCTGGCTGTTCGCGGCATTGGGTTGAGACTCATCGATGCATTGTGACGACGTTCCAGACGATGTCATTCGTGTGCGTGGTGAAGGCATGCCTCTTGCGGGCAGCAATCGACGGTCGTTTGGGGACCTGCTCGTCCACGTTCATGTACAATTCCCGGCACGCCTATCACGGGAGCAGGTTGAGGGTGCGTGATGGCTTGCAGCCGATGGCTCCCCACTCTACGCACTGGCAGTTTCGTTTTGTCTCACTAACGTGTGTGTTGGAGTGGGTTGGCGTTGTGACGCGTGCGTTTTCATGTCCGTGGACAGCTGTAGGCAGAGTGTTCCCTGAGTAGCAAGGCAGCTTGCGAACGAGCACAAAACGACTCGATTCTTTCTTCCGGAGATATGCTTTCACGCATCACAACTTCTGCGCCATGAAAGTGTTGTACAGACCCTTGTCGCGCTTGAGAACCTCTGAAAAGGGGCCCAGGATCCTCCGTAGTGTGGTGCGGTTCAAAGACAGCAACCGCGCGTCACCAATGGCAGTGACACTCGCCGTGCGAGGTCGATCAGACAACAACGCCATCTGCACCAGACAACACACACACACACACCAATCGTCAGCGTCGCCGCCAACAGTGACCTCTCACTCCCCTCAGCCTAGGCCCCTTGTCGCACCTCGCCAAAGTACGAGCCGGGACCGATTCGACACAGTTCGCGCGGTGCGGACACTGGTGAAAGCTGCTGGGTGATAACCACTCGTCCCTGCACACAAAGCACAATCGCCAAACAATCAGGCCGGTGGAAAGTGCAGCGTCATCCAAACAAAACAAAAACTAGGCAACGAACCGCCTCAACGATGTACATGTGACGGCCCGGGTCGTTTTGACGAAGGATCACCTCGCCATCAGAGTAGGTGACTGCGTCGAGCGAGTCGGCCAGAGTGCTGCGTTCGAGCTCTGTGAGTGTGGCTGCGCGGTGGCACGTGTGAGGGTGATGAGTCCGGGTGTCAACAAAGCAGGGTGCGAACGGCCAGGGCACAGACAGAGCGTACAAAGAATGGGGATGTTGATCAAGAACTCAGTGCGGCGCTTGCGCGTCTCCAGTATGTACTCCATGATTGTGAGTTTCATCGTGTCACGATCCAGGATCCACAACTTGACATCCTCGGTTGCAACCTACGGCGGGGGCGGAAACGCGACCATGTCCACAAGCAACCGGGTCAGTGCCATGCCACGCGTGCAGTTTCAACGCATCACAAGCAGGGCAAGGTGTGCTGTCACACTCGTGACGCACCTCTGCAGTGTGCTCGCGCGGAACGGCGTAGAGGCACTGGTGGGCACCAAAGTATTGCCCTCTTCGAACCGGCATGACCTGCACATGTTCAGTGTCCATGTCAGCACCGTGCAGCGGCCCAGACGACCGCAGCCGCGGCAGCGACGTCGACAGTGACTGCAACGCACGGTTTCTAACTCCCTGTTGGGTTTGGTTTGTCGGAGGTTCACTTGACCCGAGACCACGACATACATCGTGGAGGCGTCCAGTTGTCCTGTATGCACGTGTGCGCATGTCCACCACAATGAGCCCCGGCTTATCGCGCACCCCACTACCCTTCAGGCTTCCGGGTTTCCAGGCCGGATGTGCCACCCAGTCACACCCACAATCATACCCACCTTGCTTGTAGATCACCTTGCCTTTCTCTGGCGACGACGGAATCATGGCCATGACCAGCTTCTCCAGCTCTTCCTCTGGGATGCGCTCAAACAACGGAAACGAACGCAGCATGGGCTTCAACATTTCGATGTCCTCCGGACTTTTCGGGACACGCCGCCGACGAAAGTGGTTGTCCATCTGCGCACGCACCAACGCCCAGGTCAGGACAGAAGCAGGATGGGGGGTGGAACATGAAAGCAAGCAAGCAAGCGACGGGGAATCCACCGCCGTAGGCGGAGCAACAAGGCGCAACAAGGGGCATGCTGACATGCAGGTCGACAGGCAGGCAGGCAGGCAGGCAGGCATGTCGGTCGAGCAAGCACAGCACGCACGTCATCTGGCTCGATACTCGGGGCAGAAAAGGCACCACGGCGGTGCCGAGATCGGCGATGAATGGGCTTGTCACGCCGCTCATCTTCCTCGTCGTCTTCTTCCTCCTCTTTCTCGTCTTCATCATACAGGACTGTCGGGGGC
>Ga0213833_1003174_pt1 | contig 10204 bp, 8 predicted proteins | sample SWATP21_FD_160575 | JGI IMG/M metagenome (GOLD analysis project Ga0213833, IMG submission 160575) | Coastal seawater microbial communities from Marineland, Florida, United States - SWA TP2 #1 | ecosystem: Environmental > Aquatic > Marine > Coastal | place: USA: Florida | collected 2016-08-14
CCCCGCATGCCCGCCAGCTGGCGAATCTGCGCGGGGGAACCACGAGCACCGGAGTCTGCGTAGATGTAAACGGAGTTGAAGGAATCCTGCTCCTCGTCTTCGCCCTGACGGTTTTTAACAGTCTCCTTAGAGAGACCTTCCATCATGGACTTGGAGACCAGGTCGTTGGCACGCGACCAGATGTCGATGACCTTGTTGTATTTCTCACCGGCAGTAACAAGACCCGAGGCAAACTGCTTCTCGATCTCTTTCACTTCTTCTTCGGCACTGTCGACGATTTCAGCTTTGGCAGCAGGAATCTCAAAGTCATTCACGCCGATAGACGAACCGGAGCGGGTTGAGTATTCAAAACCGGTATACATCAGCTGGTCAGCGAAGATAACGGTCGCTTTCAAACCAACGATACGGTAACAGGCGTTCAGAATGCTGGAGATCGCCTTCTTGGTCATGGCCTTGTTGACCATCTCAAAGGGCAGACCCTTCGGCACAATGCGCCACAAATTGATACGACCGACAGTGGTATCAACAATCATATTGCGCGTTTGCATCTCGCCGTTGTCGTCAATCGCATTTTCCACGATACGACACTTGATCCGCGCTTGCAGATCAACAGCCCCGGCACCGTAGGCGCGAGACACTTCGTCAGGATTGGCGAAGGTCATACCTTCACCGCGCGCGTTCACGCGATCGCGCGTCATCCAGTACAACCCGAGTACCACGTCCTGGGAAGGAACGATAATCGGCTCACCGGAGGCGGGCGACAGAATGTTGTTGGTCGACATCATCAACGCGCGCGCTTCGAGTTGGGCCTCAATGGTCAAGGGCACGTGAACTGCCATCTGGTCGCCGTCAAAGTCGGCGTTGTAGGCCGCACAAACGAGCGGGTGCAACTGAATGGCCTTACCTTCGATCAGCACCGGCTCGAAGGCCTGAATGCCCAAACGGTGAAGGGTAGGCGCGCGGTTCAGCAGAACGGGGTGCTCGCGGATAACTTCAGCGAGAATATCCCAGACTTCCGGGGGTTCGCGCTCAACCATCTTTTTGGCAGCCTTGATGGTGGTAGCCAGACCACGGGCCTCCAGCTTGCCGAAGATAAAGGGCTTGAACAGCTCAAGCGCCATTTTCTTGGGCAGACCACACTGGTGCAGTTTCAAGGTCGGACCAACCACGATAACCGAACGGCCGGAGTAGTCGACACGTTTGCCGAGCAGGTTCTGACGGAAGCGGCCCTGCTTGCCCTTGATCATGTCGGCCAGGGATTTCAGCGGACGCTTGTTGGAGCCGGTAATCGCTCGACCGCGACGACCGTTGTCCAGCAGCGCATCGACAGATTCCTGCAGCATGCGCTTTTCGTTGCGCACGATGATGTCCGGCGCATTCAAATCGAGCAGACGCTTGAGGCGGTTGTTGCGGTTGATCACGCGGCGGTACAGGTCGTTCAGATCAGACGTTGCAAAGCGGCCACCATCCAGCGGCACCAAGGGACGCAGATCCGGCGGCAGTACCGGCAAGACTTCCATAACCATCCACTCGGGGCGGTTGTCGGACTCGGCCAGAGCTTCGATCAGCTTCAGGCGCTTGGACAGCTTTTTGATTTTGGTTTCGGAATTGGTTGCGGGAATATCTTCGCGCAACTGGGCAATTTCCTCGTCCAGCTTCAGATCGATCAGCAGATACTGAATTGCTTCAGCACCCATCTTGGCAGTGAATTCGTCGCCAAATTCTTCCATGGCTTCAAAAAACTGCTCGTCGGTCAGTAGCTGGCCGCGATCCAGCGTAGTCATACCCGGATCGGTAACCACGTAGGACTCAAAATACAGAATGCGCTCGATGTCACGCAGGGTCATATCCAGCAGCAAGCCAATGCGGCTGGGCAGTGACTTCAAAAACCAGATATGGGCAACCGGGGATGCCAGTTCGATGTGGCCCATGCGCTCGCGGCGCACTTTGGCCAGAGCGACTTCAACACCACATTTCTCGCAGATAACGCCACGGTGCTTGAGGCGTTTTTACTTGCCACACAGACACTCGTAGTCTTTAACCGGGCCAAAGATCTTGGCACAGAACAAGCCGTCACGTTCGGGCTTGAAGGTCCGGTAGTTAATGGTCTCTGGCTTCTTTACTTCACCAAAGGACCAGGAGCGAATCATGTCGGGCGACGCCAAGCCAATTCGAATGCTATCGAACTCGTCGTTTTGGCCCTGCTTAAGCAAATTCAGTAAGTCTTTCAAGGTCGTTCCTCCGCAAGGGTCTTTTTAGACAGGTGCCGGCTTATGCCGACACCCCTTGCCAACTCAATGGTTGATGTTTATTCCGCATCCAGGTCGATATTGATACCCAGAGATCGAATCTCTTTAACCAGTACGTTGAAGGACTCGGGCATGCCCGGCTCCATACGCTGATCGCCATCAACAATATTTTTGTACATCTTGGTACGACCGTTCACGTCGTCCGATTTGACCGTCAGCATTTCCTGCAAGGTGTAAGCGGCGCCGTAAGCTTCCAGAGCCCACACTTCCATCTCACCGAATCGCTGACCACCGAACTGCGCCTTACCACCCAGCGGCTGCTGGGTAACCAGGCTGTACGAGCCGGTGGAACGGGCATGCATCTTGTCGTCAACCAGGTGGTTGAGTTTGAGCATGTACATGTAGCCAACAGTGACCGGGCGATCAAACTCCTGCCCGGTACGACCATCGCGCAGCACCATCTGGCCGCTGCTTGGCAGTCCGGCCAGCTCCAGAAGCGCCTTGATTTCGCCTTCCTGAGCACCATCGAACACGGGCGTAGCCATCGGCACGCCGCCAACCAGGTTATGTGCCAGCTCCATGATGTCGTCGTCACTGAAAGACTTCAGATCTTCAACACGCAGCGCATTGCTGTTTTTGTTGTAGATGTCTTCCAGTAATTTGCGCACCTCTGCAACCTTGCGCTGAGCCTTGATCATTTCATTGATCTTTTCGCCCAGCCCCTTGGCCGCCATACCCAGGTGTGTTTCAAGCACCTGACCCACGTTCATTCGCGACGGAACACCCAACGGGTTCAGTACGATGTCGACAGGCACGCCGTCAGCGTCATACGGCATGTCTTCTTCGGGCATAATGACCGAGATAACACCCTTGTTGCCGTGACGACCCGCCATTTTGTCGCCGGGCTGTATGCGACGCTTGATAGAAAGATAGACTTTAACGATCTTCAGAACGCCGGGCGCCAGGTCGTCGCCAGTAGACAATTTACGTTTCTTGTCTTCAAAGCGGCGCTCCAGTGATTCCTTTTGAGCGTCCAGCTGGGCGGCAACGTCTTCGATCAGGCTGTTCAGGCCATCGTCTGACAGGCGCAGTTTGAACCAGTCATCCTTATCCAGACCGGCAAGCACGTCGGCTGTGAGTTCGGTGCCCTTTTTCAGGCCGGCACCGCTAACCACGTTTTGACCGGTCAAGGCGTTGGTCAAACGCGCATACGTCGCCTCTTCCAAAATGCGGTATTCCTCGTTCAAGTCCTTACGGAACTTGTCGAGCTGCATTTTTTCAATTTCCTGGGCGCGCTTGTCTTTTTCAAGACCATCGCGGGTGAAAACCTGCACGTCGATAATCGTACCCTTGGTGCCCGACGGCACGCGCAGGGAGGTGTCTTTAACATCAGACGCCTTTTCACCGAAGATGGCACGCAGCAGCTTTTCTTCCGGCGTCAGCTGGGTTTCACCTTTTGGCGTTACCTTGCCCACCAGAATATCGCCGGGGCCAACTTCTGCACCGATATAAACGATGCCGGACTCGTCCAGCTTAGCCAGCGCAGATTCACCCACATTGGGAATATCCGAAGAAATCTCTTCAGAGCCCAGCTTGGTGTCACGGGCAATACAGGTCAGCTCTTGAATATGAATAGTGGTAAAGCGATCTTCTTTGACCACACGCTCTGAAACGAGGATGGAGTCTTCAAAGTTGTAACCGTTCCAGGGCATGAACGCGATACGCATGTTCTGGCCCAGAGCCAGCTCACCGAGGTCAACCGAAGGACCATCCGCCAGAACGTCGCCACGCGCAACCGACTCGCCGGAGCGAACAATAGAGCGCTGGTTAATGCAGGTGTTCTGGTTTGAACGCGTGTATTTGGTCAGGTTGTAGATATCAACCGGTGGCTGACCAGATTGAACCTCTTCCTCGTTAACGCGAACGACAATACGAGCCGCGTCAACACTATCGATCACACCGCCACGACGAGCAACCACACAAACACCCGAATCACGTGCGACGTAGCGCTCCATGCCGGTACCAACCAAAGGCTTCTGAGCGATCAGTGTAGGAACCGCCTGACGCTGCATGTTTGACCCCATCAGGGCACGGTTAGCATCATCGTGCTCAAGGAAGGGAATCAACGATGCCGCAACAGATACAACCTGCTTGGGCGACACGTCCATGTACTGAACTTCAGACGGGTCCTTAACGGTAAATTCGTTGCGGTGACGCACAGCAACCAGATCGTCGACCAGCTTGTTGTTCTTGTCTACCGTGGCAGACGACTGGGCGATAACGTACTCGGCTTCATTGATCGCCGACAGGAACTCGATTTCGTCGGTGACCTTGCAATCGATAACCTTGCGATACGGACTTTCCAGAAAACCGTATTCGTTGGTGCGTGCGTAGGTCGCCAGTGAGTTAATCAGACCGATGTTCGGGCCTTCCGGCGTTTCGATTGGACAAACCCGGCCATAGTGCGTCGGGTGAACGTCGCGGACTTCAAAGCCTGCACGCTCACGGGTCAGACCACCCGGGCCAAGAGCCGATACACGGCGCTTGTGGGTAATTTCCGACAAGGGGTTGTTCTGGTCCATAAACTGGCTGAGCTGGGAAGAACCAAAAAACTCCTTAACCGCAGCGGCAACCGGCTTGGCATTGATCAGGTCCTGAGGCATCAGGCCTTCGCTCTCGGCCATGGACAGACGCTCTTTAACTGCGCGCTCTACCCGCACCAGACCAACACGGAACTGGTTCTCGGCCATTTCGCCGACGCTTCGCACACGGCGGTTACCCAGGTGGTCGATATCATCAACTACACCTTTACCGTTACGAATTTCAACCAGCGCTTTAAGCACGTCGACGATGTCGTCTTTACTCAGCGTGCCTTCGCCCACAATTTCTTCGCGGCCGAGGCGGCGGTTGAATTTCATGCGACCGACCGCTGACAGGTCGTAACGCTCTGCAGAAAAGAACAGGTTCTGGAACAGGTTTTCTGCGGATTCCTTGGTCGGCGGTTCGCCGGGACGCATCATGCGATAAATTTCTACCAGAGCTTCCAACTGGCTGTTCGCCGAGTCAATGCGCAGGGTATCGCTGATGAAAGGACCACAGTCCAGCTCATTCGTATACAGCGTGTCGATAGAATCAATGCCTGCCTTCTCAAAAGCTTCCAGCATTTCATCGGTAATTTCATCGTTACAGGGGAACAGTACTTCGCCTGTGCCTTCATCGATCACGTCTTTTGCCAGTGAACGGCCAATAACGTATTCACGCGGTACAATCAGCTCGGTGATCTTGGCTTTCTGAATCTGGCGAATATGGCGCGCCGTTATCCGGCGACCGGATTCAACAATCACTTCACCGCTCTTGTCGCAGATATCGAAGGTGGCTATTTCACCGCGCAGACGTTCTGGAATTAGCGCTATCGAGAAACTGCCTTCGCCCGAAGCCTTAAAGGTGTTTACATCGAAGAACATGCCGAGAATTTCTTCGGCCTGGTAGCCCAGTGCGCGCAGCAGAATGGTTGCCGGCAATTTACGACGACGGTCTATACGAACGTAAACCAGATCTTTCGGGTCGAATTCAAAGTCGAGCCACGAGCCACGGTAAGGAATCACCCGCGCTGAATAAAGGAGCTTGCCGGAGCTGTGGGTTTTGCCGCGATCGTGATCGAAAAACACACCCGGAGAACGGTGCAGCTGGGAAACGATTACGCGCTCGGTACCATTTACAACAAAAGTACCGTTATCCGTCATCAGGGGAATTTCACCCATGTAGACTTCTTGTTCTTTAATATCCTTGATGCTTTTGTTTGCTGATTCTTTATCGTAAATAATCAGGCGAACTTTTACCCGCAAAGGTACGGCGTAGGTCACACCCCGGAGCTGGCACTCATTGACATCAAATGCGGGCTCGCCCAGGCTGTAGTCAACATACTCCAGAGCTGCATTACCGGAGTAGCTAACAATGGGAAATACAGATTTGAACGCAGCGTGCAGGCCATAATCGCCACGCTCGCCAAGAGGCGTTCCTTCCTGGGTGAACTTCCTGTAGGAGTCCAGCTGAATCGCCAGGAGGTAGGGTACGTCCATGACGTACGGCATTTTGCCAAAATCCTTGCGGATACGTTTTTTCTCAGTGTACGAGTAAGCCATCAGCACTCCCCAGCATCATATCCTGACCTGCGCACCCACCCGGTGCAGCAGCGTCTTTACCCGGCAGACTCTTCATATAGCAAGAGTCCCGCCGCATGGAACCGGCACGTGAGCCGATTCTAAAATCCGGAAACAGCAAAAGGCCGGCGGGAATACCCACCAGCCTCGCTGTTTATTGGCCCGCCTTGCGCGCCAACAGCAACTTACTTCAGCTCGACAGTAGCGCCGGCTTCTTCCAGTTGCTTTTTAGCTTCTTCGGCTTCAGCTTTAGAGGCGCCTTCTTTGATAGTGGCAGGTGCGCCATCTACCATGTCTTTCGCTTCTTTCAGACCAAGACCAGTCAGACCACGAACGGCTTTGATGACGTTAACTTTCTTGTCACCAGCAGCAGTCAGTACGATGTCGAACTCAGTTTGCTCTTCAGCAGCTGCACCAGCATCAGCAGCAGCGGCAGGAGCCGCAGCAACTGCAGCGGCTGCAGTTACGCCGAATTTCTCTTCCATTGCTTCGATGAGCTCAACAACCTGCATAACGCTCATTTCGGCAATTGCATTCAAGATATCGTCTTTTGACAGAGCCATGTTTAACTCTCCTAATTACTGTGTCGAATAAATTTAACGAAGATCTGCTTACGCAGCTTCTTTCTGATCGCGAACGGCCGCGAGAGTACGAACCAATTTGCCTGGAACCTCGTTCATTGTACGAACCAGCTTCGCTGTCGGCGCCTGCATAACACTCATCAACATGGAGAGTGCCTGATCGCGCGTCGGCAGTTTTGCCAGAACGTCCAATTGACTGGCTGCCAGCATCTGGCCGCTTACCGCGAGTGCCTTAACCTCGAACTTGCCATGCTCTTTCGCAAAGTCTTTGAAAATACGAGCAGCCGCACCCGGATCCTCCAGTGAGAATGCCAACAGCGAGGGTCCAACAAAGGACTCTACGGCACACTCAAATTCAGTTCCTTCAACAGCACGCTTGGCCAGTGTGTTGCGCACGACGCGCAGATACACATTGGCTTCACGAGCTTTTTTGCGAAGCTCAGTCATTTCGCTGACCGTGCAACCGCGAGCATCCGCGACTACGAGGGACAGTGCACTGGCGGCAGTCTCGTTAACATCAGCAACAATCGCTTTCTTGTCTTCGAGTCTTAATGCCACTTGGATTTTCTCCTGGATTTGTCTAGCTAGTTACCGTAAGGCTCGGCGATACTGCTGCCTTGCCACTCTTTGGTGAACAAATCCAATCCACCATCTGCGTAGGTCTGTGCCGGTAAATCGCTTGCGCGAAACACAAATTAAAGCTTGCCTCTCAGCTCGCCACCTACGGTCTTTGATGGCCTTTGGCATGACACAGCGGTCTGCCAAGACCACAAAGTTCTATAACGGCGCTACAACTGCGCCGCAAACCCCTTAGACTGCCAGACTGCTCTGATCAATCGCCAGGCCTGGCCCCATTGTGGAGGACAGGGTGATTTTCTTCAGGTAAACACCTTTGCTTGACGCAGGCTTGGCCTTTCTCAGGTCAGCCAGCAGGGCTTCGATATTTTCCTTGATTGCATTGCTTTCAAACGAAATGCTGCCCACGGCGCCATGGATAATGCCGTTTTTGTCAGTACGGAAGCGCACCTGACCAGCCTTGGCATTTTTAACGGCAGTTTCGACATCCGGAGTAACAGTGCCGGTTTTCGGGTTAGGCATCAGGCCGCGGGGACCCAGCACCTGGCCGAGCTGACCAACAACGCGCATTGCGTCCGGCGAGGCCACAACGACGTCAAAATCCATCATGCCGCCTTTAACCTGTTCGGCCAGATCGTCCATACCCACGAAATCTGCTCCGGCCGCCTTGGCCTTTTCAGCATTGTCGCCCTGGGTAAATACCGCGACACGAACCGATTTACCGGTACCGTGCGGAAGGGTTGTCGCTCCGCGAACCACCTGATCGGATTTACGCGCATCAACACCGAGATTGATGGCAACATCAATGCTTTCGGGAAACTTGATTGCGGTAACGTCTTTCAGCAGGGCTACAGCTTCATCGATAGCATACAGTTTGCCGGGCTGAACTTTTTCATTGATCGCTTTTTGACGCTTGCTCAACTTGGCCATTTACACACCCTCCACTTCGATACCGGCGGCGCGCGCGCTGCCAGCTATAGTGCGAACTGCCGCATCCATATCTGCCGCAGTCAGGTCGGGCATTTTCAGGGTTGCGATTTCTTCCAGCTGGGCACGATTAACCTTGCCAACCTTGTTGGTGTTGGGGGTACCGGAACCCTTCTTGATACCTGCCGCCTTTTTCAGCAGGAAGGCTGCTGGCGGAGTCTTTTTAACGAAGGTGAAGCTGCGATCCGAATAAACCGTGATCACAACAGGAATCGGCATGCCTTTTTCAAAATCCTGCGTTTCCGCATTGAAGGCCTTACAAAATTCCATGATGTTCACACCGTGCTGACCCAAAGCTGGACCAACAGGAGGACTGGGGTTAGCTGAACCAGCAGCTACCTGCAGCTTGATATAAGCATTTACTTTCTTAGCCATGTTTCACTCCTTGTGGGTAGTAGCGCCTCGCGGTCTTGCGACCGGTCACCGGCTCCCCGGGTTACCGCCAGGCGCTATACGCCCGACAAATTGCTTAACCTTTTTCGACCTGCCCAAACTCCAGCTCAACGGGAGTAGATCGGCCGAAAATAAGAACCGCCACACGCAGGCGACTCTTCTCGTAATTCACCTCTTCAACAACACCATTAAAGTCGTTAAAGGGACCATCAACCACACGCACCATTTCACCCGGCTCGAAGAGCGTCTTGGGCTTGGGCTTGTCTCCGGTTTCAACGCGCTGCAAAATCGCATTGGCCTCGGCTTCTGTAATTGGCGCAGGCTGGTCTGCCTTGCCACCGATAAAGCCCATAACACGAGGCGTCTCTTTAACAAGGTGCCAGGTATCGTCGTTCAATTCCATTTCCACCAGCACGTAGCCGGGGAAAAACTTGCGCTCGCTCTTTCGCTTCTGACCGCCGCGCATTTCCACCACTTCTTCGGTGGGCACCAGCACTTCACCAAACTGATCTTGCATACCGGCCAGCTCGATGCGCTCTTTCAGCGCAGCGGCAACCTTCTTTTCGTAGCCTGAATAGGCGTGTACCACGTACCAACGCTTTGCCATGCTTACCTCTAACCGATAATCAGGGACGCCAGCCAGCTAAGCAGCGTATCCAGACCCCACAAAATAAGGGCCATAACCACCACAAAGGCGACAACCATCAGGGTTGTTTGCGTGCTCTCCTGCCGGGTAGGCCACACAACCTTGCGAATTTCTGTGCGCGCTTCTTTCGACAATTTCCAGAAAGCAGCCCCTTGCGTTGTCTGCACGGCAACAAATGCGGCAACCACGGCCAGACCCAGCAAGGCCAGCACGCGATACAACAGGGACTCATCACCGAAGTAAACGTTGCCTGCCACGCCTAACGACACCAGCACAACAACGACAAACCACTTCAGGCCATTCAAGCGGCCACCTTGTTCCGCTTTTGCGTTCATCCAGACACTTCCTTTTCGCTAAGCGAAAAACACCACTTTACTCTACGCAAAGCGGTGCTCAATGATACATGGCAGGCCAGGAGGGACTCGAACCCCCAACACCCGGTTTTGGAGACCGGTGCTCTACCAATTGAACTACTGGCCTTCAACGCCGAGCTGCAACATCAGCAAGACCGGCGCCACTTACTCAATAAAGCTACTTACTCGACGATCTTGGCAACGACGCCAGCACCGACGGTACGACCGCCTTCACGGATCGCAAAACGCAGACCTTCTT
>Ga0213833_1003176_pt1 | contig 10198 bp, 5 predicted proteins | sample SWATP21_FD_160575 | JGI IMG/M metagenome (GOLD analysis project Ga0213833, IMG submission 160575) | Coastal seawater microbial communities from Marineland, Florida, United States - SWA TP2 #1 | ecosystem: Environmental > Aquatic > Marine > Coastal | place: USA: Florida | collected 2016-08-14
CTGAACGCTCGGTTCCCATGGGAATCGCCACTGGAAATATCCGCGAAGGTGCTTCATTAAAATTGGGGCGTGGAGACTTGTGGCGGTATTTTTCTTTGGGAGGCTTTGGCGACGATGCGGAAGTCCGTTCTAATATCCTACGAGCAGGTTGGAAAAGAGCCATAAATCAGTTTGGGGGACCTGAAACCCCTGAAGAAGTTCTTGTGATTGGTGATACCACGCGTGATATCACGGCAGCACGAGAAGCAGGGATGAAAGTGGCAGCTGTGGCGACAGGTTCTGTTTCTTACCAGGACCTGGCTGCTGAGAAGCCTGATTACCTTTGGGAGTCCATGTTTGAGGGCTTATCCTGGATGCAAAATGGTGGTCTCTCTTAAGCAAGAGTTAAAATGACAATTCCAAAAGTGCGTTGATGATGCTATATTCCTGAAGAGGTCAATAGATAATCATGGGAACGGCTGGAGGAATTTATGGCCAAATTACTTCGCAAGCGCTTTGTAACTGAAGAAAAACTGACTAGAGAACAAGCTCTTTGGCTTTGCAAAGCTATTCTTACCCATTACCGAATAGACGGCCAACAAACCAGTGATCAGCATGATGATTTTAACTGGTTAAACCGAGTACACAAGACCGGCCGTTATAAGAGAGGTCGGGATTGGAGTGTCCATCCCATTGGTTTTGATTTGAAAGAGGCTTGGTACGGTACACAAAAATCTGGAATTCGTGAAGCTTGGGCTGGGCTGGTTGCATTGCCTGTCTCAAAGGATCAAGCGGCTCCAGAGGATCACCGTACTTACCGTGTGTATGGGTTAAGAGATAACAACACTTTGTCCATTGCAGTGTACCGAGTGACTGAAGTGGTGGCCACATCAAAAGATGCCAGCTACCTGAAGTATGTTGGTGAATGTTTTAAGCAGCTCCAGCCAGATGCTGAAGAAGTTCCTGAGTACGATCCAAAAGGGCGATTGGGAGCCACGAAGAAGGTCCAAGAAAAGAAACCCAAGTGGGCTTCTCGTCGAAGACGTTCTTCATGATTTGTCCGTCTCCTGTCGCTTCACTTTGACTGCAATTCGTTCATTCGTTTTTATATTTCTCCCATATACCCATCTCGTCTAACTTCATTTTTTGGAGGCTATTGAATTGATGTTGGTGAACGTTTCGAAAGGAAAGGTCGTTTTTTCTGTCGTGTTTTTTGTCCTATTCGGTTTTTCTGCGCTGGGCTATGCCAAGAAAAAGAAGCCCAAAAAAGCCAAAAAAGCACTTGCAAAAAAACCTCTCAAAAAGACCAAAAACACTCTGGCTGGTGTTGTGAAGATAAACAAAGACGCATACCTTTGGGCGTCCTCTTTGAAACTTCTTGAGATCGGTATTCGGACAGGTCACGATCTCCTCTTGCAAGAAACCAAACGCTCTTTGTCATCTGATTTGCATCAGGTGCGGATCAAGTGGAATGCTGCTTCTATCCAGAGAATCACCGGAGCTTACACCTATTATACCAAGCGTATGAGGTTGCAATTTCCCGCTGTGAAGAAGGATATCGCAATTCTGGAAAAGAAGGTGAAGTTATTAAATGATGCTGCCAAACAGTTGGAAAAAGCCGCTGTCGACGGCAAACTCAACAAATTGACTATGAATATGGCACTGCAAAAGATACTTGCAACCAAACTTCCGGTCATTGGTAAACATTCGAAAAAGCTCTCTGAGAAAAAGCGAAAACTCCTTCTTGCGAGTATTACCGGCTTTGCTACTGGAAATGAACTTTTGATGTTTTTCCGGATTCGTCAGGTGGTGCGCCATCTTTCTGGAGCCAAAAGTACCAAAGAGCATAAAGGGCAAATTGCGCTTGTTTTTAACCATATGAAGTACCAACGAGGTGTCTTTAGGACCTTGAAACGTTGGCTTGGAAAGTCCACCAAAGGACTTGGCCTCTTCCTTTACCACAGCGCGTTGCTTGCAAGATGTGCTTTGCTTCAAAGCAAAGCATCAGAAAGTCCTTCTACCAAACGAAAAAAGCTTGTCTTACGCTATAGAAAGCGTATGAGACAATTAAAACAGTCACTTGTAAAGACCAACCCCAGTTTTGGTTCTTTATGGCGAAGTGCCGTGGATGAATAATGCGATATGACCCAATGATGGTGCCAGTGCCATGAGTAAACGTACCCCCCGCCGACGAAGACATTCCAACCGACCCAAAGCACCTCGTAAACAAAAATCCTTGGACGATTACATCCCAGGACTTGTGATCTCTGTCCTTGGAAAAGGCTATCTTGTAGACGTAAAAGGCGAGATATGGACCTGTCGTGTACGAGGTCGCATTTTTACTGGTGAAAAGCGTACAAAGCCTCTTGTAGGCGATCTCGTAGGTATTGAACCGATGGGTGAGCCTCTAAAAGGCATTATTACAATGATCGAAAAGCGTCGTTCTGTCCTTGCGCGTACTTTCCCCGAAGTGGGAGGAGAGCAACTTCTTGTTGCGAATATCGATCAAGTGTTGATCTGTACTGCGCTTAAAGAACCTCCCTTTCGGCCTGCTTTGGTGGATCGCTATCTGGTCACTTGTGAAGCTCTGTCACTCAAACCTGTCATTTTGGTGAATAAGATTGATTTGGTGTCTGCAGAAAAAGTTCGTGAGATTTTAGAACCATTTGAAAGCATCGGCTACGAAACGCTTGCTGTCTCTGCAGTCTCCAGTGAAGGTATCGATGAACTCAAAGACTTACTTCAAGGTCGACAATCCGTGCTCACTGGGCCCAGTGGTGTTGGAAAATCTTCACTTGTGAATACCATTCAACCTGGCACCAATTTGAAGACAGGTGCGGTCAATGAGATGACTGGAAAAGGTCGTCACACCACGACTGTTACAAGTCTGGTCCCAGTTGCGGGCGGGCATATCATGGATACACCAGGCATTCGTGAATTTGCTCCCTGGGGAATTGTTGCTGAAGATTTACCTTCCTATTTCGTCGAGTTTGCTCCATTTCTGGGAGAATGTCGATTCCGAGATTGTGTTCATTTCACAGAACCACAATGCGCGGTGAAAGAAGCTGTCGCTTCTGGAGAGATCTTACCTCGCCGCTACGAAAGTTACCTGCACTTACGTGAAGAATTATTGGCCTCTGAAGGAGAATGATATGTTCTTTCGGGTCTCCACCACAAATGTGATCTTGCCGTGGATGCTTTGTTTTGGGCTTTTGTGTGCTCTTATCCCTTTCAATTCTTGTTCCTCTGGACCTGTGGACCCTAAGGAGTTCCAGACCGTCTCAAGTTGGGATGCTGGAGGTGAGAATACCCAAGTCTCTGTGGATGGAGGTAAAGGGGAAGGCCACCCCACAAGCGATGGCTCTCCAGATGCAAAAGAGATTGACGGTGTTGTGGTGGAGAAGATACCAGGCGACGGCGGTCATGTTGTTGACTCACCATTAAAAGATGGCATCCTTCCCGAGAACAAACCAAAACCCAAAAAATTTCGCTTTTGGGTAACTTCTAAAACAGAAGACACAGTTCCTCCAAAAATCAAGTCCTTTTCTTTTTCCAAAAAGTCCATTCAGGCTGGAGAAAGCATCTCTTTTTCCATTGTTCCAGACACAGACTTGTCAGGCGTGATTTCTGCACAGCTTTCTGTACAAGGTCCCAAGAAAAAACACTCTTATTATGCATTGACCTCATTTAACACTTCTGCACAGCGATTCGATGGTGTGATCAAAACTTCGCGATATATCGAACCTGGTGTTTGGAAGATACAAAGAATTTCTCTTTTGGATGCTGCAGGGAACCCTTCTATTGTCTTGGGAGATCAGCCCGTTTTGAAAGGTGCGACATTCACTGTGATCAATCCAAGTGCGGATATTTCGCCACCTGTTTGTACAAAGGTCACTTTAGAAAAGAAGAGTGTGGTTGCAGGCAATAAGATCTCCTATTGGTTGGAAGCCTCGGATAAGGGAACCGGATTGAAAGAGATCACCCTTGAAGCAAGTCCTTCAAAAGGCGGTTCTTCATTGCGTTCAACAGCCTTTTATCACCCTGTGTCAAAAAGGTATCAAGGGTACTTCTTTGTTCCGAAAGACGCTGAAAACGGTGGGTATGTTATCTCTCGAGTAGACCTTTCTGATCGTGCTGAAAACTTTTCTTTTCTGGGGACCAGCGATGCTGTTTTGAAAGGACTGACTTTTACGGTATCTGGAGGCGTTCCATCGAAAAGTCCACCTAGAGAATCCAATCCACCAACAATACATGGTATGTGGATTTCGCCTGAGTTTCCAAAAGAAGGAGATGTTGTTCGTATCGTTGTCTCAGTATCTGATAAAGGTTCTGGCGTACGTTTTGGCTCGGGTGTGATTCTGGATCCCTTGGGCGCACAAAGGTTGCGCTTTGACTTTTGGCACAATCCAGCAAGAAAGCTGTGGGAAGCACAAGTGCGTGTTCCGCTGTACTCTCGTTCTGGGTGGTGGCCTTTAGATTCCATTAGCTTTTCGGATCATGATGGAAATCAAACTCAGATCAAAGGTGAGGCTCTTCAAAAAATCTCGGTTTTGGCCAAGGCTGATTTAGATAAAGTTAGTGAACACTTGGGATTACAAGTCCTGCCTGCTGGGGCGCAATTGGACAGGAAGCCTCCGGTGTTAAAGGGGTTGCGTATCGCTCCGGGAGAGGTGTCTGCTGGAATGAGTGCACGTGTCTATGCAAGACTTGAGGATCCGGGTGGAAGTGGCATTTCATCTGCTTCCTGTACTTTCCAAGGACCCAATACAAGTATAAGAAGAAGAGCTGTACTGTCTTACAATTCAGATACTGGATTTTATGAAGGGAACCTTCGCTTTTCCAAAACAGATTCCAATGGTCGGTGGTGGGTGTCTGGGTGTTATTTGGTGGACAATAACCAGATCTCGTCTTCGGTCCCAGGATTTTCTTTACGTAGACTGCCTTTATTGGATATCTCTAAGGTGACTTCTAAGGCCTCAAGTGATCCTTTTGGACTTTTGGTGAAAGGAAATACACAGCAGCCTGTCAATGACACGAAAAGCCCTGAATTGCTTTCTTTTCGGATCGCTCCTTCTGCTGCGAAGGCAGGAGAGAAGCTCATGTTTTTTGCTAAAGCAAAAGATGACGGAGGTTCGGGTATTTCAGACCTTTCCTGTAAAATGATCGCCGAAAATAAAGGGCAGGTCAATCTTCTTACCGATGTGACAGCAAGTTTGTCTTATCATTCTGGTTATGAAATGTGGGTGGGCACTTTCCAGGTGCCATTGTATGCGATGGGTGGTCAGTGGTGGCTTCAATCTTGTGAATTGTCCGATAATGCGGGGAATTCATCTCTCTTTCAGGGCAGCACCCTGTTTTCTCTCCCTGCAACAGATATATCATCAGTGACAAATCAAGTGGGGAAGGAGCATAGAGGTTTTGTGGTAACTGCGGTGCCACCCAAAAAAGATACCGTTGCTCCAAAAGTGACAGGCATTGCGCTTTATCCGCCAAAGGCTGCGCCAACTGAGTTGATTCGAGTGTTTGTCAAAGCCTCGGATAATGTGGCTGTGGCGAGTGGTTTTTGCTCTATGAAGCCTTCCATTTCTGAAGCGCCAAACACTTCGTATGGTTCTGTTCCTCTTCAATTCAATAGTGCTACATCGCTATGGGAAGGGAATTTTCGGGTGGGACGATTGGCAAAAGAGGGATATTGGTCACTTGCCCGGTGCTTTATTACGGATTCCTCTGGAAACGAAGTGAAATTGGATGAGAACCAATTGGAAAAGCTCCCCAAGATCGATGTGTCGGGGATTGTGAATCCGTCTCATTCCAAGAAAATTGGATTTGAGGTCAGTGGTTCTCAGACTCCGACTCGCGATCAAGTGTCCCCTGAAGCTTCCTCTGTAGCTTTTCTTCCTGCTGATAAAGTCAGTGCAGGGGAGAAGATGATGATTCGGGTGAAGGCTTCCGATAAAGATTCAGGTGTCTCGCGTGTATCAGCGATGTTATCGAGTCCCACTGGGAAATTCTCCGAATTTGCTTCTCTTGAACGAAATTTGGTCAGTGGATTTTGGGAAGGTTTTTTCTCTATTCCGGTGTATAGCGAAGATGGTACGTGGAAACTCACTTCACTGACCGTTTCGGATAGGGCTGGCAATCGAAAATCTTACAGTCACCTGGATGCATTGCTTTCAAAGAAAGAGATCACCGTTTCCAATGCAAAGACTTCTCCTGACAAAAAACCACCGGAACTGACAAATTTTTCTGTGAATAAAAAAGTGGTCTTGGCCGGGAATTCAGTGAGGGTATATGCCAAAGTATCCGATGATTCCAGTGGTGTTGCATCTGTCTCTGTATCATTGCTGTCACCGTCGAAGAAATATCAAACGACTGGACAATTGTTTTGGAATGCTATTTCTGACCGATGGGAAGGGGAAGTTAAGCTTCCGAAAGAGAAAGAAGATGGGATATGGAGTGGATATCGATTCGTAGCAAGAGATCATTCTGGGAAAAGCCTCACTTTGAATGAAAAGCAGACGCTTTTGAAATCTGTTCAAGTCAAAGTCAATGGATCCACACAACCTAAAGATACGAAACCTCCCGAGATTACAAATTTGTCGGTACTTCCGATAAAAGCGATTGCAGGTAAAGCCATGCGAATCTTTGCCAAGGTTTCAGATGATCTATCTGGTGTGAAGTCTGTGTCTCTTGTCCTTAAGCACGACAAAAGTGGTCGACAACTTTGGTCCGTATTGGAATATAACCCAGCCACAAAATGGTATGAAAGAACGCAGTATATTCCAACAGATGCTCCTGATGGTGCCTGGCGTATCGACAAAATCACACTTGAGGATCACGCTGGTAATGAGAAGATCATCACCAACAAAGATCCATTTCTGAAATCTCCATAAAGTTACGTCAAATATATTATGTCAACTCAATTCGCATAAAAATGAAACTAGAACAATTCTTATCATACTTTGAAAAAGAAGAGCTTTCGCATTATCAATCCATCTATAAAGCAGCTAAGACATCTGATAAAAATAGGGGGGGTGTGAGTAAGGAAATACTTTCACTTTTTGAAAAAGTACTTCTGCGAGCCCCTTTGGGAAAACCCTCAGGTTATTTTCTGGGACAGTTTTGGAAGCAGTTTTCATCGGAAGACAAAAAGAAAAAGGCAAGAACACGTATCCAGGATGATTTTGAGGAACTCAAGAGAATCGCGAAGATGTTGCCTTATCCATTGGGAGATAAATTTCGGGATTTTCTTTTGGAAAGCAAGAGATTTGAGAAAGGGGTCGGTTGTTCAAATTTTGCTTATCAAATGAGTGCTTTGCATTCTATGGCACTTCGTTTTCTTGCAGTTGTCGCCGTTTCAGAATATGTGGAGTGTCAATCTTCTACAGATCCTTCCTATAATCAAAGTATCGTCGATTCGCTTTGGCATCCGAGTGATGGAACTTGGAAAAGTCTTTTGGAAAGATTGGTTGGGCTTCACGAAGCAAACGAACAATTGTTTTTGCTCAAGTTGTTGCACAAACACTTGCGCAAAAAGTATTCATTTTCAGGAGCCAAAAAAGGAATCCTTCCCCTTAATGCTATGCAGGAGTTGATACAATTCCGTAACCAATTAATGCATGGAACGCATACTTTTCGAGATGAAGAACTCCATCGGTATGTGGAACTGCTCAAGATCGTTTTTTGCGCCATGTCTTTTCTTGGTGAATTCCACTTGTTGGTTCGTTATGGCGATGGAGTGTATGATTGTTCTGGGAAAATTCCCTCATTTTTCCAGTCAGATAAATTACCAAATGCTATTTCTTCCTCTTGCGAATTTTTAGAAAGGCATCCACTGACTCATCCTGTTCTCATCCCAAAAAGAGAACGAAAGACAATTGAAAATATCATTTCCTCAGATTGGAAAGGTCTCTCATTGTTTCCATTACTGTATTTTGTGCGGAGTTGTGAAGAAGCACAGATACTGGATGAGTTGATGTTTTTCAATGGTTGGAGCAAAGAAGAAATCGAATTTGTTTCCTTTCGCTTTGCTCGAAACCAAGAACATCGGAAGTTGGGTTTTGATTACGGGCATTTCCTTTCGTTTTTACGAATGTTGCCTTCGATCAATCTGTCCTCAGAAGTGTTGTTGGATTTTAGTGGTTTGGTGGATTTTCATCTGACTTCATTTGTTGGACGAAAACAGATTACCGGAAAGATGATTGAATTTGCTCAGCAAAGGCCTGCTCCTTACGGAGTTATTAAAGCTATAGCGGGTATGGGAAAGACTGCACTTTTTTCTTATCTGTATAAATTGCATCAAAAAGGTAGCAAAGCTTTCCAGGATATCTTTCCAATTTGGCATTTCTGTTCTTCATCGGAAGGTTGGGATCATCCTGTTGTCTTTTTGCGTTCGGTTTTGTTTCAATTGGATTCCATTATTGGAAAGCCAAGAAGAGAATATCCCACCAGCACCAAAGTTTTACGAAAGCAATTTGCGTCTGGTTTACAGGACCTCTCACAGAAGTTAACTTGCGAACAAAAGGTTGTTTTTTTTATTGATGCATTGGACGAAGGTCTGAGTGATGACAGTCGAGGTTTGTCGATCCCTGCGCTTCTTCCTTCAGCAGAATCCATTCCGCCAAATGTCTCTTTTCTTGTGAGCTATAGGGTTGAACAGAACAATCGAAATCTCCAATTGGAAAAACAATGGACAATTCGAACACCTTTTGTTCATACCATCGAAGGGTGTGAGCCTCTGGGCGGGTTGGACAAAGTGGACATGGCCGCTTTACTCAAAAAAGTTTCGGGAATAGACGAGATACCAGAGGAAACTCTCCGCTCTATTTGGAATACCTCGATTCAAAGAAATGATCTGCCGGAAGGAACTGCGGATCCTCTTGTGCTCCGACTGATTGGAGAAAGTTTGGGAGATGGTATCTTAGATCCACTTCGTTCTGAAACTGTGCCCGAAAGTTTGGATGCTCTTTTCGATCAATTTTGGAATGGACTTTCAAACGAAGAGAATTATTTACTTCACCGACTTTTGGGAATGTTGGCGATCATGCCTGACCTTGGTAACGATAATATGTTTGCAAAAATCTTTTCTCGTGATGTCCTTTCAGAAAAGAGATTTGTTGCACCTGATGAAGTGGCTCAGAGAAGGTTGAAGATCAATAAGTTCCTTGTGTTCAGTGGGGAGCGATACAAATTATTCCACGCTCGATTTCGTGTGTATGTGTTGAGGAGATTTCGACCGTACGACCATGTGCATTATCTTCATAAGCCGCTACTTTCATATTGCAATTCAGATTTCGTTGATAAAAATCGATACGATCTTTCCTATAAAGTTTTTCATCTCAAAAAATTAGCGGTTCATGAAGGATGCACACCCGAAGAGCGAGACATTTACAAGTGGCAATTGTGGGACTTGCTTTGGGATGATGCGTTTTTTTTAGAGAAGTTCGAAGTTTTCCAAAGAATGGATTTGGTCAGGGAAGATTTTTTGCGTTCTTTCGAAGTGTTTGCTCCTCGGGGAGAACATGAGGTGACTTGGAGCCAGTGGGCAAAAAGTTATCAGCTCAGTTTGCGAACTCACTTCTTGTTGAGCAAGATGATGGAAGAAAGTAGAAAGAGAATTCGCACATTCGCAATGAAAGGTGATCAAGAGCAAGTGATTCGAATTGCACTTTGGGGAGGGACACCTTATCGAAGATTATGGCAACTTTTACTTGGCGCTGTTTGGAGTGTGAAGGCAGGGTTTCCTGCAGAAAAAATTTTTCATGTGATGAGTGAACTTGAGTTGGACACACTCCAATCCGATGAATACTCGATGGCTTTGCACTTGTTGAAAAAGGCAAGAGGCTCGAGAGAAATGGAACTTTGGTTGGAGTCAAAATTGCAAATGGGGGAAGGGTGAACGCTTGGGAAGATGAAAGGCCAGAGAAACTACTTTTTCTTTGAGCTTGTGAGATCTCCGAAGAGAGCATCGATTTCGAGATCGAGCGCAGGTGTGTCAACAGAAGTTTGTTCGCTCAATGAACTCGAAGAGAACAAAGAATCCAGATCAACCTGGCTTGATGATGCCTTCGGTTTTGCCTGCAATGGCGGAGAAGGTTTTTTGGCCGGAGGTGCTGGTGGTTTTGGTCGCTGTGCAGCGGCTTTTTGTTGCGCAGCCTTTTGAGCGGCGGCTTGTTGTGCTGCTTTTTGCTGAGCTGCTTTCTGTTGTGCGGCTCGTTCA